>Ga0307517_10002003_pt1 | contig 33166 bp, 30 predicted proteins | sample 23_EM_MG_FD_194515 | JGI IMG/M metagenome (GOLD analysis project Ga0307517, IMG submission 194515) | Populus trichocarpa ectomycorrhiza microbial communities from riparian zone in the Pacific Northwest, United States - 23_EM | ecosystem: Host-associated > Plants > Roots > Unclassified | place... | reverse complement strand
AACAAACTGCCCTGATCGACCGGCTTGACCACGCGCTTGGGCGCAGTCGTCTTGGTTTCGCGCCGGGCCAGTGCGGGCTGGCTCGTCGTCGGTGCCGCCGTCGCCACCGGCCGGTCCGCATCCGCCGTCGCCGCGACGCGGCCGTCGGCGAATTCGATCGACAGATGCGCAGCTGGTCCGATCGAGGCCGCGGCATGCACGGCGTGGCCGTGTTCGTCGCGCACCAGCGCAAAGCCGCGCGCCAGCACGCCACGGTACGACAGCGCCGACAGCAATTGGCCGCTATGAGCGACGCGCGCGTCGAACCGCTGCAGCGCGGTCAGCAGTGCGCGGCGTGCGCGTTCGGCGAGCCTATGCGTGCGTTCGCGGCTGCGCGCAATCGCGTTGCGCTGCGCCTCCGCGTTGGAAAGCTTTGAGGCCTTGAGCCGGATTTCGAGCCCGGTAAAGCGATCGCGCCGGTGGCGAAGCAGCGCGCCCGCGGAAAGCCGGATGCGCTCGCCTGATACGGTCAGGCGCTGCCTCGCCTGCGCGACCTGTCCTCGCAACACCTTCAGCGTCAAACCGGCGCTGAGCTGCGAGAAACGGCGATGATGCGCGTTGGTATTGGCTTTCAAGCCGCGGGGCAGGGCGGAGGAGAGATGATCCAGCCGCTGCCGCGGGATCGCCAGCAATTCGCCTGCGGCGGGCAGCGCGCGGGCCGCGGCGCGCAATTCGTTGCGGCGGGCTTCCTGGCCGCGCTGCCAGCAAACAAACGTACGCCGCGCCAGGCTTTCGACCTCGACGAACAATTCGCTGCGCACGGGCACGGCCATTTCGGCCGCCGCCGTCGGCGTCGGCGCGCGCTTGTCGGCGGCGAAATCGATCAGCGTGATATCGGTCTCGTGGCCGACGGCCGAGATCAGCGGGATCATGCTCTCGGCCGCGGCGCGAACCACGATCTCCTCGTTGAACGACCACAGATCTTCCAGCGAGCCGCCGCCGCGCGCGACGATCAGCAAATCCGGCCGCGGAATTTTGCCGCCTTCCGGCAGCGCGTTGAAGCCGCGGATCGCCGCGGCGACCTGTTCGGCCGAGCCTTCGCCCTGCACCTTCACCGGCCACACCAGCACGCGGCGCGGAAACCGGTCTTCCAACCGGTGCAGGATGTCGCGGATCACAGCGCCGGTCGGTGACGTCACGATGCCGATCACTTCCGGCAGCCATGGCAGCAATTGCTTGCGCGCTTCGTCGAAGAGGCCCTCGGCGGCGAGCTTCTTCTTGCGCTCTTCCACCAGCGCCATGAGCGCGCCGATCCCGGCCGGCTCGATGGCTTCAATGACGATCTGGTATTTCGACGAGCCCGGATAGGTCGTGAGCTTGCCGGTCGCGATGATCTCGAGGCCTTCCTGCGGCTTGAACCGCATCCTGGAATGCACGCCCTTCCAGATCACCGCCTCGATCTTGGCGCTCTCGTCCTTCAGCGCGAAATAGCAGTGGCCGGAGGAGTGCGGCCCGCGGAAGCCCGAGATTTCGCCGCGCACCCGGACATGGCCATAGGCGTCCTCCACCGTCCGCTTCAGGGCGGAGGAGAGTTCCGAGACGGTGAATTCAGGCGCGTTGATCAGGTTTTCCGCTGCAGGCATCGCAATCGATTCGGGCTTTTGAGGCTTTCACGCAAGGTAGGGACTTTTGCTTATCCCCGCCAATCTCAGCTGATCTCGTTCCCCTTGTGGAACCAGATACTCTGTAGTACAGAGTTCTCTATAATTTTGGAAATGATGAGGTCCAGCAATGTTGAAACCTGTGCTCCGTGGCTCCCTGAGCCTTTTGAAATGGGCCCTCAGCGCTATCGGCGTGATGGCGTTGCTGGTCACGGCCTTGGTCGCCACGCCGGTGACGCGCCCCCCGGAGTTGCCATCGATCTCGGCCGCCCGTGGCACGGTCGATCTCAGCACCTTGCCGCCGGTCGAGCGGTTTCAGGGGCGGGACGGTACCGCGCTCGGCTTCCGTCACTACGCCCCGAGCGGTCCGGCGACGGGTCGCGCTGCCATCGTGGTGCACGGCTCCTCCGGGTCGAGCGGCGGCACCATTCATGCGCTGTCGGGAGCGCTGGCGGCTCGCGGCGTTGAGACCTGGGCGGTCGACATCCGCGGCCACGGCACGTCGGGCACGCGCGGCGATATCGGCTATGTCGGCCAGCTCGAGGACGATCTTGCCGACCTTGTCACGGTCGTGCGCAAGACCGCGCCAAATGCATCGTTGACGCTGGTCGGCCATTCCTCGGGCGGCGGCTTTGCGCTGCGTGTCGCGGGCTCGCCGATCCAGAAATTGTTCGCGCGCACCGTGCTGGTCGCGCCCTATCTCGGCTACGACGCGCCGACCACCCGGCCGAATTCCGGCGGCTGGGCCAGCGCCGATATCCCGCGCATCATCGGCCTGACCGCGCTACGCGGCATCGGTGTAACCTGTTGCGATGCGCTGCCGGTGCTGGCCTTCGCGGTGCCGCCGAACTCGGAAAAGAATCTGGTCGGAACCTATAGCGACCGCCTGATGCGCAACTTTGCCGTCAACCGGGATTTCCGCCGCGATCTCGCCGGTGCCTCCGGGTCGATCACGATCATCTCCGGCGCCGACGACGAATTGATGTTCGCGGACAAATATGCCGAAGCGATGCGCGATGCCAAGACGCCGGTCGATGTGAAGCTGATCGAAGGCATCAATCACATGGGGATCGTCAGTGTTCCGAAGGCGGTAACGGCTATCGCCGAGGACGTCGCCACACGTGGTATAGCCGGATCGTAACCGCGATCGGGGGGAGGGCGACATGATCGACAGCCAGCAAGCTTCCGAGGCGCTCGCCGACATCAACGAGATCGCGCGCCGCGTCCGCCAGTCGCGGATCTACAATCTCGCGAGCCTGTTGATGATCATGTGGGGCGCGCTGGTGTTCGCGGCCAATGTCGCCGCGTTCGCCCTTCCGCGCCATGCCGGCTATATCTGGATCGCGGTCAACGTGGTCGGTATCGCGGGCTCGTTCGTGGTCAGCGCCTTGACCTATTCCCGGACCGGCGTGCGGACCTTCGATCTGCGCACGCTGATGGCGTTCCTGCTGTTCTTCGCCTTCGGGCTCGCCACCTGCGTGCTCGCCCATTTCGGGCCGCGCGAACTCAGCGTGTTCTGGGCGATCTACTTCATGCTGTTCTACACCATCGCCGGGCTGTGGGTCGGCTTCGCCTTTGTCGTCATCGGCGTCGGCATCAGCGCGTTGACGCTGATCGGCTATTTCCTGGCCGGCAACTGGTTCGAGCCGTGGATGGCTGTGGTCAACGGCGGCGGCCTCATCCTGGGTGGGCTCTGGATGCGTCGGGAATAGCGATGGCCGAACTCGACGACATCATCCATCAGCCGCTGCGCTTGCGAATCATGGCCGCGCTGAACGCGCTGCCGGCAGGCACGGGGCTCGATTTCCCCAAGCTGAAAAAGCTGACCGGCGCCACCGACGGCAATCTCGGCGCCCATATCGAGACGCTGTCGAAGGCCAGCTATGTCGCGGTGGAAAAGGCCTTTGTCGGCAAGAAGCCGCAGACCACGGTGACGGCCACGGCCGCCGGCCGCGGTGCCTTCGCCCGCCATGTCGCGATGCTGCAGGAAATCATCGCGGCCTCGGGGCGGTGAGGCGTCGTCATTCCGGGGCGCGCGCAGCGCGAACCCGGAATCTCGAGCTTGTTTTGCGCGGATGCCCGCAACATCGAGATTCCGGGTTCGATGCTTCGCATCGCCCCGGAATGACGGCCGAGGCCTGTTGATATCCCCTTGCAGGCGCAGGCAGATTCGTGCGACCGACTCGGTCTCGAATCCCCACATCTGGCTCCTGTCATGAACATCCTCCTGCTCGGTTCCGGCGGCCGCGAACACGCTCTCGCATGGAAGATCGCGGCGTCCCCGCTGCTCACCAAATTGTGGTGCGCGCCGGGCAATGCCGGCATCGCCAAAGATGCCGAATGCGTCGCGATCGATATCACCGACCATCCGGCGGTGATCGCTTTCTGCAAGGCCAATAAAGTGGATTTCGTCGTGGTCGGCCCGGATGCGCCGATCGCGGCCGGCATGGTCGACGATCTCAACGCCGCCGGCTTCAAGGCGTTCGGTCCGACCCAGGCGGCAGGCCGGCTGGAGAGTTCCAAAACCTTCACCAAGACACTGTGCCGCGACAACAATATCCCGACCGCGGCCTATGAGCATTTCACCGATGCTGAAAAGGCAAAAGCCTATATCCGCAAGCAGGGCGCGCCGATCGTGATCAAGGCCGATGGCCTTGCCGCCGGCAAGGGCGTCGTGGTCGCGATGACGGAGGATGAAGCGCTTGCTGCCGTCGACATGATGTTCGGCGGCGGTCTCGGCGAGGCGGGCGCCGAGGTGGTGATCGAGGAATTCATGGTGGGCGAGGAAGCCTCGTTCTTTGTGCTGTGCGACGGCGAGCACGCGCTGCCGCTTGCGACCGCGCAGGACCACAAGCGCGCCTTCGATGGCGACAAGGGGCCGAACACCGGCGGCATGGGCGCCTACTCGCCGGCGCCTGTCATGACGGAGGCGATGTGCGGGCGCGTCATGGACGAGATGATCTACCCGACGCTGCGCGCGATGAAGGCGATGGGCTCGCCCTACAAGGGCGTGCTTTTTGCCGGCGTGATGGTGACGAAAGACGGCCCCAAACTCGTCGAATACAACGCTCGCTTCGGCGATCCGGAAACCCAGGTGCTGATGATGCGGATGATGTCGGACCTGTTGCCGGCGCTGATCGCCAGCGCCGACGGGCAGCTGAAAAATTTCAGCCTGCGCTGGTACGACGACGTGGCGCTGACCGTGATCATGGCGACCAAGGGTTATCCCGGGAGCTACGGCAAGGGCTCGGTGATATCAGGCCTCGATGATGCCGCTGGGATGGAAGGCGTCGAAATCTTCCACGCCGGAACGATCGCGAAAGACGGGAAAATTCTCGCCAGCGGCGGCCGCGTGCTGAACGTCTGCGCGATGGCCAAGACGGTCACCGAAGCGCAGCAGCGCGCCTATGCGGCTGTCGACCGCATCAACTGGCCCGAAGGCTTTTGCCGGCGCGACATCGGCTGGCAGGCGGTGGCGCGGGAGCGCTGACGCCACCTGCAATCCGCGCAGGGCTGCGCGGCGTCTTTGCGCTCTGGACACGCGCCCGCGGCAACGTCCAAGATCGCGCAAAACGGAGGAACAGTCCCGATGGCGATTATCGATTCCCAGGTCCATGCCTATGAGGCCAACACGCCGAAGCGGCCTTGGGCCACGGTGCCGAACTGGCCCGATCATGTCACCGGCGACGAGATGGTGGCGGCGATGGACACGGTCGGCGTCGACGGCGCGATCTTCATCTCGGCCTTTTCGATGTACCGCTATGACGCCAGCTATGCAGTGGAAGTGGCGCGCGCCCATCCCGGCCGGCTCGCCATCGTCAAGCCGGTCGATCCTGATAATCCTGACGTGGCCGATGTCGTCGCCGAATGGAAGAAAACACCGGGCGCGGTCGGCATCCGCATCATGCTGACGAAAGAGAACAAGCGCGGGCCCGATCACCCCGGCATCGACCGGATTGCGCGCGCCGCCGTCCGCCACGATTTTCCGGTCAACCTGTTGTGCTGGGACAATCTCGACGCTGGCACGGCGCTGATCGATCGCCATCCCGACACCAGGTTCATCGTCGACCATCTCGGCATCCTGCAGCCGCGCACCCCGCCCGCGCCGCCGCAGCCCTGGGCCGACTTGCCGAAGGTGCTGGCGCTCGCCAAACGCAAGAACGCCGTGATCAAGGTCAGCGGCGCCTGCACGTTGTCCAAGGAGCCGTATCCATTCCCCGACATCTGGGATCCGCTCGCGCGCGTATTCGAGGCCTGGGGTTTCGATCGCTGCCTGTGGGGCACCGACTGGACCCGCGCGTTTGCGGTGGTCAATTACGAGCAGGCCGTCACGCCCTTCCTCAAGACGGATCGTCTGAGCGACACTGAGCGCGCGATGCTGATGGGCGGCGCCTGTGCCAAGGCGTATGGCTGGTCACCGAAGAAAGCTTAGTTTGCTTCGGGATAAACAGGGGATGCTCCGGGCGCGTTGACGCTATATATTCCCGCATCGCTAGCGGGGACGAGGTCCATGCGTCCAGTTCTTCGGCGTTCTGTTGACCGGCGACATCTACTCGCGGTCGGTGCCAAGCTATCGCTGTCGGCGATTGCTTCGACGGCGATCTGGCCGCGCCCGGGCGCAAGCCAAACCGGTTTGACGGAAGGCTACGCCGACGGCGACGGCGTGAAGCTGCACTTTGTCCGGGCGGGCGAGGGCGAACTGATGTTGTTCCTTCACGGCGCGGAGGATACCGGCTCGCTTTACATGAGCCAGCTCACCGAGTTCAGCCGGGACCACATGGTGGTGGCTCCCACTCTGCGAGGCTTTGCGCCGTCTGATCAACCCCGAGCCGTCGATGCCTATGCCATGCCGCGATTGCTCGGCGATGTGCATGCCCTGCTTCGGCACTTCGGCCGGGAGAAGTGCATCCTGGTCGGCAATGACTGGGGTGGCTACATCGCCTGGGTGTTTGCGTCGGCCTATCCAGGGCGTGTCGAGCGCTTGGTCGTTCTCAACGCACCGCACCCCGTGATCTATCTCCGGGAGGTCCGCAACAGCGCGGCGCAAATTCAGGCATCGCAATACGAGCGCGAATATCACAATGCCGTCGCCCCTTATCCGGCCTGGTACAATTACTACCGCGCCGATCCGATCAAGGTGCCTTCTTCCATCGCCGATGCCGCGCATACCGAAGCGCCGGACCTCGCTGCGCGATTTTTTGCCGATGGTGCGGAGCCTCCCGCCACCAGATCGCTCCGGGTGGATGTCCCAACGCTGGTTCTTTGGGGAATGCAGGATCCTGTCTGCCTGCCCGGTCAGCTGGATAAACTCCACGACTACGCGCCGAATGCAACCGTGATCCGGATCGAGGACGCCGGCCACCGTCCAATGCAATCCCATCCGGTGCTGGTCAATCGTGCGATCCGGGATTTCCTGCGGCGTGCGGCTCTGTAGGCAGGCCACATCGCCCATTTCCCGTTGCGAAACGCCGCTGGAGTCGGCAGCGGAGTGATGCGTGCCGCCCTCGCAATGACCGTCGTCCCGGCCTTGAGCTCCGATGTGCAATTGCACATCGGGGGACCCATACGCCGCGGCCCATCGGCAAGAGCGCCGGCGTTAGCGACCTTTTTCAGCAACGAACGCCGCGGCGTACTGGGTCCCCGCCTTCGCGGGGACGACGAGTAGTGGCGCCTACAGCAAATCTCCACCTACTGCACTCGCCGTCGTGCCATGCTCGAGGAACGCCTTGATGACGTTCTTGCCGATTTTCCACCGGTGCACCTCGTCCGGACCGTCGACCAGCCGCTGTGCACGCACCTGCGTGTACCATTTGGCGAGCGGGGTATCCTGGCTGAAGCCGAGCGCGCCGTGGAGCTGGATCGCGGTGTCGATCACCTTGTGCACCATGTGGGCGTGGAAGATCTTGGCGATCGAGTTCTCCTGCCGGATGTCGAGGCCTTTCTCCGCCTTGTAGGCGATGTGCAGCAGCATCAAGCGCCCGATATAGAGCTGCTCGGCGCAGTCGGCGAGCATGAACTGCACGGCTTGCCGGTCGGAGATCAACTGGCCGAAGGTCGAACGCTTGGTGATGTGGCCGACCGCCATGTCGAGCGCGCGTTGCGCCTTGGCGACGTTGTGCATGCCATGGCGCAGCCGGCCATAGGCGAGGCGGTGCTGGCCCATGGCAAAACCGTTGCCTTCGCCGCCGACCAGATTATCCGCCGGGACCTTCAGATCCCGGATCTCGATTTCGGAATGACCGCCATGGATCACGTCGTCATGCGGTCCCTCGATCGCCATGTTGGCGACGTTGCGCTTGATCTTGTAGCCGGGGTTCGGCAGTTCGACGAGGAAGGTGGAATACTGCTTGTGCCGCGGCGCGTTCGGATCGGTCTTGGCCATGACCAGCGCCATGTCGGCGACGCTGGCCGAGGACGAGAACCATTTCTCGCCGTTGAGGATGTAATTCTCGTTGCCGTCCTTGACGGCCGTGGTCTGCATGCCGGTGGCGTCGGCACCGGCGGCCTTCTCGGTCATCGAGAAGCAGATGCGCTTGTCGCCATTGAGCAGGGGTTTAAGGAACTTCTCCTTCTGATATTCCGTGCCGTGGGCCAGAATGGTCATCATCGAGGCGTCGTCGGGCCCCTGCGTGTTCATCGACAGCGCGCCCAGCATGCTCTCGCCGAGCTCCATCTGCACCAGCGCATTGGCGAGCGGACCGAGGCCCATGCCGCCATATTCCTTCGGCACCCACGGGCACCACAGGCCCTGCGCGCGGGCCTTCTTGCGCAGCGGGCCCAGCACTTCGGCGAGCGGCTTGGTGTCGAGTTCCTTTTCCGCCGGGATACACTCATCCTGCACCCATTGGCGGACCTTCTCGCGGATCGCCTTGGCTTCGGCCGGAATTTCGAAATCGATCGACATGGCACTTCCTCGCTTTTGCTTCTTGTTGGGCAGACTTGATGAATGGCATAAACCCGCTACGTGCCAGCGGCAACGCCAAACAATGTTTGAAGCAGCCGCGACTGTCATACTCCGCGCATGCGGGGTATCCAGTACGCCGCGGCGCTTGTTGTTGGCCGCGATGCCTGTGTTTACTGGATCATCCGCCCCCCGTGCGCAATTGCGCACTCGGGCGGATGATGACGGGAGGATGTGAAAATGCCCGATCTTGCCGATCTGTTTCCCGGCTACGCCTCCGAATGGATCAACACGTCAGCGGGCCGCATTTTCGCGCGCGTCGGCGGCAAGGGGCCGCCGCTGTTGCTGCTGCACGGATTTTCGTCGACCCATGTGATGTGGCATCCGGTAGCATCGCAACTCGCGGACAAGTTCACGCTGATCATCGCCGATCTGCCGGGCTATGGCTGGTCGGACATGCCCCGCAGCGACGAACACCACACGCCCTACACCAAGCGCGCGATGGCTCGCGTGATGGTGGAGGCGATGGAGCAGCTCGGCCATGTGCATTTCGCGCTCGCCGGCCACGACCGCGGCGGGCGGGTGTCGTACCGGTTGGCGCTCGACCACCCCGGCCGGCTGTCGAAACTCGCGGTGCTCGATATCGCGCCGACCTACGATTACTGGGAGAAGCTGAACCGGCTCTCGGCACTGAAGATCTACCATTGGGCGTTTCTGGCGCAGCCGTACCCGATGCCGGAAACACTGATCGACGGCCATGGCGAGTTCTTCCTTCGGCAGAAGATGGCGAGCCAGACCAAGAGCCAGACGCTGGATGCCATCGACCCGCGCGCGCTGGAGCATTATCTGGCACCGTTCCGCGATCCCGCCCGCGTGCACGCGATGTGCGAGGACTACCGCGCCGGCGCCTATGCGGATTACGAGATCGACAAGGCGGATTTCGACGCCGGCAAGAAGATCGCGATCCCGATGCTGGCGCTGTGGGGCGATGCCGGCGTCGCCAGTGCCGCGACCACGCCGCTCGACACCTGGAAGAAATGGGCCACCAACGTACAGGGAGCGCCGGTCGACAGCGGGCATTTTCTACCTGAGGAAAATCCGGATGTGACGGCGAGGTTGTTGCGGGAGTTTTTCCTGGCTGGCTAGCCAAGCCACAGGTTGTCATCCCCGCGCATGACCCAGTACGCCGCGGCCCATCGATCCATCACCGCTGTCTCCGGAATACTGGATCATCCGCTTTCGCGGATGATGACAGCGGTGGTGGAGGCGCGACTGAGCCCTACCTTCTCACCCTGAAAAAATCCTTCAGCAGCGTCGCCGCTTCGGTCTCGCCCACCGCCGAATAAACCTCCGGCACATGATGGCAGGTCGGCTGGGCAAAGAACCGGACGCCGGAATCGACCGCGCCGCCCTTGGGGTCCGCGGCGCCGTAATAGAGCCGCCGGATCCTCGCAAACGAGATCGCGCCGGCGCACATCGTGCAGGGCTCCAGCGTGACATAGAGGTCGCAATCGACCAGCCGCTCGGTCCCGATCGCCTCGGCGGCCTGCCGGATCGCCAAAACTTCCGCATGGGCGGTCGGATCGCGGTCGGTCAGGGTGCGGTTGCCGGCCGTGGCGATGACCTCGTAACCCCGGACAATGACGCATCCGATCGGTACTTCGCCCGCCTTTCCGGCATTTTTGGCCGTTTTCAGCGCCAAATCCATGAAAGAAGGGGCAGTCATCCCTCGTATCATCGGAAGAAACCTGCTAGTAGAAGCGCCTTCAGCAAACGTGGATACCGGTTTTGCGTGAGATTGCGCCTTGAGCCAAGTGCGCGCGCGTTACCGCTATGACAACCGATCCACATCCGCCTGATCGCCATTTCAGCTACGAACGAAAGACCATTCATGCCCCGCGACAACGACAAAGACAACGATTCCCGCGGCCGGCGTGATCGCCCCTCGGGTGACGGCAAGGGCCGCGCGGGCGGTAAGGGCCGCTCGGGTGCGGCGAGGGGACCGGAGAAGAAGTTTGCCAAGCGCGGCTTTGCCGGCAAGGGCGATGGCGACAAGCGCGAAGGTGGCGAGCGGCGTCCTTATGCCGGTAAATCCGACGGTGCGCGGTCGTTCGACAAGAAGCCCTATGCGGGCGGCGGCAAGCCTTACGCCGGCAAGCGCGACGGCGATCGTCCGCCGCGCCGCGAATTCGACGCGCCGCGCCCGCCGCGTGGCGACCGGCCGTTCCGGGATCGCAGCAGCGAGGGCGGCGATCGTCCGCCACGTTTCAACCGCGATGACCGTCCCCGTGGCGACCGGCCGTTTACCAGCCGCCCGTCCCGCGGCGACGACGGCGAGAAGCGTTCGTTCAAACCGCGCGAAGACCGTGGCGGCGAGAAGCGCCCGTACACGCCGCGCGGCGACCGCCCGAATTTCAATCGCGACGACCGTCCGCCGCGCCGGGACGATGCCCGCCCGGCTTCACGTTTCGGCGAAAAGCGGCCGTACACACCACGCGGCGAAGGTAGCGGCGAGAAGCGGCCCTATACGCCGCGCGGTGAAGGATTCCGCAAAGACGGCGATCGTCCCCGTGGCGATCGGCCCGAACGGAAATTTGGCGGCGACAAGAAATTCTCCTCGCGCGGCGCGCCCGATCGTGGCCCCCGTAAGGATTTCGGCAGCCGGCCGGATCGTGGTCCGCGCAAGGATTTTGGCGATCGGCCGGAGCGCGGCGATTCAAAGCCGTGGCAGAAGCGCGAGGATCGCGGCGAACGCGACGCCCGTCCCGCCCGCGATGGCGCGCGCAGTTTCGACAAGCCGCGCTTCGACCGGCCCCGTGATGACCGTGGCGGTGACGAGCGTCCGCGCTTCTCGCGCTCGGATCGCCCTACCGGCGATCGTCCAAAGTTTGACCGTCCGCGTCAGCGGCCCGAAGGCCGCACCGACTGGCAGGAGCATCCGCGCCGCGAGCCGGGTGACGAACGGCCGCGCCGCGAGAACGAGGACGACAGCAAGATCTTTGCAAAACGTCCGGCATTCGGTGGCCGTGGCGCTTACCGCGAGCGCAAGACCGAATTCGAAAAGCGCGGCCCGCAGCCGCCGAAAGTGAAAAAGTCCGGCGAGCGCATCGCCAAGGTGGTGTCGCGGGCTGGGCTGGCGTCACGCCGCGACGCCGAGGAGTGGGTCACGCAGGGCCGCGTCAGCGTCAATGGCCGCGTCATCAATTCACCGGCGCTCGACGTCACCGCCAACGACGTGATCACCGTCGACGGCAAGCCGTTGCCGCCGCGCGAGCGTACGCGGCTGTTCATGTTCCACAAGCCGCGCGGCCTGATGACGACGCATGCCGATCCCGAGGGGCGGCCGACGGTGTTCGACAATTTGCCGGAAGGCCTGCCGCGGCTGATCTCGATCGGCCGGCTCGATTTCAACACCGAGGGCCTGCTGCTGCTGACCAATGACGGCGGCCTCGCGCGCGCGCTCGAACTGCCCGACACCGGCTGGCTGCGGCGCTATCGTGTTCGCGCCCATGGCGAGGTCACGCAGGGCCAGCTTGATGAGCTGAAGAAGGGCGTCGAGGTCGACGGCGTCAAATACGGCTCGATCGACGCGACGCTGGAGCGCGACCAGGGTGCCAATGTCTGGCTGGTGTTTGCGATCCGCGAAGGCAAGAACCGCGAAGTCCGCAACGTGATGGCGCATCTCGGCCTCGAGGTGAACCGGCTGATCCGCGTCTCCTACGGCCCGTTCCAGCTCGGTGAACTCGCCGAAGGCCAGGTCGAGGAAGTCAAGACCCGCGTGCTGCGCGAACAGCTCGGCGAGAAGATTGCTGCCCTTGCAGGCGCCGATTTCAACCGGCCGATGCCGGGTGACAAAGAGCCAACGCCTCCCAAGCCCGTGACGCAGCGAGGCGTGATCGCCGATCGCAAGGGCCGCCGCGTGCTGGTGCAGCGCACCGGCAGCGACGAAGCCCGCGCGCGCAACGAGGAAGAGGCCAATGGCTACGGTCCGCCGCGCCGTCCGCAGCGCGGCTATCACGGCAAGCGCGACCTGAAGCCGCAGGACGAGTAGTTGGGCTATGCGTGTCGTCGGCGGACGGTTGAAGGGGCGTAATCTGGCCTCGCCCTCATCGCGCGAGATCCGCCCCACGGCGGATCGCTTGCGCGAGTCGGTGTTCAATATTCTCGTCCACGCCTATGACGACCCGATCGAAGGCGCGCGCGTGCTCGACCTGTTCGCGGGCACCGGCGCACTCGGCATCGAGGCGACCTCGCGCGGAGCTGTCTTCACGCTGTTCGTCGACAATGGCGCGGAGGCGCGGGCGCTGCTCCGCAACAATGTCGAGGCGCTGGGCCTCGGCGGCGTCACAAAAGTCTATCGCCGCGACGCCACCAATCTCGGCCCCGCGCATCCGATGGAGCCGTTCTCGATTGCGTTCCTCGACCCGCCCTACGGCAAGGGCCTCGCGGACAAAGCGCTGGCCTCGTTGCGCGAGGGCGGCTGGCTGACGCCGGGTGCGCTGCTGGTGGTGGAAGAGGCCAAGGCTGCAGCGTTCGCGGTGCCAGAGGGCTATGAGGAGCTGGAGCGGCGGGCGTATGACGATACGGAGTTCGTGTTCCTGCGCGCTGTCGCAAAACAATAACTCGTCATCCCCCGCCAACGGGTCGGCCGAATGGCCGCCCGATGACAGGCTCCGGCGGGGGACCCTGTATTCCAGAAGCGGTCATGATTGACCGCGAGGCCGCGGCGTACTGGATCGTCCGGTCCCGTCTACGCCAAGGCTTCGACGAGGCAGGCGGTCTGCGGGCTCGCCGAAGCTTTAGCGAAGGCGGCCAGCCGGACGATGACAGCGGAATGTGCTGAAACAGTCCGTCTCTACCTCCGCCCGAACAGCTTCTCGATATCCGAAAGCTTCAATTCGACATAGGTCGGGCGGCCGTGGTTGCACTGGCCGGAGTTCGGGGTGTCTTCCATCTCGCGCAGCAGCGCGTTCATCTCTTCCGGCTTGAGGCGGCGGCCGGCGCGGACCGAGCCGTGGCAGGCCATGGTGGCGGCGACATGCATCAGCCGGCGCTCCAAGGGTAACGCCTCATCCCATTCGGCCATGTGCTCGGCGAGATCGCGCAAGAGCCCTGCGGCATTCGCCTTGCCGAGCAGCGACGGCGTCTCGCGCACCGCGACAGCACCAGGGCCGAAGGAATCGATCGCCAACCCGAACGAGGCCAGCTCCAGCGAGCGATCGAGCAGCTTCTCGACCGTGGCCTCGTCGAGTTCGACGATCTCGGGGATCAGCAAGATTTGCCGCTGCACGCCATTGCGCGCCAGTGACGCCTTCAGTTTCTCGTAAACGATGCGCTCATGGGCGGCGTGCTGGTCCACGACGATAAGCCCGTCGCGGGTCTGCGATACGATGTAGGTCTCGTGGATCTGCGTCCGCGCCGCACCGAGCGGACGATCGAGCATGTCCGCGGAAGGCTGCGCCTCGAACCGCACGTCGGCCGTCGGCGTGCCGACATCGAATGCCGCTTGTCCGGCTTCCGCAAAAGCCGGCGCTGCCGAGCCCCCGAAGGAAGGCGGCCCCGCGGGATAGGACGGCGAGCTTCGCCAGTCCCAATTGGTCGGGCGCGGCGCGAATGACGGACGGAACGAGGCGATCGCCGCACCATCGGTATTCGCGGCGGTGCGCCGGCCTTCGCGGGCGAGGCCGTCCTTGAGTGCATGCACGATCAGCGCGCGGACGAGGCCGGCGTTGCGGAAGCGCACTTCGGTCTTGGCCGGATGCACATTGGCATCGACCTCCTGCGGCTCCAGCGTCACGAACAGCGCCACGACGGGATGACGGTCGCGCGGCAGATAGTCGGAATAGGCCGCGCGCACGGCGCCGAGAATGAGCTTGTCGCGCACCGGGCGGCCGTTGACGAACAGATATTGCCCGAGCGCATTGGCCCGCGTCAGCGACGGGGCGGCGGCAAAGCCTTCAACGACGACGCCTTCGCGCTCGCTGCGCACTTCGATCGCGCTGCTGCGAAAATCCGCGCCGAGGATGTCGCCGAGCCGCGTCAGCCGGCCGGCGGCGCCGGGCAGGGCCGCGGCCCAGGTCACCGGCGCACGCTCTTCGCCGGCAAGCGTGAAGGCGATGTCGGGCCGCGCCATCGCAAGCCTTCGAACCACTTCGCGGATCGCTTCGGCTTCGGTGCGGTCGGTCTTGAGGAATTTCAGCCGCGCCGGCGTCGCATAAAAGAGATCGCTGACCTCGACGCGGCTGCCCTGAGACAGCGCCGCCGGCATGATCGGCGATTTCGCGCCGCCTTCGACCGACAGCGACCACGCATGCGGCTCGCTGGCGTGGCGCGTGGTGATGCCGAGCCGCGCCACTGCGCCGATCGAGGGCAGCGCCTCGCCGCGGAATCCGAGCGTGCGGATTCGCAGCAGATCCTCATCGTCAAGCTTGGAGGTGGCATGGCGGTCGACCGCCAGCGCCAGGTCGGCGTGGGTCATGCCGCTGCCGTCGTCGGTGATCCCGATCCGCCGCCGGCCGCCGCCATCGGTGAAGATGTCGACTCGGCTGGCGCCGGCGTCGATGGCGTTCTCGACCAGTTCCTTGACCACGCTCGCAGGCCGTTCCACCACCTCGCCGGCGGCGATGCGGTTGACGATCTGTTCTGGGAGCTGGCGGACGGGCATGGGGATATGGCTAGCCGATTCAGGGGCGAGGCGGGACCCCAGGGGGGCGGATGTGCCCGGAATTCTTGCGCCAAATATAGTTCCGCTGGCGCGAACCGAAGGCCCGGCGGGGTGGCTCTATCACACGAGAACGGATGAGTTCTCTCGTGAAATCAAAGGAGCTACTATGTTCTACGCCAAGAATTTGCCGGGCTGGGAACGGGCGATGCGGACCGTCGGAGGCGTCGTGATGATCGCGTACGGGCTGATGGCAATGCCTGCCACGACATCCGGCTATTTGATCGCCGGCGCCGGAGCGGTCGCGATCGCCACCGGATTCTTCGGATTTTGCCCGATGTGCGCCATGGTCGGCCGGCGGCTGCCGTCGCCATGAATGCGCTCGCCAGAGCAAGCCGCTGCGATCCCGCGCTGATCGAAGCGGCGCGGGGCGGGGATGCCGACGCGCTGGTGTCGCTGATATCAGCGGCCCAGCCCGATATCCGCCGCTACGCCTCGCGCAATTGCCGCGCGGCCGATATCGACGATGCGGTTCAGGAAACGCTGCTGTTGTTATACCGGCGGGTCGGCGCGCTGCGCGCGGTGACGTCGTTCTCGGCGTGGCTGTTTGCAGTTGCTAAACGCGCGTGTCTGCGGCTGCTGCGCCGGTCGATCGGAATGGCCGATGTGCCTGCCGAAGAGGCGCGTCTCGCGCATCTGCGTCCTGAAGATCTTCGCATCGATCTTTCGCGGGCCATCCAGTCATTGCCCGATCATTATCGCGAGGTGATCCTGCTGCGCGATATCGAGGAGCTGTCGATCGACGAGATCGCCGGCGTGCTCGGCCTGACGCGCGAAAGCGTCAAGGCCCGCATTCATCGCGCGCGGATCATGATCCGGGAATATTTGATTCGCGACTGACACATGACAGTTCCACCTTGCCGCATATTGGGTCGATCCGTGGCCAAGTTTTCGCGAAATTGCCCAGAAATCCCTAAACGATGACCACATGGTGCGGCTTGCATGGCGCGTGCGCCGTTCGCAACAAAATGGTCAGTGCGATGAGCAGGTCCGGATGGATGGCGCATGGAATAACGGAACTTTCATCGCGAATCAAAACCCAGGAGAAATGGATGAAGTTAGTGAAAACCTCGGCGATCGCGCTTGCCATCTCGGCCATGGTGGCCGGACCCGTGCTGGCGCAGGGCACCTCGTCCGATAGCAAGGTCCGCGGCGGCGTGCAGGGCAAGAGCCAGATGCAGGGTGGCGCGCCGAGCACCGACGACGAGGAACTCAGCGCGCAGCCGGGCGCTGCCGGGCAAAAGGCCGCGAAGACCGGTACGAAGGGCACGGTCGGCGCGGGTAGCGGCACGGCCAAGGGCACTGGCGGTGCAGCGGGCGATACCGCGACCGGCAAGCGCTACTGATAGCGCGCTTTCTCCAGCAGCTTCCTCGCACAACTCAGAAACTCCGGTCGCGCGTCGGCCGGAGTTTTTTTCTCAGTGCAGCGGCAAACCGCGCCGCAGGCTCGTCAATCGTCGAATCGCGTCGAGCCGCGCTTGGCCTTGACGTCGCCGCGGCGCTTCTTGCCTTCCAGCCGCCGCTGCTTCGATCCGAACGTCGGCTTGGTGGCCCGCCGCGGCACCGGCCGCACCATGGCTTCGCGCAAGAGTTCGAGCAGGCGGTCGATGGCGTCGGCGCGGTTGCGCTCCTGGGTGCGGAAGCGCTGCGCGTGGATCACGATCACGCCATCCTTGGTCATGCGCTGGCCGGCGAGCCGGTTGAGCCGCAAGGCTGCGTCTTCCGGCAGCGTGACCTTGCGCGTGTCGAAGCGCAGCTGGGCGGCGGTCGAAAGCTTGTTGACGTTCTGCCCGCCCGGACCCGAAGCGCGGACGAAGTCGATCTCGATGTCGTTCTCGTCGATCGTGAGGTCGCGGGAAATCCGCAGCATGGCATCCACCGGGGAAAGGGCAGTCGAGAATCGGTGAGTACAGGATAGCGGCTTTGAGGAGAAGTCGCTCGACGCGCGCTCGGTCGTTCCCTCCCCCGCAAGGGGGGAGCGCAGAGTGCCGTGCCGCAAAAGTGCTGTTCCGCGTGGAAGAACCTATCAGTTCGCCTTGGGCAACGGCGGCGTAGCAACGGCCGGCTGGGCGGCGGCTTGCGGGGCGCGGCCGACGATGACGGTGAGCAGGCCCTGACCCCACAGCGTCTGCGCGGCTTTTTTGGCGTCGTCGAGCGTCACGGCGTCGACCAGGGCATTGCGCTTCTCGATGTAATCGATCGGGAGCTTGTCGAGCTGGTATTGCAGCAGCGCCGAGGCGAGCTTCGAGGACGTATCGAGCGCCAGCATCTGCGAGCCCTTCAGATAGGACTTGGCCTCGTCGAGCTCCTTCTGGGTCGGGCCGTCCTCGGCCATGCGGCGGATTTCCTTCTCGACGGCATCGACGGTTTCACCGGCGCGGTCGGCGCGGGTGCCGGTATTGCCGATGAACAGCGCGGAGCGTTCCATCCAGAGCAGGGATTCATAGATCGAATAGGCCAGTCCGCGCTTTTCGCGGACTTCCTTGTAAAGCCGCGATGATGATCCGCCGCCGAGGATATGGTTCACGACATAGCCGGCCATGAAATTCGGATCGTGGCGGCGGATGCCGGGGCCGCCGAATGTCACCACGGTCTGCGGCACGTCGAGCGGAACGAAGGCGCGTTGCGGCGGTTTGGCGGACTGGATTTCGGGTACCGGCGTCAGGCTGGCCTTGGCGGGCAATGCGCCGAACGTCTTGTCCAGCAGCTTGCCGAGTGCGTCGGCGTCGATATCGCCGACCACGGATATCCGCAACGTATCCTTGGCGAGGATGCGGCCGGCATAGGCCTTCATGTCCGACACGTTGATGTCAGGCACGCTGTCCAGCGTGCCGTAGGACTGGCGGCCATAGGGATGATCGCCGAAGGCGACTTCCAGGAATTTGCGGCTCGCCAGCGAGGTGGGGTTGGTGGTGTCGCGCCGCAGGCCCGAGATCACCTGCGCGCGGATGCGTTCGATGTCGGCGGCGTCGAAACGCGCCGAGGTCAACGCCAGTTGCAGCAGGTCGAAGGCTTCGTCCTTGTTGTCCTTGAGCATGCGCAAGCTGCCGCGGAAATAATCCCGCGTCGACGAGAAGCTGAGCTCAATGGCGCGCCGATCGAGCCGCTCGTGATAGGTCTTGGAGTCGAGATCGGCAGCACCTTCATCGAGCAGGCCGGCGACCATGTTGCCGGTGCCGGGCTTGTCGGCGGGGTCCTGGCTCGCTCCGCCACTGAAGGCATATTCCATCGCGATCAAGGGCACGGTGGCGTCCTGCACGAACCAGGCCTCGATGCCGCCGGGCGACACCAGGCGCTGGATTTTTGTGGCGGCATGCGATGGGGTCGATGCAAGCAGTGTCAGCGCCAGGCCGGCGACGACAATGGATGCGGCGCGCCGCGCGCGAATGGCGATATCGTTCACGAGCGCTTCTCCTCGCGTTTCGGCGCAGAATCCTTGATCAGATATCCCGTCACCGAACGCTTCTTGTCGAGCCATTTCTGGGCGGCGTCACGAACCTGCTCGGCGGTGACGGCGCGGATGCGGTCCGGCCAGCTGCGGATGTCGTCGATGCTCAGGCCCGTCGTCAGCGCGCCGCCATACCAGCGCGCCAGCGTGGCCTGATTGTCCTGGGCGTAGATCGCTTCCGCGATCAGCTGGGTCTTGACCCGTTCGAGATCCTCGGCGCGGGCGGAATTTTGGATCACGTTCGCGATCACGCCGTCGATCGCCTGCTCGATGTCGGCGAACTCCACGCCGGGCTTCGGCGAAACCGCGATCGAGAATTGCGACGGATCGAGTGAAGTCCCCTGATATCCGGCGCCGGCGCTGATCGCGAGCGGACGATCGATCACCAGCGCGCGGTAGAGATAGGAGTTCGAGCCGCCGCCCATCAGTTGCGCGAGCACGTCGAGCGCCGGGCTTTCGCCGGCGGCCGCGGTCGTGGAGGAGGGAACGAGGTAATAGCGCCGTAAGCCGTTCTGCTCGACGCGCGGATCGGACAGCGTCACGGTGCGGGGGGCGGCGGGCACCGGCTCCTGCGGCCGGACACGATGTGCGGCAATGGCAGGCTGCGCGGGGATCGCGCCATAGGCCTGCTCCACCATCGGGCGGATTTCGCTGGCGTCGACATCGCCGGCAATCACCAGCGTCGCGTTGTTCGGCGCATAGAACCGCTTGTAGAACGCCAGCGCGTCCTCGCGGTCGAGCTTCTCGATCTCCTGGCGCCAGCCGATCACCGGGCGGCCATAGGGATGATTGAGATACAGCGACGCCATGATCTGCTCGCTCAGTCGCGCCTCCGGATTGTTGGCGACGCGCATATTGTATTCCTCGAGCACGACGTCGCGCTCGGGCAGGACATTCTCGTCCTTCAGGATGAGGCCGGTCATGCGGTCGGCCTCGAATTCCATCACCCGGCCTAGCTGTTCGCGCGGCACGCGCTGGAAATAGCCGGTGTAGTCGACCGAGGTGAAGGCGTTTTCGTTGCCGCCGATCCGGCGCACGGTTTCGGAGAACTCGCCGGCGGGATGTTTGGCGGTGCCCTTGAACATCAGATGTTCGAGGAAATGCGCCAGTCCCGATTTGCCCGGCGTCTCGTCGGCGGAGCCGACCTTGTACCAGATCATCTGGGTCACGACCGGGGTGCGGTGATCGGGGATCACCACGACTTGCAGGCCGTTACCGAGGGTGAAGCTGGCGGGACGTGGCGAGGTGACCGTGGTCTGGGCGACGGAGCCGTTGGTTGAGAAGGCGAACGTCCATGCGAGCGCGGCGAGCAGTGGAACGGCGAAGCGATGTATGGACATCATGATCCCTGTGAAAACCCGGACCAATATGTCCGGGTTGGAACTCGGCATCGTATACTGTGCAGGAGGGGCCTGACGTCACAAAGCAGCGAGACGGACGTCAACCGTGCCATCAATCTTCATGATGCCAGTAAGCACAGGTGCCGCCTATACGGCGGCTATGACACGATGAGACCACTGCCTGACGACATTCGCGCGCTGTCTTTCCGGCAATTGCGCCGCGGATGCCAGCGTTACTGTTCCTTGCCGGTCATGACGTTGAATTGCGTCTTGTTCAGCGATTCCTTCGGCCCGGTGCCGTAGGCGAAATTCGACGACGGCGTCTGGTAGCCGGGCGGAGGCTGGGTCAGCGATTCCCGTGTCGGCTCACCCTTGAACGGCGCCGTTTCGGTCTTGCTGCCGCCGAACAGACCGCTCAAGCCGCCATTATAGCCGAGCTGCGACGGACTGAGGATGGGGTTGGTCTCGGTAATGCCGGGCTGCAGCGGATCGGTATTCTTGCGCGGGGTACCTGCGGTCTTGCCGACGGCCAGTTCGCTCGGTGTCAGGATGCGTGCGGCTTCGCGGGGATCCTTGTTTTCTTTCTTGCGGGCGGCGATCGCGGCCTTGCGGCGCTGGTCGTCCGGATCCTTCGGCCAGTTCGGCGCCTTCACTTCGGCGGCGGTGCCGGCCGGCGGTGGCAAATCGAGCTTGGGGGGCACCACCAGCGGCGAGCGCTCGCGGTAGTCGATACCCTTGTTTTCCATGTTGGTGCCGCCGATGCCGGCCATGATGCCATCGATGATCTTTTCCTCGAAGGTCTTGTCGTCGTCATCGTCGTCGCCCGCGCGTACCGGACCGGCGGCCATCACCAGACCGACGCCAACGGCAATGGCGGCGAACCGCATCACCCGCGTCAGCGAGGTTTTCTGCAAAATCCAGAAGCTGGCTTCGGTGTCGCGCATCGCGCTCGTTCCCATTCAAATTTCCGCAAAAACCTATCGGGCCGGCCTTGAGGCACGATCCCGCGCTTGCAGGCAACATATTGCCAAGGAGCCGCCAAAGAGCCGTTAAGGGTCCGTATCGGCCGGGATCAGGGCGCTTTTGCGGCGGGTACCCCCAGGAAGGAGTCATACAATAGGCCCGCTACCCCGGCAACAATGGCCACGTCCGCAAGGTTAAACACGTACCAATTGTAGGTTTTTCCCCCGATCTGGACGTGGAACAGGGCAAAATCGACCACCGCGCCATAGGCCACGCGGTCGATGGCGTTGCCGATCGCCCCGCCGATGATCAGGCCGAGCGCCAATGTCGCCAGCAAGGTCCGGGAGCGCGCCATCCAGATCGCCAGCACCACCACCGCGACCGCCTTGATCGTGGTCAGCATGGCCTGGGCCAGGAAGCCGTCGTTCTGGAACCAGCCAAAACTGATCCCGACATTCCAGGCCAGCACCAGATCGAAAAACGGCGTCACCTTCACCACGCCGCGGCGGGCGATATCGAACACGTACAGTAGCCAGAGCTTCGAGACCTGGTCGAGCACCAGCGTGACGAACCCGGCGATGACACCGGCGCGGAGGTGGGGGCTCATGGCGCGGTGGCCGTCGCAACAACCGGTGTCGTCCCGGCGAAGGCCGGGACCCATACGCCGTGACGGACATTGTGTGAAAGACTCTGGGTCATCGTTCTTTGTCGATCTCAGACGCCGGGGGTTATGGGTCCCGGCCTTCGCCGGGACGACGAGGATTACACGCCCACTCCCAGCGCCTTCCACTCCCGCAACGCCTGCGCGTCGCGCGGGGAGACATCAGGATATTCGGCATCCTCGCCCACATCAGGCAGGATCTTCCACGACCGCGCGCATTTGGTGCCGACGGCCTTTTCGACCACGACTGCCACGCCCGCGACGTCGCCCAGCGTGAAGGCGCCTGCCGGGGCGTCGTCATTGGTCACCATCGCGTTCGAGGTGATGCAGACCTCGGCCATGTCGACGTCGAACAGGGTGGTGAAGATCGCCTTGTCCGAGACGTAAACCAGCGGCGAAGCCTCCAGCGAGGAGCCGATGTTCTTGGCGGCACGTTCGAGTTCGAGCGCGCCGGTGACGACACGCCTGACATCGCGGATGGTTTCCCACTTCGCCGCCAGCGCGTCGTCGCGGAACGCATCGAAGTCGGTCGGGAACAGCGTCAGATGCACCGACGGCTCGGCGTTCGGCCGGTACATCCGCCAGGCCTCGTCGGTGGTGAAGCTCAACACCGGCGCCAGCCATTTCAGGATCGCGTCGCAGATGATGTCGATCGTGGTCAGCGCGGCCTTGCGCGTCAGCGACGACGGCGCGTCGCAATACAGCGCGTCCTTGCGGATGTCGAAATAGAACGCCGACAATTCGGTGTTCATGAACGCCGACAGGCTGGCGACCACCGTCTTGTAGTCGAACTCGGCATAGGCCTGCCGCACGATCGCGGCGCGCTTGGCGAGTTCATGCAGCATCAGCCGTTCGAGCTCGGGCATCTCTTCTGGCGTGACCGCGTCGCTTTCCTTGAAATGATGCAGCGTGCCGAGCATCCAGCGGATCGAGTTGCGCAGCTTGCGATAGGTCTCGATGGTGTTCTTGAGGATCTCGGGGCCGATGCGCTGGTCGTCGGCGTAGTCGGTGGCGCAGACCCAGAGGCGCAAAATATCGGCGCCGGAATCCTTCATTACCTTTTGCGGCTCGACGGTGTTGCCGACTGACTTCGACATCTTGCGGCCGTTCTCGTCCAGCGTGAAGCCGTGGGTCAGCACGATGTCGAACGGGGCGCGGCCGCGCGTGCCGCAACTTTCCAGCAGTGACGACTGGAACCAGCCGCGATGCTGGTCGCTGCCCTCCAGATACATCACGGTATCCTGGCCGCCATCGACCTTGCGGACGATGTTGCCGAGTTGTGGAAAATTCTGGCGGTCTTCCAGCACGAAAGCATGCGTCGAGCCGGAATCGAACCAGACGTCGCAGATGTCGTCGACCTTCTTCCAGTCCTCAACTGCGCGGGATCCCAAAAAGCGTTCGCGGGCGCCGTCCATGTACCAGGCGTCGGCGCCTTCTTCCATGAAGGCCTCGGCGATACGCTGGTTGACGATTTCGTCCTGCAGGATCTCGGCGGAGCCGTCGCGCTTTTCGCGCACGAACACCGCGATCGGTACGCCCCAGGCGCGCTGGCGCGAGATCACCCAGTCGGGCTTGCTGTTCACCATGCCGTTGATGCGGTTCTGGCCCGAGGGCGGTACCCATTGTGCGATCGAGATGGCGTGTTGTGCACGGGCGCGCAGCGTGTCGCCGGGCGTGCCAGGTGCGTCCACAATAGGTTTATCCATCGCAATGAACCATTGCGGCGTGTTGCGAAAGATCACCGGCTTCTTCGAGCGCCAGGAATGCGGGTATTGGTGCTTCAGGCGGCTGCGGGCCAGCAGCTTGCCGTTTTCGACCAGAGCCTTGATCACGGCCTCGTTGGCGTCGCCCTTCTCGCCCTTGTCGTTGATCACGCGTTTGCCCGTGAAGCCGGGCGCGTGATCGGTGAAGGCGCCGTTTTCATCGACGGTGTAGGGGATCGTGGTGTTGATGCCGCGGCCTTCAAGCTCGCGTGCATTCGCGGTCCAGACGTCGAAGTCCTCGCGGCCATGGCCAGGCGCGGTGTGCACGAAGCCGGTACCGGTGTCGTCGGTGACGTGATCGCCTTCTAGGAGGGGAACATCGAAAGCGTACCCGCCAAGCTCCCGTAGCGGGTGGGAACATCGAGCGCTCATCAGTTGCTTGTAGTCAATCGGAGAAATTAATTTGTAGTCGTCAACTTTTGCTGCCTTGAAGACATCGGCTGCCAAGTTTTGTGCAAGAATAAGCCGAGTGCCCACCTCCGCCCAGTTGCCTGTCGGCGCCGCAGTCACTTCATACAATCCATACTCGATATGTCGTGAGAAGGAGATTGCCCGATTGCCTGGAAGCGTCCATGGCGTGGTCGTCCAGATTAGAATCGAAGCTCCATTGGGTCCCAATGCGGCGACTTGACTCGGACCGACGCTCCCTGAGCTTGGTCCGCTAAATGTTACCCACGAGGTGACCGGGAATTTCACCCACACCGTATCTGACGTGTAGTCCTCGTATTCGACCTCGGCCTCGGCGAGTGCGGTCTTCTCCACCACGCTCCACATCACGGGCTTGGAGCCGCGATAGAGCGTGCCGTTGGCGGCGAACTTCATCAGCTCGCGCGCGATCTGGGCTTCGGCCGGATAGCTCATGGTGGCGTAGGGGTGGTCCCAGTCGCCGATGATGCCGAGCCGCTTGAACTCCTCGCGCTGTACGTTGAGCCAGTGCGTGGCATAGGCGCGGCACTCTTTCCGGAACGCCACCATGGCGGTGGAGTCGCGGAAGTCGGGCTTCTGCTTTCCCTTGGAGCGGTAGTTCTCTTCCTCGATTTTCCATTCGATCGGCAGGCCGTGACAGTCCCAGCCCGGGACGTAATTGGAATCGAAGCCGAGCATCTGCTGGCTCTTGGTCACGACGTCCTTGAGGATCTTGTTCAAGGCGTGACCGATATGGATGTTGCCGTTGGCATAGGGCGGGCCGTCATGCAGCACGAATTTGGCGCGGCCGCGCGCAGCCTCGCGCAGCTTTTCGTAGAGGCCGATCTTGTTCCAGTGGTTAAGGATTTCCGGCTCGAGCTTCGGCAGGCCGGCGCGCATCGGGAATTCCGTCAGCGGCAGGAACAGGGTCTTGGAATAGTCGGCGGAATCGGACTTTTGCGGTTTTTCGGACATGAATGCTCTGGTTTGGCTCAAAGGGCGCGAGATACGCTGGTCATTCGCGGGGTAAACGGGGAAATCCCGGTCTTGCGCCGAGCCAAAGCTCAGGCGGAAGCCGGGCCGCTAATGGGGATGGTGCGCCGCGCAAACATGGGCTTTCCATAGCAGCCGGAACGGGAAATCGCAAAGCCCTGCGGGAGCCGGCATCTCAGGACGGCTATTTCGGCCTTGCCGGGTTTCCCATCACGGTCACGCCGGCGCCGACGTCGCGGGTGACCACGCTGCCGGCGCCGATCACGGCGCCGTCGCCGATGCTGACACCGGGCAGAAGGATGGCGCCGCCGCCGATCCAGACGTCGCGGCCGATCCGGACCGGGCGACCGAATTCGAGGCCTTCGCGCCGCGTCGGAGCGTCACGGGGATGGTCGGCGGCGTAGATCTGCACCGCGGGCCCGATCTGGGTGCGGTCGCCGATCTCGACTTCGACGACGTCGAGAATGACGCAGTTGAAATTCATGAACACGCCATCGCCGAGGCTGATATTGTAGCCAAAGTCACAGAAGAACGGCGGCCTGATCACGGCGCCCTTGCCGACATGGCCGAGGCGTTCGCAGAGCAGCGCGTGCCGTTCCGACACCGGCTGTGCCAGCGCCGCGTTGTAGCGCACCAGCCAGGCCTTGTTGACCGCCTGTTCGGCGCCGAGTTCGGCGTCGGGGCGATACAATTCGCCCGCCAGCATCTTTTGCTTTTCGGTTTTGCTCAACCGATCACCCCGAGTTTGGGATAGGCATCCGGCGCCGCCGCCAGCATTGCGCGGGCCCGGGCGCTGTCGTCGTCCATCTGGCGGATCAGGGCGTCGATGCCGTCGAATTTCAGCTCGTCGCGGATGAAGCCGATGAAGGCGACATCCAACACGCTGCCATAGAGATCGCCCTTGAAGTCGAACAGGAACACTTCGAGAAGGGGCGCGCCATTGTCGAAGGTCGGGCGGCGGCCGTAGCTCGCGACGCCGTCCAGGCGCTCGGCTCCGCGCCCGACCCGCACTGCATAGATGCCGTGCCTGAGCGCGCAATTCTTGTCGAGGCGGATATTGGCGGTGGGATAGCCGAGGTCGCGGCCGCGCTTCTCGCCATGGAGCACCTCGCCGGTCACGAACCACGGGCCATCGAGCATGGCGGTGGCGTCGTCGATCTGGCCCTCGGCCAGCGCCATGCGGATGGCGCTGGAGGACACCGGCCGCTCCGCGATGTCGACATGGGCCTGGACGTCGACCTCGATCCCGAGCCGCGGCGCCTCGCTGACCAAAAGACTCGGCGAGCCGACCCGGCCCTTGCCGAAATGGAAGTCGTACCCGACCGCGATGCCGCTGATGCCGAGCCGCTGGATCAAGTCATGGTGAATGAAATCTTGCGCTGAGGTTCCGGCGCGGCCCTTGTCGAAGGTCATCACCACGGCGCCGTCAAGTCCGGTTCCGGCCAAGAGCCGCAGCTTGTTGGCCTCGTCGGAGAGCCGGAATTGGGGACTGTTCGGGCTGAAAAAGCTGCGCGGATGCGGCTCGAAGGTCACCGCGAATGCCGGCTTTCCATGGGCGCGGCCCATGTTCAGGGCAGCGGCAATGACGGCGCGGTGGCCGAGGTGGACGCCGTCGAAATTGCCCATGGCGACCACCGCCCCCTTGGGGATGGCGTCGGCCGGTGTGGTGTCTCGAATAACGGTAAAACCAGCTGTCATGGACGGATTCTTGCAGGATTTTTGCGGGTTTTGAAGGAGCTTGGCCTTAGGTGAACGCGGCCGGACGGTGACGTGGCGGCACGGGCGAAGTCAAGCGGGGCAGGTTTATCTCAAAACGGTGGCAATGCGGTCGCGCCCGATTAACGGGCTGTTTAACGCCTGATGCTAGAAGTGGGGCGAGGACTGCGGGTCGCGCAGGCCTTCGATAGTTGGTGGCATAAGCGTTGAGTGGGGGAAAAGATGGCGGTTGATTTGTCCATGTCGGTTCTGGTGGTCGACGATTACAACACCATGATCCGGATCATCCGAAATCTTTTGAAGCAGCTCGGCTTTGAGAACATCGACGATGCCAGCGACGGTTCGGAAGCACTGAACAAGATGCGCGGCAAGAAATACGGGCTCGTGATTTCCGACTGGAACATGGAGCCGATGACCGGTTACGACCTGCTCAAGGAAGTCCGCGCCGATCCCAACCTGGCCACCACGCCCTTCATCATGATCACGGCGGAATCCAAGACCGAGAACGTGATCGCGGCCAAGAAGGCCGGCGTCAACAATTACATCGTCAAGCCGTTCAACGCGGCGACACTGAAGACCAAGATCGAGGCGGTCTTCCCGGACATGGCGACGGCGTAAGACGCCGCGAACCGGCCCCATTCGTATCTTTGCATGGGGTTGTTTTCGATATTTTGTGTCTGGACCCTGCCAGCACCCAGATTTTCGTTTTGCCCGGGGCTTATTCCCGGGCATTTTCGTTTGGGCCCTACCAGCGCAGCTCCCGCACCAGGGCCTTCGGCGGATGGCCGAACAGCTCCTTGACCGAGGCCGGGTCGAGCTGATCGATGCCCTCGAACTCCTCGGAATGGATGCCGCGGGTCACGAACAGGCAATCGATGCCGAAACCCAATGCACCGGTGAGGTCGGTGCGGACGGAATCGCCGATCGCCAGCACCCGGTCGAGCGGTGCGGCATGGCCGCGGTGTTCGGCCGCGAGCGCCATGGCGCGTTCATAGATCGGCCGGTGTGGCTTGCCGTAGAAGATCACCTCGCCGCCGAGTTCGCGATAGAGTTCGGCGATCGCGCCTGCGCAATAGATCAGGCGGTCGCCGCGTTCGACGACGATATCGGGATTGGCGCAGATCAGCGGCAGCTTGCGCTCGCGCGCCTGCAGCATCATCGCGCGGTAGTCTTCGGCCGATTCGGTTTCGTCGTCGAACAGGCCGGTGCAGACGATGTAGTCGGCCTCCTCCAGCGGAGAGATCACGGGATCGAGCCCGCGATAGATCGAATTGTCGCGCTCCGGACCGAGCCAGAACATCTTCTTTCCCGGATGATCGGCGACGAACAGCCGGGTCAGGTCGCCGGAAGAGACGATCGCGTCATAGGTCTCGTCGGCGACGCCGAGTTTCCGCAATTGCCGCTGCACGGAATCGGCCGGCCGCGGCGCGTTGGTGATCAGGATGACGGTGCCGCCGCGCTGGCGGAACGTGTGCAGCGCCTCGCAGGCTTCGGGAAATGCCTCGAGCCCGTTATGCACCACGCCCCAGATATCGGAGAGGATGACTTCCACGCCATCGACGAGTTCGCTCAGGCGTTCGACGAACCGGAGTGTGGTCATGGCATCGGACGCCGGTTAGCCCGGGCCGGCGGCGCGGCGCGCCAGCGCGGCATTGCCGGTCGCCCGCGTCGCAGGTTCGACCGCCGGGCTGGCGACGGGAGCAGGGAGGCTTGCAGGGGGGCTTGGGCCATTGGAACCATTGGGGCTGTTCGAAGTCGCCCCGCCGGTAGCAGATGCCCCCTCGGGCCGCAACGGCCGGGGCGGCGCAAACAGGAAACCCTGGCCGAACCGGACGTCGAAATCCAGGAGATCGACGACCGCGCGCTCGCCTTCGATCTTTTCGGCGATCAGGTCGATGCCGAAGCGGCCGAGCAGGTCCGACAGGTCGGAGGGGTGGATGTCCGAGGTCGAGCTCTGCTTGGGATCGAGCAGCAGCGCTGCCGGCACCTTGATGAAGCGGACGCCACGGTCGGCGAGTTCCCGCGGCTCGATCCGGAGATCGCTGACATGGTCGATCGAGAAACGGTAGCCGCGCTGCGACAGCGCCGCGAGATGCTCGGTCTCGGTCGGACCGAGATTGCGGAACGTGGCCTGCTTGAATTCGAGCACGAAGGACGGCGCCAGCGCGCGGTTGGCTTCGAGGAAGTCGAGGCATTGCGCGAAATTGGTCGGGTTGCCCAGCGTCGCCGCCGACACGTTGCAGAACACGCCGACATCCTTGTTGCGCACCATCAGGCGGCGCAGCACCTGCACACAGCGCAACATCACCATGTGGTCGATGCGCCCGATCAAGCCGCCGCTTTCGGCGGTGGCGATGAAATCGTCGGCGGTGAGAATCTGGTCCTTGTCGTCGCGCAGCCGCGTCACCGCCTCGTAGAAGCGCACCTTGCGCTGCGGCAGCGTCACCATCGGCTGCAGGTAGATGTCGAGCCGGTTCTCCTCGATCGCGTTTTTCACGGCGGCGAGAAGTTGCGGCTGGCCGCGCGCGCCGGTGTCGGCGGCCACTTTCGCTGGTGCCGGCGCTGCCGTGGCAGCCGGTGCTGGCCTGGGGCTTGGCGCCGCCGGCTCGGCCACGTGCGGCAACTCGGTTGGTGGTTCGGAAACCGCGATGTCGTGAACGGCCACGTCGTGAACCGCGGCAGGCGCCGGTGGCGCGGCAGCGGCGCCCGAAGCCAGCAAATCCTCATGGCCGGCGACGGAGGACGCGAGCTGTTTGACCAGCACGCCGAGTTCGTTGATCTCGCCGACCACGGCCTGGATGCGGTCGGCACCCGCGGAATTCGCCGACACCACCCGGCCCTCGACGGCGGCGAGCCGGCGGCCGAATTCGGCGACCTGACGGGCGAGGTCGGCGGTGCCGCGGGACAGATCCGCGATCTGGCTGCCGACGTCCGAGCGGTCGCGCAGCCGCATCGAAACCGCGTTGTAGAGGATCAGGAAGGTCAGCGCCGTCAGCGCCACGATCGCGGATTCGGTTCCGCTGATGCCGGCGACCGAATGCAGGACAAGGCCAAGCGAGGCTGCGACCAGCACCATGCAGATGGCGATAAAGATCGTCGAAATGCGAATCATGTCGCGCGTTACGCCCTCAGGTCCGAACTGCCCCCACCCGGGAAAACGCAGAAGACATCGTCCGGCTTGCGCTCCCCCAAGCGCCACAACCTTAGCATCAATGTTGATTCGCAGGTCTAGTGTTTTGAAGCGCTCGCGGCTGGCCCACGCCGTGGTTCCGCGCTGCTCGGGAACGCCGGCAGGCCGTGTTCGAGCGCCAAAACGCGCTACAGATCGGCGGCCGCAATCCAGAACACTTCGGCTTCCGAATCCTCGGTGTCGAGCCACATCAACGGCAATTGCGGGTAGGCCGCTTCGAGTGCGGGCCGGCAACGGCCGATCTCGCACAGCAGCCCGCCGTCCGGCGTCAGATGGTGTTTGGCCTCGTCGAGGATGCGCCTGACGATGTCGAGCCCGTCGGCGCCGCCGTCGAACGCGAGCTTCGGCTCGGCGCGGCACTCGCGCGGCAGGCCGGCCATGCCCTCGGCATCGACATAGGGCGGATTTGAAATGATGATGTCGTAGCGTTTTTCGCCGAGCGGCTTGAACAGATCGCCGCGGTGCAGCGTCAGGCGATGTTGCAGCCCGTAATCGGCAACGTTGTGCGCGGCGACGTCCAACGCGTCCCGTGAAATATCCACCGCGTCGATTTCGGCGTTGGGAAATTGCAGGCTCGCCAGGATGGCAAGGCAGCCCGAGCCGGTGCAGAGGTCGAGCACGCGCTCCACCGACGCGGGGTCCGAGATCAGCGAGCCGCCGGTCTCGTCGTCGTCACCACCAAAATGCGAGTCCAGCAACTCGCCGATGAAAGACCGCGGCACGATGGTGCGTTCGTCGACATAGAACGGCAGGCCGCGCATGTAGATCTTGTTGACGAGGTAGGCCGTGGGGTTGCGCGTGGTGACGCGGCGCTCGATCAACGCGAGGATCGCCTTGCCTTCGGCGGCCGTGACCCGTGCGGTCGCGAACGCCTCGAACTGGGCGGGGTGAAGGTGCAGGGATTCGCAGACCAGGAAGGCGGCTTCCGCCACCGGATCGGTGGTGCCGTGCGCGAATACCAGTTTGGCCTCGACGAAGCGGCTCACCGCATAGCGGACGAAATCCAGCAGCGTCAGCAATTCGCCGGCGCCGACTTTCGGGAATTTCGGCTTGGTGTATTTCGGCAGCCCGCGGCCGCGTTTGACCGGCGCCTTGCTGGGTTTGGCCATCAGGATTTGGTCCAGCGCGCGGCAGCCGCGTCGTCATGGCCGCGCGCCTCGATCCAGCTCGTTCCCTTCTGGCTTTCCTCGCGCTTCCAGAACGGCGCATTGGCCTTCAGATAATCCATCAGGAACTCCGCCGCCTGAAATGCCGCCTGCCGGTGTTGGGAAGCCGCCAGCACCAGCACGATGTTCTCGCCGGGCGTGATGCGCCCGACGCGATGCACCACTGTCAATCCCGTCAGCGGCCAGCGCGACATTGCTTCATCGGTATGCCGCTTGATTTCGGCTTCCGCCATGCCGGGATAATGTTCGAGCGTCAGCGCCGCGATCGGCTCGCCATTCTCGTCGCCGCGGCAGATGCCGCTGAAGGTCACGACGGCGCCGACATCGCTGCGGCCTTTGGTCAGCGCCGCAATCTCCTGCCCGATGTCGAAATCGGCTTCCTGGATACGAATGGTCGCGGCGGCGGTCATGAAGCCTTCTTCTTTTGACGCGTTTTCTTAACGCGAACCGGTATCCACTTCGCTCGAAAACGCTATGCTGATCAGCCGCCGGTCATCGGCGGAAAGAACGCGATCTCGCGGGCGCCGGATATCATCGCGTCCGGCTTGACATGGGTGTGGTCGATCGCGGCGCGGATTACCTTCGGCTTCTCGAACGCATAGGCATAGGTCTCGCCGCGCGTGGAGAGCCAGCCGATCAAATCGTCGACGGTGCGCACGCCGGCCGGCGGCTCGACCATTTCCTCTGATATGCCGATCCGCTCGCGCACCCAGGCGAAATATTTGACCTTCATCCCTCATCCTCCTTGATGAGGTGATGGATGCCGGCCCGGAAATAATCCCAACCGGTATAGATCGTGAAGATCGCCGACAGCCAGAGCAGGAAGATCCCGATCATGGTCGTCGGGGAGAAAATCTGTTCGCCCGCTTCGCCGGCGATCAGAAAGCCGATCGCGACCAGCTGGACCGTGGTCTTCCATTTCGCAAGCTTGGTCACGGGCACGCTGACCCGCAGCGCCGCGAGATATTCCCGCAGGCCCGAGACCAGGATTTCGCGGCACAGGATCACGATGGCCGCCCACAGCGTCCAGCCGTGGATGCTGTTGTCGGCGGCCAGCATCAGCAGGCAGGACGCCACCAGCAATTTGTCGGCGATCGGATCGAGCATCCGGCCGAAGGCCGATTGCTGGTCCCACATCCGCGCAACGTAACCATCGAGGACGTCGGTCACCCCTGCGGCAATAAATACCGCCAGCGCCACCCAGCGCAGCCATAATGGGCCGTCCATGACGGATTGGGCATAGACGCAGCCGACCACCACCGGGATGGCGGCGATACGGGAATAGGTCAGGATATTCGGGAGGGACAGGCTCTTGGATTGACCCTTGGACTGGCCCTTGGTGGTCGCGATGTTCATCCGTCTTACCAATACCGCTCAGGCGTGAAGGTCAACCGTGCGGGCCCAGCCGATCTGTCGCAGGCGACGGCCAAATGAAACGTCCATGTGAATCGGCCTTCCTTTAACCCGGTTGCGCATGGAAAAACTCGAAAATCTTGCGGGCGCTTTCGGCTGAGACCCCTGGAACCTTCCCAAGGTCGGCGATCGAGGCCCGTTCGATCTCCTTCAGCGTTCCAAAGTGATGCAGCAAGGCACGTTTGCGTGACGGGCCGATCCCCGGAATCTCCTGTAAACCCGCTTCGCGAATGTCCTTTTTGCGCAGTTTGCGGTGCGATCCGATCACGAAACGATGCGCCTCGTCGCGCAGCCGCTGGATGAAATACAGCACGGGGTCGCGCGGTTCGAGCTTGATCGCCTCGCGGTCCGGCATGAACAGCGTTTCCCGCCCCGCATCGCGGTCCGGCCCCTTGGCCACGGCCAGCAGCGTCACCTGTGTCAGCCCCAGGGTCTTGAAGATCTCCCTTGCCGCGTTGAGCTGGCCGCGGCCGCCGTCGATGATAACGAGGTCGGGCCATTGCGGAAACGAATCATCGTCGGCCTTGATGGGGGCCGCATCGCCCTCCGGCGGTTTCAACAGCCGCTTGAAGCGCCGTTCGAGCACCTCGCGCATCATCGCGTAATCGTCGCCGGGCGTCAGGCCCTCCGACTTGATGTTGAACTTGCGGTACTGGTTTTTGATAAATCCATCCGGCCCCGCCACGATCATCGCGCCGACCGCGTTCGTGCCCTGGATATGGCTGTTGTCGTAGACCTCGATGCGCTTGGGCGCATGCGGCAGTCCGAGCGTCGTGACCATGCCCTCCAGCAGGCGGCCCTGGGTCGCGGTATCGCTGAGCTTGCGGCCGAGCGCCTCGCGCGCAT
>Ga0307517_10002002_pt1 | contig 33173 bp, 25 predicted proteins | sample 23_EM_MG_FD_194515 | JGI IMG/M metagenome (GOLD analysis project Ga0307517, IMG submission 194515) | Populus trichocarpa ectomycorrhiza microbial communities from riparian zone in the Pacific Northwest, United States - 23_EM | ecosystem: Host-associated > Plants > Roots > Unclassified | place... | reverse complement strand
AGACAGTATAATTAGGTAAACACGCACCCATCCATTCACCCTACACACCTCCCACCGTTTAACCTTCCTTGACGGTCGGCACCGTCTCCGGTTGCTAGACGGCCGTCTATAGGTAAACGGGCCCTAAGTTGAAATCGCACACCTCCGAACGAATCATTATTTTATCATGAGACATCACTCGGGTCATGCCCTCCCATCCCCCACCGTCCCCGCCGGGCTCCCGGACGGTAGGGAACACTATCTATCACAAGGGAGCTATTATTACTATTATATAGCTTCGTCCGCATCCTTTAAGGGTAGTCGCCATCTATACCTAAGACAAGACTGTAGGAACGTGGTGGTGGTGGAAGAATGACTTAGTGTATTTCCTATCTATGACCGAAGGTATATATAGAGATACATGACCGCCAAGAGCCAACAACCGGTTCTACTAACCCTACTGCTCAACCCCAACACATATGAGGATAGCTACCCGTACCTACTGCTAACCTAATATCTAACAAAGACCCTCTAACGCCGGGATCCCCATAACAAAATAGGACAGGGCTCGCGGCGCCGTCGCCGCTCTCACACTACCGCGCAAACTCGCCTGCAAGAAGAAGCCAGTCACCAGCCCATCTCTACAGCGTGCCTTTCGCGAGGGAGACAGCCATTCCAGAATGGCGCATTTCTCATCGGCCATGGATATCTCGCGGTTATTCAACAGGTTTTGTAACCGTCGGTGACATTGCCACAGTTCCTGGGGATTGAAATGATGGGCTTTTGTCTCTCTATCGGAGTCATTTTGTCCAGGGAATTAGCTCTCCCGCTAAAATTCCTTTTTGGAAAGGGGCGGTAGTGCAGTCGATAGGTTCTGTGGTGGGGGATGCGGCAACACATCATTAACCACATTGGTATATTTTCTCTCCTTTGTTTGGTATACCGGTGTCACCTTAAGTATCGGGTCCGCTCAGGACTAGCTAGAACGGATGTTCACGGGATATTCGAAGCCAAATCCGGAGTGTGTGTTCTGTTTTGGGGGAGAAGCCTAGTTCCCAAAGATGCTTCCCAGTGGACCCGTCGATATATGGGGTGAAAATAAGTACAGCATAACCTGGTTAAATTCGGTTTCATGTTACAGGTCAAAAGACAGTGTGGAGAAATACACGAGCTCCTTTGAGTAGACAGTACCGGTAACCTTTATGGAGAGGATTTTCACAAATATTTACCGTAAGCGTTGTACTATACAATGGCAAGAGGATTAGAAACTAGTTAGTTCGCGAGGTAGGGGAGATGGGTGGTGGATACTAACAATAAGCTCTTACAGTAGCCACAAACGAATGAGTGAGAAGTCCAATGTGGATCAAATGCCCGAGATACAGCCTCTCGGTAGAAGTGGCTGTTATCCGAGGGGAGTTAAATTGCGATGGTGCAATAGGTCAGTGTGGCGGGGAACCGGGAGAGATAGAGCCTCAGGTGTAGGGTCATCGGCTGTATATGAAGTAATAGATTTCGTTGCCGGGGGTGGATGGGCTGCCTCCGTGCATGAAGCATTCTCGCTAGCGATAGAAATTGGCATTCGATCATGGTCCTCTGATGATTCGCAATTGAGAGCTCTGGAATCTGATAACAGCCTCACTACATCCTCTCGCCTCTCCACGGTAGCATATAATAGGGGCCCCCGACCATTGATATCAAGCAAATCAGGGTTGACATCCCCGCGCTCCAGGAGAAGCTTCCTTAGATGCTCTCGCCCCCACTCAGCCGCAAATCATAGGAGTGTTCGACCATTTCTATCCGGTAGATCGGGATTGATATCACCGTGTTCCAGAAGTAGGTTCACTATATCTGTGTATCTTCTCCAGGCAGCAGAGAATCAGGGTGTTCGGCCAGCATCAGGAGTTAAGTTAGGATTGACTTCCGGGGGTCCAATAAGTAGTTATTGTGGTAGAGGGTAGGTGGCGGGCAATACATCCCTTGTCACATTGATGTTACGCAGTCGTGCTATCCAATGTTGCAACGAAGGAGTTGCGTCAAAAAATAATTGAAGGGGTTGGAAGGTTCTACCATATTCGAACCGGGGGATTATCTCCTGGACTTGCGGGGCATTGAAAATTTCGTGCCACCCAAGTCAGACTTCGAGACATAAATTTCTAAAGGCTGTAGAGACCCCAACCTCAGTGTTCCCTAGTTATATCAGCGTAAGTGTGGTCATGTTGCTAATATTAATTGGGTTCTGAAGCCTACATATCTGTAAAACTTTAGTTCTTAACAAAAAGTTGTTTATTAACCGCGGCCTCAAAAACTAACAGGGGTGACACAAAATTTTCAGTGCCTTGTGAGCCCAGGAGATACTGAGTTTAGTCCTAGAAGCCAATGCAAGAGGGAATTCTTGCAACTGTCTTGTGCGTCCAAGAGCTAAAGAGGAAGCATGGGGAATGAACGGGAAGCATTTATCTGTTAAGAAGTTATGGAAGAAGCAATAATTTGCGATGATACCACCGTTTATACATTAAAGGCAATAATACTTGTATAATAGCCAAAAAAGAATTCTCAAAAGAATATATACTCTAGTGCCTTAATTTAGTACCACATCACCAGTTAAACCCCGAACATATGTAGTGATGGGCACGATCAGATCATGATCGAGTTTTGGTCGATCAATAGTCTGCTCAATCACCTCGATCATAGGGGTCCCTCGATCAGATCATGATCGAGCAGAGCATCCATGATCTGATCGATTTGCTCGATCATGGGCACTGCTCGATCATGCTCGACCATCATCGATCATGCTCGACCATCATCGAGTATACTCGAGCATCCTGGTTCATGACCGATCACTCTACTAATCTTAGTGATTAGGTGATGCGATGAACTATATAAAAAGAGTCTACCAGCACACTAGATACCAATTCTTTTGGCTGGACTTTACCCTGTTAGCTCCTCAACAAACTATCATGACTGCTGACTTTATAATAAGGTCACCACTCCCATTTCGAGTCTATGGCAACTAGTCAGTACCACCAATGGCTTTCAATAAATTTATTCAACAATAAGTAGGGAGTCGAAACCTATCTGGGCTTCTACACACTCTGGATCAGCCACAAATTACGGTGATACATTAAATGGACGATAGGGTATGGCTCTTCTGTTCTTGTTATAACACGAGTGAAAATACTCAGAATCCATATTGAATGAGTATTTAATCCCTGATGGGCACAAAATCGATCATACTCGAGTATGGTCGACAATGATCGACCATCCTTGATGATGCTCGAGCAGTGACCATGATCGATCACTCGATCAGGGCTCCCGGGTTTCGTCGATCATTCGATCATAGGGTGCCCTTGATCAGATCATGATTGAGCATGGCCCCCATGATCTGCTCGATCATGGTCGTGCCCATCACTAAACATATCCTTATAAAAACGCCAACCCATCGCAGCAAGCCCCCAATGCTGCTCCCAGCGTTGTTACGGAATAGGGAAGGAATACATCGCCCACAAGATGAACACAAATAGAGCAAAAAAACCCACATACGACCAAGTCAGTACCTATCCCTAGGCTCAAAGCTCTGCCAAGAGAGTGCATGCTTCCTCCGCTCCCTCCCACCCAACACCATATATAGCAATACAGCCGACCTACCTCCGTCTCGCAACGACTTATACGGCATAGGCGATACCTCGACGCTAGTAGAAGCCGGAAACACGTTCGTACTGGATTACACCCCCCCGGTCCGTAGGCGACAATTCCAACCCAGTGTTCCCAACGGGCCAGGCCGGCCAGGCTTCGGTAAAGCCGGGCCCGGCCTGTCCAAATTCTCTCGGATCTAGCCTGGCCCGAGCCTGCAGGCCTGGTTAAGCCTGAGCCTGGCCTGGCCGGGCCCGCCTATAGGCCAGATAGGCTTTTTCCCAGCTGCCTGATAGGCCGGCCTATACGGCTTCGGCCGACCCACTCATAGTGAGCGGCTGCTCCGTGTCAACAGCAAAATTCACGGTAAATGTTTTCCAATTACGGAATATGATTAAAAATAAAGTATCATAACGGTTTTACTTATTAGCAAAAAAAACACAAAAAAATACTAGAGGTAGTGAATTAATTAGCTGAATTAATTGTAGAAAAAGAGTTGCTGTTGGTGGATTGGATCAACTGTGTGCAGTAGGACGGTGTCTATTTCGAAGGCATCAATAAGAGAGGTTGACTGTAAATAGTTTACAAAATCGGGGGGAATGATGGTATGATAGGGTTGTGCTCGTGGCCCTGAAGGTAAATTTCTAAGCCTTTATTGTGTTGGTTGAGTATCACTCGTTTTGTAATTAATTAAGAAGTATCATAATAGCCGAAGGCAAAGGAGGAAAAAAATCAAAGGCGATAAACTCGAAAGAGAGGAGGAGGGGTGGGGGGTTGAATACCCTTAACGCAATCTGTTCTCAACACTAATCTCCGGGCCTATAGGCTTTCGTAGGCCGATCGAATTCGGCCTATATGGGCCTAGGCTGTCTTCTGGAGCAGCCTGCCTTAGCACGGCCTACGGCCTATAGGCCGGCCTACCGTTGGGAACACTGTCCCAACCAGTGTTCCCAACTGTCCCGGGCGCCCAGTAGGGCCCGGCAGGACTGTAGTCCCGGGCGTCCCGGGCAGGGTGAGTGAGCACGCCAGGGCAAAGCCTCCCAATTTCACTAAGACGCCAGTCTTAGGGGTGGACGGCAGGGACCTGCAGTCCTACATAAAATGGGTTCTTCCGTGAGTAATTAGTAGGGCCCTGCAGGGCCCGGCCGTCATCTATAGGACCCGGCTGTCAGGCATCGTGTCCGGCCTGTATTTGGAGTGTCCAGACGCCATCCATAGGTTTAGATGGCTCTCTGCAAGGCCAGCCTGTTATCAGTAAGGGTCAGCTGTCGTGAAGCATGTCTGGCCTGGACATCTATGAGAAAGCGATATAAGAATACCTGAATGTTAATGAATTCAGAATAATCTTCAGCAAGCGCTTCCTGGCACTGCTCTCTCTCCCTCCTGCATTTTCTCAACGGTTGGGCTATTTCACGATCCACCCTTTCTTTCTCATTTTAAAATGTCTGAAGCACCGTCTCATGCATCTGCTGGCAGTCAAGGTTCCTTGCGCCTGGATGATTCCATCTCACAAATCATGCCTCCATACTTTACCGATAATACTGGATACCGCTATGACATGGATATTGATGATGACGCTTGCGCACCAAGTGAAATTTTAAGCTCTGCCCCACCCAACCTATTAACTCCTACAATTTACACCGATAGTGCCCCGAGCCGTAGCACTTCAGGTAGCCAGACACACCAATTTCGACATAATCCTCTTGTTCCCTCCTTTCCAACTGACATCTCCAGTGATTGCTTGTCAGTTCCAGCTTCATTTCTTCCCCAAAAGAAATCACGTAAAGGACATTGCTGGTTTCCAGCCAATGCAATTGGGTTTTGGAGAATGGGAAATGGCGGTGGAAATGTGCACGGTGTATGTATCCTCGAATATTCTGCGAGTATTCAGAAAAATCTACAAGTGCCTTATAATCGATGCTAATAGTAAATCTCTTTCTCTCAGGTCCTTCGCATCAGGCACCCATGTATACTGACTCTTCTACCAAGAACATGAATGAACACCTCGCATACAATCACGGAGTTAGTAAAGAGTTTCTAGATGGTGGGTTGGAGCAGAATCATATGGCTGGCCAGTCAAGAATAGAAGCAGCCTTTGGCCGTACTCCTCTACCTGGTATTCAATTCAATAGCGATATTTTCAAAGCCATGCTAGTCCGATGGATTTACGTTACCAATACGCCCTTTTTTGTTGTTGAAGATCCTACCTTTCACATTCTCCTAACCTATCTTCTCACTTGTGTAAGTTGTTTATTGATTTTCATTTCCGGGATTAATCGAGTTTGCCTTTATAAAACAATAATGCGAGTTACTAATAGGTGCTTATGAGAATCTGCAGGTTTCAGCTCCGGGTTCCCTCCGACATATTCTCCCAAAATCTAGTACGACAATTAGTAATCAGCTTCTTGCACTACATGTCACATCTCTAATGACAATGAAGTCATATTTCCAGACAATTCTGTTTAGAATCCATCTGAGTTTGACTTATGCACTTCACCGAATCACCGCTCTTTTCTGAGTATTGTAGGCCATTGGGCTACGGAGAGCAATACCTTGTATCAGCCACACTGGGGTTTCGACGATTTTTTGGCTCCCATAGTGGAGCAAATATTGCTGAAACTGTGATAAAGGTTTTAGATACGTATCAAATCACTTCAAAATTAGGATACATTACTACCGATAATGCTACCAACAATGACAGCACCTTAGTTAAGCTATCCAAGCTCTTAGCTCTTCGAAATATTCCCTTCAAACTCGAGATTATGCGCGTACGATGCTTTGGTCACATAATAAATCTTGTAGTAAAAGGATTTTTATGGGGTTCGGATTGGGAGGCATTCGAGAAAGAGGTCAATCAGGCAGAGGAGTATACTATGGAAAATGAAAAGCAGGCATTGAAAGCCTGGCGGACCAAGGGAGCAATGGGTAAGCTGCATAATATAGGAACGTGGATTTTGAGAACCCCACAACGATGACACCGATTTAGTCAGAAGGTGCTTCAAGCTTGTGGCGAGTCCTACAAGGCTCCCCTACTACCGCTTGTAGGAAATATAACACGCTGGTCTAGTGATGCTGAATCCATTGACAGAGCCTTTGAACTGTGGGATATGCTTGATGAATTTATCGTAATAACAATAACGGAAGAGAGGCAAATTAAAGGAAGACCAGGTATTGCCGATACTGGCTATCGACCAACCAGTAGACCCACGGATTACCCATTCCTTGAGCAAATTACCCTTGATGCGCTTTCGTTGGACGACTGGGTAGATTTAAAGGCCCTTTTATTTATTTTAAAGCCATTCCGAGCACTGACTTTGGAGTTACAAGGCATGGGTTCCAAAAAGGATCACTCGAATGGGTATTTAGCTCGGGTTCTACCTGCCATGGATGAACTATTGGCCCATTTGGAATCCGCGAAAATCACTTATTCGGATACCTCAATCTATAGTATTTATTTACTAACCTCTATTAACCATGGATGGTCAGTTTTGGACAAGTATGATTTACTCTAAGCCCTCTTGCCACTCTCTTTAAATATTTATTTTAATAAAGGTTTCGGCTAATATTCAAACTTTAAATACAAGATATTATGCACTAGCAGACCGTTTACCCGTGCTATACGCAGCAGTCCCCCTAGATCCAGACATGAAGTTAATGTATTTTGAGATCGAATGGATCGAGAACCCTGAATGAGTGGAAATTGCTCAACGCAGGAGCAAAGAGTGATGGGATTCTGAATACAAGGCACTACCTCCAAGTCAACACATTACAAACAACCCATATAATCAAAGTTCTTCTTCATCTCGACCAAGTCTGCGTACCCAGGAAGGTGGAAGTACAGCGGGCCCATGTACCAGCATAGTTTCAAGCGATCCTACACTTTCACGCTGGAAAAAAACAAAAAGGACTCGGACCACCCATGAGGATATGGATCAATGGGATCGATTTCAGAGTGTTGAAGAGCTTGAAGAGGTGGATGATTTACTAGGCTATTGGTCAACTCGATTAAAAAACCCTAGGTGGACTCAATTGTCCTATATGGCTCTTGAAATTCACAGTATTGCAGCGATGTCTGCACAAGTAGAACGCATATTCAGCAGGTTAGTTCAATCTCCAATTCTGCCTTCTAGTAACTATTCTCTCAACCTATACTTACAATTTAAACCTATGAGGATATATAGTGGTAAGAATCTTATCACAGACCACCGGGGGTGGCTAAGTGATGAGGTTATCGAGGCAATTGAATGTCTAAAGTCATGGAGAAAAGCAAAATTGATTCCGGAGGAAGGGCTCAGTGAGGTAGAGGTGATGGTAGAAGATCTTGAAATTCAGGCAATAGGGGCATCGGAGATGAGAGGTTCGGGGATTATTTCGATTTCCGGTGAATCAGATATTCAGTCCGATATTAGCATAGGTGTGATTTCTGGTTAGCACTTCTTGTTTGTCAAATCAGTATCAATATCTCTCTTAGTTTCCTTACTCTAAGCCGTAGTGAACTTTGTTTCCTAGTAAACTTCACCACTGAGACAAGGTTTCCTGTTTCTGTTCATGACACCCACAGCCCGACAACAATATATGACTTCTATGATTGGCATTAACCACCCCTACCTCATGACTGTTACACAAATTATCCCACCTGAGACAACCATAGTCCCCGCCAGTCCGTCCCGGGCGTCATGGGGCGTCCGCCGTCCGTCCCGTCCAGACCTGAAGACGGACGGACTAGACGCTTGGGTTCACTGATTCCAACACGGAGGATATTGGCGGCGAGGCAAGTTCTGCGATGCCTGGTATGGGACCATTGTATTGAGAAGGCTGCGGAAAATTAGGGGAGGGAGTTCGGGGTGTGTCGTTGAGGGGGAGCTGGTCGGCACGATTGTAGTTTCGGCGGCTGGGATTGGGCGGGTGCGTTTGAAGAGGGCAAAGAAGCCTGTACGCTCGGCTATGAGGTCGTTTTTTTATTGGGGGGTTAACCCTGGATTTAGGGTTGGGTTTGAGATACCAGTGACAGGACCGTCATCGAGGAAGGGTTCGGGAACGCCGCCATGAGTTGGGAGGCCCTCCGCGGAATATCTGCGGTTTCTGCGGCGGCGGCGGCAGTGGATTATGGTTAGGATTATTACTAGGATAACGAGTGCTCCGCCAATTGCCACCAGGATAAAAAAACCCGTTAAGGGGCTACTAGTAGCTGACGAGCTAGATCCTCTACCTATAGGGGAGGCCGTAGTACTTTGTTGTGCGGAGGAGGCTGTGGCACCTTCTTGCGTAGAGGTAGTCCTCGATGCCAGAGATGCGCCAGTGGAAGTAGATATCGGCAAACTAGAATAAGGGCGCTCACTACAGCCTCCGGTCGAAAAGATCGGGAATTGTGGAAATTAAAAGTTAGAAACACGGTTGCTCGATTGGCTCGAGCACACCGAACCCTCCAACCAAAGAGGCCCGATCCCCGTTTCCCGATTTTTTCTACCGGGGGCTGTAGACCAGGCGACCACGGTTGTTCCTAGTGGGGTTGGGATGAATCAGGTTTCCCGCTCCGTCCTGTTGGTTATTACAGGAGGCAGTTCGCTAAGTGAGGACATATCGCTAGTATTTTGGGCAGCAAGACAGAAAAGTTGACGAAAGGTCGAATGGTGTGAAGGGGCAGGGGGGAGCTTAAGAGGTGGTACTGTACAGTACGTGTGCCAGCGAGACTAGGACGCTCCCTACAGAATACCATTTTATCCCAGCAAAAACGCAACGTTTCACCCACAGCCAAGAAAATAATATTTCAACTTTTAGGCGAGAAAACAGCATTCTAAAAAATCAAATATTTCTTTAACAATAAGTGAGACCTACATGTATTTATTGGTATTTTTTTTGCTTCAAAAGCCAGCTGGTAGAGAAATGAAATTTATCTGAGAAACAAATTTCTTATAGTGTCAAGCAAGGTAAAAAGCACCATTACTCGAGTAACACGGCTTGCAAGGATGTCTGCCTAGGCATTTTCCTAAACAAAAGATCTTTTGTTTAATTTTTAAGCTGTAGGTGAAACGTTGCGTTTTTGCTGGGATAAAAAAACTTGGATGGTATTCTGTAGGGAGGGTCCGAGTTTCGCTGGTATTGAATACAGTAGGTTTTCTCGTCCCTAGCACATTGAGTGTTGTTGCTGTTCTGAGGAGTGCTCCGGTCCATTGAAAGGTGGTAATACCAGGTGGAAGCAAGACACCGGGAGAAGCGAGACCGGGTGACCCAGTAGTAAAAAAAGGCACGTGTTGGTTGGTGCCTTTTTTTACTATCATACAGTGTTACAAAATTGTCACAAATAATTTTGTGGGCACGTCCATGATTCTGAATTCCGAACCTCTCTCCCTAGATCACCGTATAGTGATTCCCCGCTCCCCGTGTTGGTTCATGATTCCAGAGGCTCAAGAAGGAACGCCAGCACACAATTGTTGCTTTTGCGGAGAGTTGAATGCGTGGGCAAGCCATTTAGAGACGATGCCCCTGCCGTCGAGGTGGCTTGAGAAACGGTGGTTCCCTACGGTACTCGTACTCGGCAAGAACACCCCGCAAAAGAAACAAAAGGGACAGAAAAGCAAAGCGAAAACACAAACATGCTGGAAATCGCACACCCAAGCAACTTCGCCACGAACCATCAACAAAAAGTGAGAACCACCAAAAACTCACGCATCACAATCCCCCACTAGTTGGATACTGCGCCACTTCTTCAAATTTTAGAGCCACCTTCGGAGCAGCTCCGTGACAAGGGTGAATCCGTCATGTCACTTCTTCTCACAAGTCGTTGAAATACATTCCCACACGCAAACCACAACTCAAATCCACAATCCTTATACCAGTGCAAGTGCCCGGGAATGTGTCTTCGTACGAGACTGGGATTATTTCGCAGGTTCACCTAAATTAAAGATGCCAAAACATTCCCGAGCACTTGTAAAGTCCATGGCCCCCAGAATAGATAATGAACGCCTCGGCTCCAATCCAGCCCTGGCATGAATAATATGATTATAGTTCAGGCCGTCTATACACAACACCTCGATTGATGAAATGGGGGATGCCTCTTGATAATGTTAGCTCAAAAAAAGATACAATTATGCCTTTAACCCTGACAAATTATAATAAAAAGGTTATGGGGAAACCCCCCTGCTGTCATTGTTTGAACATCCACGAGCTTTTCTCAGTCAATTTTATGTCAAGGTGTCCCCGATCTCTTCAATCATGGTGTTGTGTACTAGTACTCGCTCGTCTTTGCCAAGAATACCCCTGCCAGCCAATACTCTGATGGAGTCCCCACCCAGTGTTCGCAACGGGCCAGACCGGACTGGGAGGACTGGAGGCCGTCCGCGCTAGGCCAGGCCGTCCAGATGTGAGGCTGTGGACTAGGTAGTCTGGTCAGGGGGAATGGACGGACTGGACGGACTGGTCTGGCCTGAAAATGGCCTACCAGAATTTGTAGGCAGTTGACAATAGGATTTTGTAGAAGCACTGGCATCACATCTTATGGATTTCAAAAAGGGCATTAGCTTGTCGGTTATTGAGCCTTATTTTTTTCTTTCCATTAATGCTAATGCTACAGCCTTGTTCATTATCTGGTTGGTAATTTTTTCCTTTTTCTTCTGTTCCTTTTTGTTCCTTCTTTTTTTATTTCACTTTGCTATACGAGCTTATACCCATTTGCCTCCCCGTGGCCTGCTGTAGTTGTGTTAAGAATTTTCAAATAATAGTCACTGTATCTGTAGGTGGACTGTAGGCGGACTATAGTCAGTCCAGGCTGCTACTCCTATGGTCTACAGGACTGGAGTCCAGCCTTACATAATTCATCTTCTGGACTAGGGCGTCCGGGCACTACCGTGGACTGGCCGGACTGGCTGTTTGCGAACACTGTCCCCACCAGATATGCGGCTCACGGGGGTATCCCCGGCAAAGACGGGTGAGTACCGCACCCACATTATTATGTTCAACCCGCCCTTGTGGCCGGGGTTAGGTTTTTTTTTCCTCGATGGGAAAATTAAAATTGAAACAAAAGGTATCGACAAGATTTGAACCTGTACTACGGTAGGGTGTGAGCAAAAGTACGGCGAAGTCTTGGCTGCCATTTACATAGAAATTCTGCGAGCCACGTTCTCCAGACTTACCCACAACCCCCGGTACTAGCAAACGAAACAGATTTCTTGTCTGTTGTTGTTAGCTTACGGACTCAACCACAAGTCTCTTATTTATTGTAATTTGGTTGCTCATTGAAAACTGAAAATGGGGATGTCCCAACTCCGATAACCCAACAGCAAAAACCGGGCAAGCAGCTACCGGGGCCAGGTCTCGATAAATCAGTATGATACCGGTATGATGAAGAGGCGAAAATAGAACCTATAATAATAAGAAATTATGCTTTTTTCTTCAGGAATCTGGCCCTGAGTAATTGAACTGTATGGCCATGAGAGTATCTTGGCCACCCCATAGTACTAGTACAACAAGTATTGTTTTAAGATGACCCAGAATACACTCTCTCTCCAGCTGCTGTGATCGCCGCATTGCATCGGCCTTGATTCAGCACGGGTATTTTCCGTTTTTTAATGTAATAATAAGGCCCTGCTCGGCTTGTACCAATTTAAATAAATCACAATGAAAGTTGAAAATGGAATATATTCCAAAATGGAAAAATGTCATTTTTATGAAAAAATAGCTGCTCGGTAAAAACATGATTTTTTTGCAATCAAATCTTGCCCTAGTTTTCAATTCTTATTTTACATAGGGTTGCCAAAAAATTAACACATGATTTCTTATTTATTTAATAACAAATTGTTATATTATATACTAAATCAGAATTAATATAAGCTATTAACTTCACAATTTGAGAATTATATTTGTAGAATTACTTGAAGTATAAAAATTGAAAAACTCAGAAGATTATACAATGAGAATATAAATATCTAGTACACTATTCAGGGTTGAATTTTTCCCTATTCAAACTCTTTCTTCATTATTATATGCCCTAATTATGTTTGATAAAAATTACAATTTCAAAAAATTGAGATGGAATTTAGAAAAATCACAATATTTGTGGCAAGCCGAGCAGGACCCAATTTAGATATATCTAAATAGAGAAAAAAATGGCATTAAAGTGGAAAAATCACGATTTTTATGGCGAGCCGAGCAGGGCCTAATATTTTTCCGGCTCCCTTCTCAATCAGGCTAATTAAGAGAGCCCTCAATGGGGCTTTGCACTAAAACGAAGCGCACATTCAACACCACGCGTGCTTCTCACCCAAGATTTGGTTTCCCATTCGCCGGCATCATACTAATTACTGATTGGACATATGATAGTAACGAATTTTCAGGCGCTACGATGTTTCCATCCCTTCTGCCCCCTCTTGGTACAGCAGATTGCCACCTGTCATGCTTTGCAATCCTGCCATCGCCGACCAACCATTTCTAAGGCAACCGCCCTGGCAGCAGTAGCCGCGGCATCCAACTACCCCCCGCTTTGCATCAAAAGTTTCCACTTTCACGACAACAATGGAACTGACCTTGGAAAGAGTCTTCCTCAACTCACCACTGTGTTGGAATTCGCTAGGTGCTGCTCTCAGCGCTCACGTTATCGCTTCACTATTCGGATGATTTGCGGGAATGGGCGTTGGCTTTAGTAATACGCTTTGGATTGATACATCCACAGATGAACAAAAGAGCCGGAAGGGAGAATGAAAGAGTTCGATGCCCGGCGCTACTAATAGTAGTGGGAATCCCCGTCGTTCTGTTGGTCGCAAGGGTGTGTTCAAAAGGGAAAGGGAGAGAATTGATATGTGTATAGTTATCTAAGGAAAGATAGGAGAACGACTTCGTTGTGATTTATTATACTTCCGTCTTTAAGGCTTTGGTTGAGTGAGAGAGAAGTGAATGAGAATGAGCGGACTTCCCTATTCGCCTCGGCTCCATTTGGCTGAGTTCTACGCATCGCGCGGGTGTCACTTTCCAGATGTGCTGCGGGATAGGTAGGTTGGGCTGGCTTACCTCGGGGGTGTAATGCTGTCGGGCTGCGCGAGCATGGATGTGTAGTCGCTCCTAACTTTATAGTTGAATGAAATATTGAACCATGTACCCCAAAGTTGTGCTCAGGCGATCGTATTTTTGTTGCTTAAACTCTTGGTTTGGCCGTTGACGTTAATCCGTTTAAAACACCAGCGTCGAAGAGGGGTTCTCTCTTGGTGGGAAGTACCGTAATTTCAGGTACAGAGTACGAGGGAGAGTAAATGCAGGACGAGGTTAAGACCTATTAGTCCCTGACAATAAAGGAAGTCCACTGGCCTAGGAACCAGAATCATAAAATTTAACGATAATGCCTGTACTAATACTCATGGCTTTCCGTTCCCCATTTCAAAACTTCATTCATGAGCCCAGCCAGTACCATAATCAGCCTCTTTATTTCATCGAATAAAGCTGCCTGTGGTTAGCTTGGTTTCCTCAATACCATTAGCAAGTGCAATAACTCGGGTATTGAGCGGTGATGAGGAGGCACGCAGATAAGGGGGTCGAAGCCTGATTCAAGAACCCTAACCTTGCAAATAATCACTTTCCTCACAAACAGCGGTTACCACACTAGAAAAACTGAAAATGGAACTAGGACGTCTAGGGCTCCTCCCTCCTGATCTGATGGAACATAAAGAAGCTTCAAAGAAGAAACAAAAGTGCGATCAGAATAGGCTCTAAGCGCGGCAGAACATGGAAGAAAGATGGGCTAGTTCGGTACCCTCTCCGCCGGCTAAGGACCGGTCAGGACTCAGGAGACGTATATCTCTAACTATTAACATCGCAAAACTCCCGAACTCCAAAATCTCTCAAGAAACACACTAAGCTGACAAAACTAAAACTCCTAGCTATCGCAACTATTTTAGAACCATCCTGATATCCAACGATGATTCCTTCGCGATCGCTGAAGCCTATGCCCTACCAGTGTCGCTTGCAAATGGGGTATCGTATCATAATTTCTCCCAGACCTCAGCCACAGCCTAGGATTTGTGGAAATAGTACGATTAAATATGGACTTTCTATGTCCAGGTGTACAACATGGCTAGCAAGCATTTTTTTAATCACGGTTTGAAGCTGTCTGGATTTAACTCATCCTATTTACCCCTTCCCCCATTTCCCCTCGCAATTAATTGATCAGATTGGCGATTCCGCTCCCGTCTGTGTTCTCCGGTCCTCCCTACTATTTCATTTGACTCCTTTAGCGCTGCAGATTTATGCTGCTGTTTCGCCGCACAAATACTGGGTCACTCATGCCTTCTCAGAGAGAATGAGGGTCCCAGAACCTCCCGCTCACTCCAGCCTCCAGTATATAGCCCCGCTATCCCATTTATTGTTCCCCAGGATTTAAACGGTGACTACGAGTGATAGCATATGAAGCGAGTAATAATTTGCCTTCGCCACAAAATAGCACCGAACAAAAAAATCTCCATAAGAGCAATATCGGGTAAAACAATTCAATATATGATATACCAAACTATATATATCAGATAGTCGTCCCCAGCCTCTCTCTGCTCCCTCTCCCTCCCCCGCCTCCCCTTATTCGCCGGGAAGATAAAAATATCATACAGAATACAAGACCCAGCCCAACCCACCCCTGGCTCTCTAACTATTAAAAATGGTGCTGCTCGCCATACTCTCACAATACCTCCTTTGTTCAGATAGCTTCCGGGAGCGCGCTTGTTTGTGGCTGAGGATATGCGCTCGGGATCCGGGAATATAGCTCTGGCATAGGGCATGGGTTTGCCTTCGGAGACTCGCTTTGGCTTCGGGTATACGGTTCCGCTTTGGGCGTTTGGTTTGTACATTCGGGAAAGCATTGCCAGCGCAGGAATGCGCGATAGTTTTGGGATCGTGCAACTTTCGGGAAAGCCGGGATAAAAGCAGAAGTACTGTAAGATCAGCCGGAAAAGAGCTGGAAGCCCGGAGGTAGAAAAGTGTTTGTTTTCCTTTTAGTTGGCCGGGGGTGCTCACGGGGGCAGGAGATACTCGCATGGAGTAGTGCGGTGCCTCATGGATGGATATTGTTAGCTCTTTAGCTATACGATAATGTTGAGGTACGGCTACCCACTTAGGTCATGTCTGGGGGTTAGCTTAGTGACTGCCTACTGTGTGTGGGCTAGGTCTATCACTGGTTGTGCGGGAGTGGGCTTGGCATAGGTGTTTTCCTTTAAGTAGTTTCTTTCTTGTACGACTAGTTTACAATGAACATCTCACCTCATACAACGTACCACACACACATCCCAACAGATATGATGTCTTTGTGATTGATATATACTCCTGTAATCGCCTTAGTTAGTTAGTTAGAGAGTAGAGCATCGAATATCGAGAGTCGTCGTTGAGCGAGAGACTGTGGTTGCTGTTAAGTTAGTGAAGAGTTTTCCCAGCTCCTGTGTGCGATCGGTCAGGTTGTGAGCTCCTTGGCATTTTTCGTTTCGTTTCACCGCATGTCACTCGCCGTATCTCGTTTCTCCGTGTATCGTTTCGCAGTCGAAGTCCAAAACTAACAACCCTAACATTGAACAGAGACCTCCGGTGATTTATCAAACCCTCTCAGAACGGGTTTCGGAAGCGGAGGCAGGAGAGATAATTCGCTTCTGTATCGGCCTCAGGATCTGAACGACCCCGGAGCAGCTTCACAATCCCTTCATGCCCACACCTGGCAGCACCCCTGAGCGGTGTTCGACCATAATTGTCTCCAGTGTTCCCAACCGGCCAGTCCGTCCGGCTTTGGATACGCGGGACTGACCCAGGCTTTTCAGGGACGGCCGGTCCGGACTGTTGGAAACCAGCTTTCCAAAACAAAAGCCGGGCCGGGCCTGGGTGACCTGCAGGCCCCAGATTTTTTTTACCCTAACCTTAATGCGCAGAAGCCATTTCTACAGATTAGGGTTAGTGTTGATACACTTGGCTTCGGGTGTTTCAACATGTTGTGATCGATCACTCGGCTTGAAACTTTACTTCCGGAGGTAAAACTTTTCGTGAAAGGGCTATCGTGGCTGACGAAACGGGCAAAGGTCAAACATGTGAACACAAGAAATAGATATTGGATATATGGATAAGCTGGCCACACCGATTGACCCCAAGATGATCCGGAAGCACACACGCCGTGTAGCATTTATTATTCTAGTCTAGGAAAGAGCCGCCAACAGCCTGACGGCTTTCGCAAATATCTTTGAATGACAAGGTATCTGTCGGTTAATTTATGTAGTTAAATTTAAAATGTCATAATATGCGAGAAGCTTAGCCAATCAGTATTGAGTTTTATGCGAGCAGCACTCGTTGCAAGGTACAATATCTGGCGGCTTTACCTGGGATTTGCAGGCTTTGCCTGAGCATCTGGCGGCTTTAGCCTGGGTCACCTATCCACATGGCGGTTGCCTAGGCACCTGCAGGCTTTGGCGGCATTTGATAATTAAAGCCGGACTGACCCAGGTTTTTCAAAACCATGGTCCGGACTGGCCGCTTGGGAACACTGCTCGGGATACCTTACTCGACAGGAGTAGGTCGGAAGACCCCCATATGGTAATGAACTAGATTTCAAAGACATACTGTGCGTACGGTTTTTGCAGCTGTTTGTTAAAAAAAAAAAGAAATGCTGAGCAATGGCCGCAAAATGTCTTGACCGGGAACACAAGCATTTGCCCATCCCGTGCTCGAGCAATTCTCCGAGCGTGTTTGTGTTACCGATCCCCAAACACTGACACCCGAGTCCACCCGGAACTGAAAACAAAAATAACCGGGCAACACTATCTACTCTGCGAGATGGGGGAAGTATGGGCAAACAACTGTCACTATCAAGAAATCTCAACTAGAAAGGAAAACCACACAAGCCACGATTAATTCAAATCCGCTTGGCTGCACAAACCTCTTATCTAGGGCCAACCCAAAGAACCACGCAAAAGAGAGAAAAATCCCACCGCAAGAAAGCCCAACCTTACAGGTTGTCAAACTAACCAGGTACAGGACAAATCTTCCTTCCTCAATCCCCAGTCCAACGGTTCCTGTGTTGTGCTGTGTTCCCTCGTTGTCCCTGTCGCGGTGATGGGAAGAAAGCGTGGGAGAAGTAAAGATTGTACAAGGGTCCGGCTTATAGCGATCGCACAAGCTATTTTGTGACCCACCAATTTTCACGGATGTTTTACTGGTAAGCCACTTTGATGTGTTCGATCGCTATGCCGGACCCTTGTAACTTACTCGTACTTGTACTTGTACTCTACATAGAGCCCCCCTGTCTGCCAAGACTATGCATCAGCCACCCCTGCAGAACTCTGACCCATCCCCCAGCAAAGATCATGAACAGCTATCTGTTTTATCTAAGTTACTCAGAGAAAAGTTAAAAAACTACAAGTGAGGAAAGCCAAATTTCATCCATAACAGTACCCCCCCGTCCTGCCCTGGGATCCGGCTATCACCAACAAACCATGCTTAAGCTAGCCATCATAGCGTCAGACGTCATGGCAGACAACCAGCCGCCAGTTTTGCACCAAAGGTTTCCGGCTTCAACAAGGCACATGACAACTGCTCGAGTAACAGTAATACTCACCTTCGAGCGAGAGTTTTCCTTAGCTCACCTTTACTGTCGCGGAGGGATTCTCTCTAGGTGTGATTTTGTACGGCGACGGCTGATCGATGAACGACGAACAACGAAAAAAACGGTGGTGGGCAAAACGAAACGCCAAGATTCAAACAACCCCGAAGACAAGCCACCAACCCACAACTTAGAGGGGGAACTTCAATTCTATTCAACTGCTTGCTCATGCTCATGACCGTTAACTCTTGATACTCTAAAACACAGGAATATATAATATTATAAAACAACAACAGGGTCTTTCTCCTCTCCTTTTATCGATCACGACACGGGACCATTCACTTCCATGCATGTCCCCTTTTCTACAAACATTCCCCTTTTCCTTCGGTAAAAACTTTCATGGCTAACAAATGAAAGACAAATGTCAGAAAGAAAACTTCTTCATGCCCCATAGCCTCCGCGTACATGACTCTCGCTTCCGTATCCCACTTTGTCAGAGCCGCATTCCTTCCGCTGGTGCACCAATCCCAAATCCATATCCGACAGGTTTGTTAGAACAATACCGGAATAGGCTGTACGTCTACTAAACAGTGTCAAAAACCTCCACTTTCGTTCCTGCGGACGTATCGATCCAGAGCGCATGTGTGAACTTCTTTGACTCAAGGATGGCGGGATTGGGCTATACCCATGCCCGGTAGTCTGAGCATGCCGAGCGGCAGAAAATTATTTTAAAGGGGTAAATGTAGTGACTTCAAGTGTGAATAATGAAGAATGGTAAATACAAGACAGGGCAGGGGCTTATCACTGTAGTCGCCTAACAAAAAGGGAAGTCTGCGCACTTTGGAGCTAGAATCATGAAATTTGGCGGTAATGCGTAGACCAGTGCCCATCGCCCTCATTTCCCTATTCCCAATCTAGAGTCCATTCACGAACCCTGCCAATAACAGAACTAGAATTTTTATTTCATCAAATAAAGCTACCGGTAGTTAACTTGTTTTTCTCAATACTATTCGCAAGTTCAGGAACTCGGATATGATACTATGTGATTATGTGGAGCCAGGCAAGTGAGGAAATCGGGGCATGTGTCAAAAGCCCTAACCTTGCAAATGACCAATTTCCCCTTAAACAAAGCTATCGCGACACCCTGAAAACTGAGAATGACACCAGGATGTTCAGGGCTCGTCCCCTCGGGATTCGACTGAGCCTAAAGAAGCATCATAAAGTGAAGGAACAAAAGTGCAATCGCAATAAGCTCTGAAGGGAACGGAACATGGAGGAACGATGGACTAGTTCGGTACTCTCTCTCCCGGCTAAGGACAGGCTAGGAGATATATACCTCGATCTAGTTGGAAACATCGCAAAACTCCCAAACTCAAGATTCTCAAAAAACTCACACAGCTGACAAAACGAGACCTCAACCCTGTCAACCATTCTAGAGCCATTCTGACGGCCGTGATGCTTCCTCCATGTTCCTCAATCCCATGCCTCGCCAGTGTGGCTCGTGAACGTGGTAATACCTCCCATGGCCCGAGCCACAGAGAGGAATGTGTCGGGTAGTACTTCTGAATGTGTACTGTGCTTTCTACATCTTTGTATACCGATAGCCGGCCAGCATTTTTGAATCTCTGTTTAAAGCTGTCGGTAATAATTCATCCAATTTCCCCCTTCTCATATCCCACCTCTCGGTCAACTGATCAGATCAGCAATTCCGTTCTCATCTGTGTATCCTGTTCCCCATACCGTTTCGCTTGACCTTTCCCGCTGCCGATTTATGCCGCTGTTTCGCTGCATAAATACTAGGTCACCTGGGCGCCCTCAGAGAGAATGAAGCTGGCAGAATCTCCCACCCACTCAGGCCCCCAGTATATGGCCTCGCCACCCCTTTTGTTTTTTTCCCATTGAATTTAAACAGTTTCCACGAGTGATAGCATATGAATAGAGTAATGATCTGCCATCACAGGGATACAGCACTGAACGAGAAAAGGTTCGGCAAAAGAGCGATATCTGGCAAAACAATTCAATATATGATATGGCACCAAACTATATAAATGTGATGCAAGCCCCCAGCCCCGCCCCTTCCCCGCCCCCTCCCGCTCACCTTCACTGCGTCCCCTCCCCAGCGTCCCCTATGCACGGGGAAAAATAAAATATCATTGAGAATACAAGATCCAAGCTAACCCATCCCTCGCTTCCTAGCAACACAACATTTAACAAATGGCTTCTACCAAAAATCACTACTTTCAGAAGAGGAAGCAGACATACAGAGATAACTCGTCTCTGTATCGGACTCAGCATCTGAACGACCCTGGAGCAGCTCCACAATCCCATCATACCTACGCTTGGCAGCATACATGAGTGGTGTTCTGCCATTATTGTCTCTGGCTTTGGGGTTGACCTCTTCCCGGTCAAGCAGTAGCTTTACAACCCCCTCATGCCCACCCCTGGCAGCGTTCCAGAGTGGTGTTTTGCCATGCTTGTCTTTCGAGTCAGGGTTGACCTCTTTCCGGTCAAGGAGCAGCTTCACAATCCCCTGATGCCCACCCTCAGCAGCACTCCAGAGTGGTGTTTTGTCATCTTTGTCTTTCGAGTCAGGGTTGACCTCTTTCCGATCAAGGAGCAGCTTCACAATCCCCTGATGCCCACCCTCAGCAGCACTCCAGAGTGGTGTTTTGCCATCCTTGTCTTTCGAGTCAGGGTTGACCTCTTTCCGGTCAAGGAGCAGCTTCACAATCCCCTGATGCCCACCCTCAGCAGCACTCCAGAGTGGTGTTTTGCCATCCGTGTCTTTCGAGTCAGGGTTGACCTCTTTCCGATCAAGGAGCAGCTTCACAATCCCCTGATGCCCACCCTCAGCAGCACTCCAGAGTGGTGTTTTGTCATCTTTGTCTTTCGAGTCAGGGTTGACCTCTTTCCGATCAAGGAGCAGCTTCACAATCCCCTCATGCCCACCCCTGGCAGAATTCCGGAGTGGTGTTTTGCCATCCTTGTCTTTCGAGTCAGGGTTGACCTCTTCCCGGTCAAGCAGTAGCTTCACAACCCCCTCATGCCCACCAAAGGCAGCACTCCAGAGTGGTGTTTCGTCATTCTCGTCTCTCGAGTCAGGGTTGACCTCTTCCCGGTCAAGGAGCAGCTTCACAATCCCCTCATGCCCACGCTTGGCAGCACGCCAGAGTGGTGTTTGTTGCCACCGGTCTATCGAGTCGGGGTTGACCTCTTTCCGGTCAAGGAGCAGCTTCACAATCCCCTCATGCCCACCCCTGGCAGCGTTCCAGAGTGGTGTTTTGCCATCCTTGTCTTTCGAGTCAGGGTTGACCTCTTTCCGGTCAAGGAGCAGCCTCACAATCCCCTCATGCCCACCCTCGGCAGCACTCCAGAGTGGTGTTTTACCACCCTTGTCTTCCGAGTCAGGGTTGACCTCTTTCCGGTCAAGGAGCAGCTTCACAATCCCCTCATGCCCACGCTTGGCAGCACCCCAGAGTGGTGTTTGTTCCCACCGGTCTATTGAGTTGGGGTTGACCTCTTTCCGGTCCAGGAGCAGCTTCACAATCCCCTCATGCCCACCAAAAGCAGCACTCCAGAGTGGTGTTTTGTCATTCTTGTCTCTCGAGTCAGGGTTGACCTCTTTCCGGTCAAGGAGCAGCTTCACAATCCCCTCATGCCCACCAAAGGCAGCACGCCAGAGTGGTGTTTGTTCCCACAGGTCTCTCGAGTCGGGGTTGACCTCTTTCCGGTCAAGGAGCAGCTTCACAATCCCCTCATGCCCACCAAAGGCAGCATCCCACAGTGGTGTTTGTTCCCACCGGTCTATTGAGTTGGGGTTGACCTCTTTCCGGTCCAGGAGCAGCTTCACAATCCCCTCATGCCCACCAAAAGCAGCACTCCCGAGTGGTGTCCCGTCATTCTTGTCTCTCGAGTCAGGGTTGACCTCTTTCCGGTCAAGGAGCAGCTTCACAATCCCCTCATGCCCACGCTTGGCCGCATTCCGGAGTGGTGTTTGTTCCCACCGGTCTATCGAGTCGGGGTTGACCTCTTTCCGGTCAAGGAGCAGCTTCACAATCCCCTCATGCCCACCAAAGGCAGCATCCCAGAGTGGTGTTTGTTCCCACCGGTCTATCGAGTCGGGGTTGACCTCTTTCCGGTCAAGGAGCAGCTTCACAATCCCCTCATGCCCACGCTTGGCAGCATTCCGGAGTGGTGTTTTGCCATCCTTGTCTTTCGAGTCAGGGTTGACCTCTTTCCGGTCAAGGAGCATCTTCACCATCCCCTCATGCCCGCTTTCCACTGCCCACATTAATGGAGTACGGCCCCAACCATCCACCATATCTGCACCACTGCCTTCCACGTCTTTCAATAAGCCAATCGCAATCTTATCAAGCCCAAGGTATGCTGCGCAGTGAAGACCAGTGAATCCCTCAGAATACTTCAACCCCCTTTCCCTCTCAGGAAAGTTCCACCATAAAAGCTTGGCTGATATATGTCGACCAAATTTTCCAAGCAGCCGAAGCGCAAGTGATTTTACCTCTTCTGTAAGCCCATTTCTTGCATAGAGTCCCCAGTAACTAGACGCATATTGGAGGAGGCGTGTCTCTACAGGAGCGCTATCAAGACTGGGCGAAAGCTCAACGACAGAATCAAAGTTAAGATACGTCAAGCAAACCTCCGCCATTGTTTCCTGGGGGTTCCTGAAATGCCCGGAATGCTGGTTGAAATATTCTTGAAGGGTAAAGTGCACCAGCCGGACAACTGAGCTCTCGTCTACAGTGGCAAGTCCTAAGCATGAGGCTAACAATGTTTTCTCCGGAGGGATATTATCGCGGTCCATATCCCTAGAGCCAATCTCGACACCCAAGGCCTCGCATAGCTCTCCAATGTGCATCGGACGTTCCGCGCGCGAAATCCACATTAATGCCGCTATGCCGAGTGTTGATTTTGCTTTACCTTGACCCTTTATTCTATCCAATGTCGCATCATAGGCGCCGTCTAATCCGAGTCCACTTGTCATTAAGTCTAGTTTTTCTCGCCTTTTACGGATTGTCACCTCATCTAATATCGCGGCTATGCTCAAGGAAATGAGTAGAAATCTAGGCCCTATTGTCAGTGATTACTCTGGGCTTTTGATATATAGTTATCCACCACATACCCGTCCGGCATCTTTTCTAGAATGCGTTCCAGAATATCGGTCTTCAGTGCAGGGTTCATCGCTCCGGAGTCCAAGTCATTGTTCAACTCCATCTCGACATATTCCTTTATATCCTCGCTTTTTGGGCTGATTCGGATTATCTGCATCCCGCCAGGAAGAAATTTCTCCACCGCACCCCGCATATGGGGTCTCCCGGTAACAAATATCCGAACTCCCGGCGATTCCTGAGAAATGGTCCTTAATGAGGTCAGAAGCTGGGGTAGATGCTTATCCGAACATTCATCTAGGGCATCAATACAAATGAATGTCCGCCTCGTGGAAGTAAGTGCAGCCCGCAAGAGCTTAGCTCTCTCCGAAACTTGGAGCCCTCGTCCTCCAACCTCGCGCTCTGCTGTCCTGAATGCTTCCTCGATCTCTGTCGGAACCATTTCTAGCGCATTCACAACCTGCTTGGTGAGGGCACCAATCATGTTTGCAGCGGTTTGCCTCTCTTGGTCCTGGAAATCGCAATAGACGCAGGCGACAGTGATGTTCTCCCCCCGAAAATTTTCCAGTAACTTATCGATCACCAGAGAGCTAACATTTTATCCAATTAGTTATGACTTCCCCTTCTAAGGAATTATTTTTCCTACCTAAGAAAGGTTTTTCCAACCCCGGGATTACCGGAACAAAACAGAGTCGCCTTGCCGAATTCACCTTTCCCATCACGCCAGCTGAGAAACTCATCGCCTTCCAAAAACCATTCCCCTATGCCATCCTGTCTTCGTGCCCGAACATCGCTATGTCGTACATGAGGTTGTAAGGGTGATAACCAATTTAAGATTTTGGCCTTTTCGTCCACATACGTTATATTGGTGGTGGTGTTGTTACAATTTGTTTGGTTAAAACAGTTCTGATTTCCTGTAACGGCAGCATTTGATTCTGGCTGTGTTGAAGGGCCCATGATGCTTCGCGGTAGATGTATTGTTAGCGAAAGGAATAAAATATCTCGGTGATGAAGCTCAGCAAGAGCGGGGTAGTGTTGTAATACTGTAAGCCTCCTTGTCCAGCCCAGTTCGAAATGTTTTTGCGGAAAGAGGGGTGCCACTGCAGTGTGGCGACAAAAGTATTTTTACAAAGATTTTGCCCCCCGATTCAACAATACCACCCTCATTATTTACTAGGCGTCATTAGAAACCTCCTCCTGGAGAAATTCATGTAAACTTTGTGCTACCACTTTATAAGGCTCACCTATGCCTTAATCAAATCTGCCAACTACTCTGGCGCGCTATCTAAAGTGTGATTCCCCACAGAATTTGGACAACACATGTTTGGCAGTCTTGTTTTGCTACCGTAAAAACTCTTGATATTTACCCGCCCCGCAGCCCTCTAATCTCTAGATTCCGGGTTATGACATACGAAGAGGGGTTAGCATTTTCTCAACACGGTAAAAAGATTGGTCCACTGGTCGCATTGGATCTCTCAAACTGGTATTCGCAATTCCATTAACCTGTTCGGCTAAACCTATCCTGAGCTAACAAGCTATGATGGCTGATAAGCAATGGCTGAGTTCAAGAGTCCCTACGGTCCCGTTGTTGCCGCCATGACGTTGCCACAGTAATACCGACTCTCTCCAAGAAAACTTAGCGGACCGGCTGCATGCAAAGTTAATAGCACTGTACTCGGAGGGTATCTTACTTAGCCCGAGTTGGTCGGGAGACCCTCGTATGGTAATTAACTAGCCTTCAAAAATATTGTTCATGCAAACGGGTTTCCAGCTGGTTGATGAGAAAAAACAAAGGTCGAGCAGCGGCGGCAAAACATCGTGACTAGTACTGTAACACATGCACTTGATAACCCATGCCAGAGCAATTCGCTAATCGAGTTCCTGTGTTACCGTCTTCAACGCGGTACTGGCCGCTATTTAAATCTGGACTGGGTTTAGCCAATCACATTGCCTAAACTTGCAGGTATGCTCGCTATGCCGGGCGCTCGCTATGGCAGTTACTGATCCTCGTACCCTGGCGGTCGAGTCCACCCGTACCCCCACCCCAGCCTTGGATCCTGTTATCACAAACCAGCCCTCCTGGGGGCAACCATCTTGGCGGCGGAAATCATGGCACCCAGCCAGCCGCCCATTTTGCCGCCAAAGTTTCCAGTTCCAACAAGACAGGTGACGGCGGCTTGGGTGGTGGGGCTAGCCCCGGAAGGGCTGTTTTTCTTAGCCCAACATTACTTGAGTACCAGTCCTCTATTTACCCCCCCACTCGTGCGTAACTTACCGTCGAACCCGCAGATAGCGTTCATGACTTTAGGCATTTTCTATGTGAACTACCCAGTCTTTTACGCCACGGAGCAAGCGAGTTGTTCGGGTAGAGACATTTTTATTATTTAACAGTGGAAACTCAGTAGAGCGAGCGACGATCAGAGGATTTTTCTTCGGTTCATAGAAACCGTTCTTTCCGTCCTAATCCATCCTTGTTCTGTATGAAGATCAATTCGATTAATCGCCATTATTCGCGATCCATATCTCAGCTTCATTTGCCTTTTTTACTTTCTTCTTTTTTCTCTTGCCGGTTACCTGCACTAGGTCCCTCACGGTCAGGATTACCAATAACTTTACCCTTAAAAGAACACCTGACACGGAAGAGAAGAAACGGCACTCCACGTTTGAAAATAGGCTAGTTGCCACCAAATGAGTAACTTGACTCTACTCCGGTAATGTCGGTCACGTGGATAACCATGGAGAAAAATGCGCTGAACCACAGAAACTGTCGTGAATGTTTGGTACCGTTGTTTTGTAAGCTTAGCTACATAGGAAAAGGGGTATTTGAGGAGGGCAAGCGGAGGAGAAAGCATAGTTCATCATCATCCATCCGCAACCTTCCCCCTTCCCCCTTCCCCCCCTTTTTCATAGAATTTCCATCGTTTCTTTCTTTAATTTTTATCTCGCTTGACCTTGGCTGTGAAATCGGGAAGAAAAGTGAAGTGAATTTCCTGTCCTTCGGAAGTTCCTATTTCCCACCCAAAGAACACCTCGACAGGAAGAGATCGGATAGTACCGTATTTTCTCGTTGAATTCGCTAGCTCCCAATATCCCTGTATATTGCGACATCAGTCCAAGTAAGTTTAGCTTAGCAAGTTAATAGAATTGCGAACGTCACTTAATGAGATCCTCGCCCCTTTTCTAAAGTAGGGAATTCTCGACGACATAGCACACGACTCGATTATTCCAGTTTTTACGGTACCTCAATGTCATGAACTAATCAACAACTACGGTCTTCTTGTTCGCGTTACATGACCATGATCTTTCCTCCAGTCCCTTTCCAGAGTTCTGTTGTTGATCCTGCCACCACTTCCGCTGGATTAATATTAGCCGAGATACTTTGCCTAGCTAATTCTTCATTAAACTTCCACCTTTCCTGACTCCTGCATACCGGGATGTCCATTTCCCCATAAATGCGAGGATAGGATTACGATCATACCTGCACCAACATGAGAGCTTCTAGTCCCCATACTCGAGTACAGTCAATGCAGGGTTATGTGAGATAGCGTGTTTCAACCCTAGCCCTAATATACAGAAAAGCCATGTTTTACGGATTATGGTCATGGTTGAAACGCGCTATCACTCATATCATAACCGGAATCCTGCGAGTAACCTGGGCCGGGACGGACTTTGTTTTTGGGAAACCTCTTTCTCGCAAACTGGCCCGGTCGTCTCTGAAAAAGCCTGGGGGAATCCGGCGGTGCCCAAAGCAGGACTCGCTGACCTCTTGGGGTCGCTGAGTGCGATCGCAACAGGCTCCAAGCTCAGCGGAACATGGAAGAACGGTAGACTATTTCGGTACTCTCTCCGCTATCTAAGAACCGGCTAGGGGGCATATGTTTCTATTTAACTAACATCGCAAAACTCTTAAAATCAACAAGCCCTAAAGAAACAGGCTAATCTGACAAACCCAGAACTCCTAGCCATCTCAACCATTCTAGAACCATCCTGACATCTCAGGATGGTTCCTATTGGAAACCGCGAGATGATTCTCGGCATGCGCTCCTGATAGTCCCTTTGTTAATCGGATGGCTTCTGGGAACGAGCTTATTTGTGGCTACGGGAATGCGCTTTGGCTTCGGGTATGTGTTTGGCTTCCGGGGAAGTATTTCAAACGTAGGGAATGTGCGGGAATTCTGGAATCGCGCATCCGCCAGAAGGAACATGGGAACACTGTGAAGGAAGCGTGGACGCCTGGAGGCTATGGACAGTGGAAATTTGTCTTTCTTGTGTTAGCCCATGGATGCGCAAGGGGAAGGCGAGACTTGCATACTTGCATGGAATAGTATGGGTATGTATGGTAACCCACGGAGGGATAGGAGGTCGTTGTGGTTGATATATACTCTCGTATTTACTGTTGGTTAGTTGTGATATCACGGTAGTTGTCTTTGAATGAAGTGAACTTCCCCGCTGGTGAGTTTGCGATCGTTTTCGTGTGGGAGCTCTTGGCGTTTTGCGGACCTCGTTTTGTTTCGTTGTCGCGCGCGATCCATGAATAAAAGTTCCTCCATGATCCCTGAAGCCTGCGCCCTGCCGGTGTGGCGCATGAATGAGGTAATCCCTCCCAGGAACCCAGCCGCAGCCGGGACTGTGTTGAAACAGTAATGTACATACTAGCTGTTTGTTTACGACACAGCCCGTCAGCATTTATTTAATCTCGGTTTCAAGCTATCGGACTTCAACTCATCCGATTTATCCCATCTCCATGTCATCTCCCAAACAATTGATCAGATATGCAATTCCGTTCCAATCTATGTTCTCCGCTCCTCTAGATTGTTTCCTTTGGCTCCCTTCCTGATGCCAATATATGCCCCTATATCGCTGCACAAATACTAGGTCACTCAAGTCCATTTAGATGGAACGAAGCTCCTAGAATCTCCCCCTCTCTCAAGTCATCAGTATACAGACTCGCTACCCCTTTTATTTTTTTTCCACAGAATTCAAACGATTCCTACGAGTGATAACCTATGAATACATAACAATCTGTCATCGCCACAAAACGGTACTAAACAAGAAAAAAATCATCAAAGGAGCAATATCCTGCAAAACAATTCAATATAATATACAAAACTATATATATATACCAGTGGCACTTGCTCGCCACCTCCCCCTGTCCCCCCCCCCCCCCCTCCCCCTCTCCTTATCCCCTTTTTTGTGAAAAAAATAAAAATATCATAGAGTACAAAACCCAACCCAACCAACCCCTCGCTTTCAAATAACCTTAACATTGAAGAAAGGCCTCCCATAAATCAATAGAGGATCCCACGGTACTACTTCTTGAAATGTAGGAAGGAGGCACAAGGGGAGAATTCGCCTCCGTACAATGGGCAGCATCTACACGACCCTGGAGCAGCTTCATAATCCCCTCATGCCCACCCCGGGCACCACACATGAGTGGTGTATTGCAATACACGTCTCTCGAGTCAGGGTTGACCTCTTTCCGGTCAAGGAGCAGCGTCACAATCCCCTCATGCCCACGCTTGGCAGCTCAATGGAGTGGTGTTCGTTCCCACAGGTCTCTCGAGCCAGGGTTGACCTCTCCCCGGCCAAGGAGCAGCCTGACAATCCCCTCAGGCCGACCCAGGGCAGCCCGTCCAAGTGGTGTTCGGTCATACCTGTCATTCGAGTCAGGGTTGACCTCTTTCCTGTCAAGGAGCAGGTTCACAATCGCCTCATACCCACCCTCGGCAGCACACCAGAGTGGTGTTCGGCCATACTTGTCTCTCAAGTCGGGGTTGGTCTCTTTCCGGTCAAGGAGCAGCTTCACAATCCCCTCATGCCCACGCTTGGCAGAACTCCAGAGTGGTGTTTTGCAATCCTTGTCTTTCGAGTCAGGGTTGACCTCTTTCAGGTCAAGGAGCAGCTTCACAATCCCCTCATTCCCACGCTTGGCAGCATTCCTCAGTGGTGTTTTGCCATCCATGTCTTTCGAGTCAGGGTTGTCCTCTTTCCGGTCAAGGAGCAACTTCACCATCCCCTCATGCCCGCTTTCCGCTGCCCACATTAATGGAGTACGGCCCCAGCCATATCTGCACCACAGCCCTCCACGTCTTTCAACAAGCCAATCGCAATCTTATCAAGCCCAAGGTATGCTGCGCAGTGAAGACCAGTGAATCTCGTAGAATACCGCCCCTCCTGTTCCCACCAATTGAAGTTCTCCCATATAAGAAGCTTGGCCGATATATGCCGGCCAAATCTTCCAAGCAGCCGAAGCGCAAGTGAAATCACTCCTTCGGTAAGCCCATTTCCTGCATAGTCCCCAGTAAGTAGATGCATATTGGAGGAGGCGTGTCTCTACCGGAGCGCTGTCAAGATCGGGCGAAAGCTCATTGACAGAATCAAAGTTAAGATACGTCAAGCAAACCCCCGCCATTGTTGCTTGGGGGTTCTTGAAGTGTTCGGAATGCTGGTTGAAATATTCTTGAAGGGTAAAGTGCACCAGCCGGACAACCGAGCTTTCGTCTACGGTGGCAAGTCCCAAGCAGGAGGCTAACAATGTTTTCTCCGGAGGGATATTATCGGAGTGCATATCTCTAGAGCCAATCTCGACTCCCAGGGCTTCGCATAGCTCCTCAATGTGCATCGGACGTCCCGACTGAGAAATCCACCTCAACGCAGCCATTCCGAGTGCTGATTTGCCGCTCCTGTGTGCGATCGGTCAGGTTGTGAGTTCCTTGGCATTTTTCGTTTCGTTTCACCGCTTGTCACTCGCCGTATCTCGTTTCGCCGTGTATCGTTTCGCAGTCGAAGTCCAAAACTAACAACCCTAACATTGAACAGAGACCTCCGGTGATTTATCAAACCCTCTCAGAACGTGTTTCGGAAGCGGAGGCAGGAGAGATAATTCGCCTCTGTATCGGCCTCAGGATCTTAACGACCCCGGAGCAGCTTCACAATCCCACCATGCCCACGCTTGGCAGGACAGCACGCCTGAGTGGCGGCCATAATTGTCTCCAGTGTTCCCAACCTGCCAGTCCGTCCGGCTTTGGGTACGCGGGACTGACCCAGGCTTGTTCAAGGACGGCCAAGCCGGACTGTGGGAAACCAGCTTTCCAAAACAAAAGTCGGGCCGGGCCTGGGTGACCTGCAGGCCCCAGGTTTTTTTTTACCCTACCCTTAATGCGCAGAAGCCATTTCTACAGATTAAGGTTGGTGTTGATACACTTGACTTCGGGTATTTCAACATGTTGTGATCACTCGGCTTGAAACTTTACTTCCGGAGGTAAAATCTTTCGTGAAAGGGCTATTGTGGCTGACTAAACGGGCAACGGTCAAACATGTGAACACAAGAACTAGATATTGGATATATGGATAAGCTGGCGACATTGATTGACTTTAAGATGATCTGGAAGCACACACACGGTGCAGCATTATTATTCTAGTCTAGGAAAGAGCCACCAACAACCTGACGGCTTTCGCAAATATCTTTGAATGACGTGGTATCTGTCGGTTAATTTATGTAGTTAAATCCAAAATGTCATAACATGCGGGAAGCTTAGCCAATCAGTATTGAGTTTTATGCGAGCAGCACTCGTTGCAAGGTATCTGGCGGCTTTACCTGGGATTTGCGGGCTTTGCCTGAGCATCTGGCGGCTTTAGCCTGGGTCGCCTATCCACCCGGCGGTTGCCTAGGCGCCTGCAGGCTTTGGCGGCAGTTGATAATTAAAGCCAGACTGACCGAGGCTTTTCAAAACCATGGTCCGGACTGGCCGCTTGAGAACACTGCTCGGGGGTACCTTACTCGACAGGAGTAGGTCGGAAGACACCCATATGGTAATTAACTAGATTTCAAAGACATACTGTACGTACTGTTTTTGCAGCTGTTTGTTGGGAAAGAAAAAAAAGAAATGCCGAGCAATGGCCGCAAAATGTCTTGACCGGTAACACAAGCATTTGCCCATCCCGTGCTGGTGCAATTCTCCGAGCGTGTTTGTGTTACCGATCCCCATACACTGACCTGAGTCCACCCTGAACTGAAAACAAAAATAACCGGGCAACACTATCTACCGTATTAACTTGAATAAGAGAGAGGGGTGCTAGTATGTTAAAATAAAGTGAAACAAAGCACCATAATTGCGCAAACTAAATCAGCGGTCTGTGCAATATAAAATTGACCCTGTGAAATGTATGTAAATTATGTATTAAAAATTATAATTAAATATTAAATTCAATAAGAACATAGAAAAATGTCTATTCAAACTCCTCTAGCTCTGCCCGCAATGGCTCAGCCTCATAGTCAACAAATTCATTATTATCATCTTCTGAAGGTAGTGATTCCTCATCTCCAGAGCTTGCATTTCCATCCAAGGTAGGTTGTTATAACCTTCCTATATGCCACTCTTTTATATCCTCTACTAACTGTTCCATGTCTATTCCTTTAATAGACATTTCAGTATCCCGAGTGCCATCAATTAGCAAGGCCAGGCCGACGGCACAAAATGATCGGATGATTACATCCTTTCGTGTTGTGCAAAAGCGCTCCCATACCTCACCAACAGCCCAGGTCGTCAACACCCGGCGTTGCCCCACTTTACTCTCCCCCGGGCGATCTCTCTCCTCCATTCTCTCCAGTTCTATTTCCTTCTCATCAATAATCTCCTATATGTATATTAGTTTTAAATTTATATTTAATATAATAATTATAATATATAATAATAAGTATAGAATAAACAATGTAAAATAATCAAAGTAGAATTAATATAGTAGAATAAACAAAGAAGTATAAACAATTAAATAAAGTATGTAATACTTTTAGTAAATTTTTGAATGGGCCGTTGATAGATACATCGAGTAGCTGCAAAAGCCCAGTGCAGCCGGCCGGTATAATCGAAATTGTAATATCATGGGCCCGGAAAGTATCCAAGACATCGTCAGTTTTATGGCCACCAAAAAGATCAAGAGCAAGCAAGGCTGGCTTTTCATCAAGGCTAGGAACCAATTGCTCCTCAATCCATTGCCAGTGTACCATATTTTCTGAATTAGCATACCCGGTAGGATTAAATTTGACCCGTACCCTAGGGTCATAGTGATGCTTTTCTCTTAGAATGCTCGCTCCAGTGCCCTTTCCTTAAAAAAAATGAGTGGTGCTACAAGCATCTCACCATCTGCGAAGATGGTGAGCTGCAGTGTAGCCTGCCGCTTATCCCAACCCCCAGTACCCCCTTTCACCCAAACCGTTTTAGAGCCTGTCGGCTCATAAGTTTGGCCACTGAGAAACTCAAATGGCAGAGGGGTTTGGTCCATATTGCAAACCCTTGCAAGATGGAATCTCCCCACCTCTGCCATTTGATCGCCCGGGCCATTATCGCTAGCAGGCCGGAGTTGGGAATTCCGCCGATTATACCGCATCCAGGAAAGGATTGTCCCATAGGAATCGGCAGGTACTTTACTTGCCTTATTAGTGGTAACTCGTAGGGAAATATGATACCAACGAAGAAATCCTGTATTATTGTTACAGGTTTATTCCTGTCTAACGAAAATACAATAGAACCGGCGGTAGACCTGCTAGCGCTAGTGCTAAGGGAAGCTTCAAGGGACCGGAGGTAAGAGATAATAGTTGAAGGACAAATACGACTCAGGGATTGCCGTTCAACCAAGTGCATCAGCAAAAATAATACCTTGTGTCCTGTGCGCCCCGTGCGTCTGACGCCCGGGACGTTGGAACGCTAATCGCGAATCAGGACGTAACGTCGGATCAACGTCGCGTCCTGACTTTGCGTCAGCTAGCGCGATCCGTCCTGACGCCATCCGGACACGGACCCCTACGTCCTGTGCGTCCTGACTGCGTCTGGTGCTCCTCTATTACCTCCTGACTCCCCCTGATCTACGACTCTTCCGTTCCTACTGCGTCGGGTCCT
>Ga0307517_10002001_pt1 | contig 33173 bp, 37 predicted proteins | sample 23_EM_MG_FD_194515 | JGI IMG/M metagenome (GOLD analysis project Ga0307517, IMG submission 194515) | Populus trichocarpa ectomycorrhiza microbial communities from riparian zone in the Pacific Northwest, United States - 23_EM | ecosystem: Host-associated > Plants > Roots > Unclassified | place... | reverse complement strand
TTTTTTACCTAAAAAAAATAATGAATTATTAAAAAAAAAAAAAAAAAAAAGAACAAAGGAGAAAAAAACGACCAAGAGATAGGCACGAACAATCTCTCCTACACCTCAGGCGAATGAAATCTCAACACCATCAGAAATCATCATCGTGTGGTATCCCTCTCCCCTTTTCTGACGGCCTCGTTGCCTAGAAGGGTGAAGCTCCTCCCAGCTGCCCCTCCCCTCTGGCCACTTCTGATGGCACTGTCCATGGACAGCATTTGTCTAGGGGGTTATGGTTACTCTCTTCTTCCAGACATTCCCCACTCTTGCATCGTAGCCCCGGGTGTCGCACTTGGAATGGTCGGGTACGGTTGCAACACTTCAGCGTGTGGCTGCTCGTCTAGGGTTATCGGTGAAGTAGTTGCCCTAGTGGTACCGCACCCTGGTATCGCACCTCGTCCTGGGAAACCTTTTGGTACGGTTAGCATTTGAAAAGATGGTGATCTTGTTTCGGTCGGTGGCGTCCACACTTCTGATTGGTACTCTCTATTCCGCCCTTCGACCTCTCGGTTACATTAGCGAGCCCCCTACTGCTTGAATACTGCGGCTACGCCTCCTGCCGCCACTCATCCTGGCCTCTGTCTCCTGCTGATCACCTGGCTTGATGATGATGCCTGCGTACGTGGTTCTTTCTGCGTGCGTGTAGGGAGTTCATGCTTACCACCTCTCTCCTCTCGGGACCATGCAACACCCCTTGGTTGTCTTTCCAGTAGACTGGGGATCGATTTCGTCCTGCAACCCACTCTCATAAGTGCTGGCTAGGTTATGAATCTCCCTTTGGGGATGGCGCTAGCCTCGGCTTCCCGGTCGTATACAACCCAGGTACATCTAGCTCTCGTGTATGGTGCCATCCTATGTCTTTGTCCTGCTGTCTCCTGAATCCCGCCCCCTTCTCGAAGGAATCAGGTTCGTATCTGGGCTCCGGATGGGCTGACCACAGGTTTGGGCCTACGTGTATTTCCTTTCTAGATCGGGTTGAGGTTTTCCTTGTCTTTGCGAGTTTGTTAGTTCACTGTCAGGGGTTTCTGTTTTTGGGTGGCCTGTCTGTGGAGCTTATTGTTTCGTTGTACTCAGGCCTGTGGTTTCCTTGTAGTTTCTACGCATAGTACCGAGCGTTGTCTCCACCTCTACTCAAAGGGGTTAAAGGGTTGGGCAGGGTCAGAAGGATTTAGCCAGGAGAAGCCTGAAGGACGCTAGTTCGACGTGTTTTGTCTACATAGCTACCGCTGACGTGACCGTTGTACCTTAAACAAATATAAAAAGGGAGATAGAAAAAGAAAAAGACAAAAAAGAAAAAAACTGAACAAGAGATATGCACCAAGTATCTCTCCTACACCTCCGGCGATTGAAATCTCAACACCATGAGAAATCATCGTCGGTTGGTATCCGGCTCCCCTTGTCTGATGGCCTGGCTGGCCAGAAGGGTGAGGCTCCTCCCATCTGCCTCTCCCCTCTGGCCCCTTCTGATGGCACGGTCTATCGGCAGCCTTTGGCTAGGGGGTTACGGTTACTCTTCTTATCTTCTTCACAGCACTTGGTTTGTGGCCCGTCGCTTATCACTTGCAACGGTTGGGTATGATCGCAACTCGTTAGTGTGTGGCTGCTAGTTTCGGGTTATCAGTGAAGTAGTTGCCCCGGTGGCTCTACGCCCTGGTATTGCAGATCCTCGTGGGAAACACTTTCGTACAGTGGGCATTCGAAGAATCGTGATCCTATCTTGGTCGGTCGCGTCCACCCATTCCGTTGTTACTGTCTCTTCCGCCCTTCCACCTCTTGCCTACGTCGGCTAGCACCCTACTGCTTCAATACAGTGGCAACACCTCCTGCCGCCCACCATCCCGGCGTCTTTGCTGTGGTAATAGGGGTACATGTTCCGGTAACGGTAAACATTAGTGGGCAGTGCTAGATCTCCTATGTTTAGTTATTTGATTTATATTTGGTTTACTTGATTGGATTTCAGCTTGGCCACTATTTCGGAGTCAGATCAGATATGCTATCGTATTGCTATGTTTAGTTTGCCTTGCTGGAAGTTTATATTTAGGATTACCGGTATGGAATGGTCATGTAGCACTGGTGGAGGCTGAGCTATGTTTCTTTCTTTAGTCTTGCAGGATAACAGGATTCCGGTAAGTGCACAGCTACTGGTAATGATCGTGATTGCAGGAAGGCTATGGCTCTTGGGTTGTGTATTTAAACCAGTCTCCTGGCTAGCAGGAGAGAGCAGACTTCGACAGACCTTCAGTCTAAGAATACACCTAGTTGAACCGCAATCCATGAGCCCTATTTGTCCTTCAACTATTATCTCTTACTTCCGGTTCCCTGAAGCCTCCCTTTGCACCGGCTCTAGCAGGTCCATCGCTGGTTCTATTGTATTTTCGTTAGACAGGAATAAACCTGTTACATTATTTTGCCTACAGCAGGTGAAAACCCTTTGTTCTCTGGATTGGGAACAGCTTGGTAGGATTGATCACCATCCCACTATCTTGATAACTAGTTAGATGCAGGAGTGGCAGGGAAAAGAAATCCCGGCACAGGTGCTACATTCACAATAGCAGAACACAGCAGCCGCAGCGTTACCAGGTCCGGTAGGGCCTACAATTGTCCCTTTGCAGAACCCACAGACGATACCCCAGAACCAACAACCCAGGACCGCACCCCTGGGCCCATGCCAGGCTCAGCAGATACACCAGCAAGAAGCAGTTACAGCCTCCTGGCAGAACTAAATACAGATTCAGACGAAGACCACGACCTCACAGCTGAGGAACTTATTCAAAGAGAAACCCGGCGGCTTGATGAAAGAGCAGCCGCAAGAGCAGCAACCCAGCAAACTTTGGAAGCTGAACGCCCACCAGAATGTCCCACTACAAGCAGGTGCCAAGCACCCGGCATCCTAGGAGTCTTTGGAAGTCAGACACCGCCTAGAGCGCCCTTCAAAGAGCAGAGAGAGTAATCACTACCCGGCACATTCATCCCAGATACATCTCAAAGACCCTCAAGATCTATGAGCGGCAGACAGCCCCCTGAACGACCAGATCCATGACCTCCTGACCCAGACCCACCTACAGGCACCATGCCAGACCCAGGCCCGGCCAGGTTGCCCCCTTCCAAGTTTCCCAAACCGCCTATGTTTAGTGGTGAAGGAGATGACCTGAAGCCAGACAAGCTCAAGTGATGGCTTAGAACAGTCAGAAGGTACCTGGCAAGATCAGGATTAAACGACGACTCCCCTGGAGTGCCGGACTACTATAGCGCTTACACAGAAGGCATGGCCAATAACACATATCAGACGCTAGACAGAGAAGTAGAGGACCTCAACCTTGCACAGTTAACACAACGCCTTCAGCAGCTATTCAGAGCCTCTACAAACACCGATGACACCCACGTCAAGGGGCAGAATATCAGCCAGACAGCTGGAGGACACCCAGCACGCATAATGAAGATAGCTGGAGAGCTAGCGGATCTCAGAGGATCCCTCTCAGCTGGATCCATCTCAGACTATACACAGAAGCCACGATATCTCGATGCTATCGACTCTAGACTACGGCGCAATGTTGAGACCCAGCTGAGCCCAGAAGACACCTGGGACCAAATAGTTGCTGTGGCAGAACGCTATAATGCTCCTATGTATAGAACCTCCGGCTACAAAGCCAGCGATAGCAGCCAGGCTTATAGTAGCAAACCTCATATTCTGAAGGAAGGGAATACCTACCGCAAGCCCTCTACCACATCAATGCCCAGGAATACAGGCAAGGGAAAGGCCCCGGCCAAGAAGGGTACCTAGACCAAGTCCAACATGCCTAGTAAGGCCAAAATGCATTGCCTCAAAGCAAAAGGAGCCTGTGTCGACTGTGGCGAAAGCCGACACATGGCAAATGAATGCCCAAAGCAACAAGTTAAGACCAACCATGTTGGCCTCTCTGACGAAAGCCCAGATAGGAGTGAAGGCGAATAGGAGCTCGATACAACCAGCACTGATGAACTAGATGCTAGCCCCTCCGTCCGGACCTACAAGACAACTGTAGGCACGCCCAAGGATAGGCCATTCCAGGCACTCGAATTCACTATCCACCACAATGGCAGGCCTGCTAGACCCCTCGCAGATACAGGAGTCGTTGGCGGTACCCTGATATCCAACAAATTCGGTACAACACACAACATCCCTTTCACAGCTAGAAAGAATCCCGTCACCCTGAAGATGGCGGTTAAAGGATCGCGATCAACTAGCAACTTCTTGGTTGAGGTTAGGATTCAGCTAGGCAAGATGCAAGTCGACATGGTGCCTATGCTAGTCATGCCAGTATCAAACTATGATATCCTCATCTGTATGGACGACCTCATAAGGCTAGGAGCAGTGATCAATTGTCAAAAGAATAGCATCTCCTTTTCAAGTACCAAGTCAGAGTTACCTGTGACGGAAAATCTAGAGAGTCTAGATCAGCCATGACCAAGCCACAGGAAGTACCAGACTTCCTCGCGATGTTCCCTAAGGTATTTGTCATCCAAGTACCTGAGGAACTACCCCCAGCATGCAAGAGTATGCACAGGATAAGCCTCATAAACAGGACAAAGGTTTTGATGACACCTACTTTCAAAGCGCCACAAGCTCTCATGACCAAATATAAGGCATGGATCAACAAGCAGATGAACACCGGTATCCTTCATAGGACCCGTGTGCCTGAAGGAGCCAGCATGTTTGTGGAAGCTGAACGCGATGGCGGAATCCGCCCCTTGGTGGACCTCCGCTTCAGGAATCATAACAAACAGGCCGATCACATACAGATCCCAGAACAGAATACTATACTAAATGGGGTAGCCAGATGACGATTCCGCACCAATATAGATCTCAGTGACGTCTATGTCCAGACCAGAGTACATCCAGATGATGTGAAGTACAACACTATCAAGACACCGTTCGGCGGCTTCACAAGCTAGTTCATGATGCAAGGAGACATGAATGCCCCTGGCACTTTTGTGAGGACTATAGAGGACCTATTCTATGACGAATTAGGCAAGAAAATATGTGTATACATTGACGATATTTTTGTCATCAGTGATACCTCTGAAGAGCACATTAAGGATGTTATGCATGCCTGGAGTAAGCTGCAGAACGCCAGATATTATGCCAACCCTAAGGAAAGGATTGTCTTTGCCACTAAACCCGATATCCTAGGCCATATGATAGACGATAATGGCATCCACCGTGCACCAGAGAAAATCTAGACCATATGGATTGGACAAGACCAGAAAGCCAGAAAGAACTGCAGCGATTCAATGGAATAGTTAATTATATCTCGCAGTTCATTCCCCACATCACGACCATGATAGTGTCGCTCACAGATCTGAGTGGGAATGCTGAATGACTGTGGACGGATCTGCAGGAACCGGCCTTCGAAGCGGTCAAGCAAGCGGCAGATAAGGACCAAGTTCTTAGACCCATCGACTACAATAAGCCAGATATGATATGGGTTTTTACCGATGCATCACCTACAGGTACGGGCGCTGGGATAGGCTAAGGACCAACCAGAGATGCAGTCAGACCTGCAGCATTCCACAGCAGGAAGCTGACGCTATCTCAAAGCAACTACCCCACACACCAACAGGAAACGCTTGCAATCATTGAGGCTATGGAAGCATTCGCTCCCCATTTGCTACACAGGCAATTTACAGTGGTTACAGACCACGAGAGGCTCACCAAACTAATGACACAAAAGAATCTCAATGGACGACAGCAGAGATGGCTAACGCACATCAGTTGCTTTGATTTTAAAATAGACTACAAGGCAGGAGCGAAGAACCTCCTAGCAGACTGCTTATCAACATTCCATGAGGGGACCCCAGGGCCATTAGATATAAGCCTCAAAGACCGCACTATCAATTATGATAGCCTTGAGCTACCAGACACTACCCAACCCCTACAGATCAATACAAGCGATACCTCCTCTACCGATATCAGCATAGAATCAGACTACAGCATGTATCACTGATGGCAAGCCCAGAAATCTCTCACCCTTACCAGCAGCGACTCTATCAATCGTTGCCGCCCTGAATACCTTATGGACAAGATTGTCAGCAACGTGGTTACCTGTTCCGTGAAGCACAAGGCATCTGCTGCCTCGCCAGATACATCAAGCGCACCTAACACCGATAGCAGAATATTGATCGGAAACTCTTAGGATGATAATAGAACTCTCCCAATCTCTAGTGAAATGGATTGACGGCACTCAGAAATGAGCTAGATGTCGTGTACTGGCGATAAGGGTGAAATACATAAGAAGGAAAAAGAATGTGCAGGCTACTGGCCGAAGGACCCTAAGGTCCGGAAGTAGAGCAAGAATACAAAAAGAAAGGAGCAGGATTGGACTTCAACATCGAATACGGCCCTTGAGGAGGGCCAGGCCTCGCTCCCCAATATCCCATCCCTCTTAGAGAACCTCCCGCCCTTCTGCATGAACGATACTATCCTAGCGACCCCTCATATAGCCTCGCCGGCCATGAGTTCCCTATACAGCCAAGCAGGCTATGACTCCGATGAGGCTACCACTGCCAACCAATTCCTAAGCATCCTACACTCCCGCCTCATGGGTATCCTCGGCGCCCAGCGAGTCAGAAAAGCCCTGGAAACTGATGCCCTCTACACCAGAGTCAAGCAAACTGACAATAAATTGTACTACTCCATCCGTGATGGCTTTCTACTTGCCCAGAAAACCAATGGGTATGAAAACCTTGATATACCGGTGAGGCCTCTTGAGAAGGGTGTATCCCTATGGGATTTCATCCTCAAGACAGTCCATGAAGGCCACGGACACTTCTCAGCCTCCAAATGCTACTCCTATGTGGCTTACTTCTTCTGGTGGCCACAGATGCATCAGCGCTTTGTCCTAAACTGCCGGGCAGGCGATAAGTGCCAGATTAACAATGAGCCTACTACCCTACCCTGTGGACGATCCTTTACCCTCCCTAAGCCCGACGAAGCCTACCAATCCCCAGCCATAGACTTCACCGGCCCTTTCGACAAATCCGATGGCTATACATCTATCATGGTTATTATGTACTACTTTACCTGCTACACACATCTCATCCCCCTCAAGGACGCCGCGACCTCTGACAGGATCTTCAAGAAACTTAACAGCACTATCTTCGATGTCCATGGCCTCCCTCTCAGCTTTGTCCTCAAGCAGCACTCTCGATTTACCTCTAAGTTTTGGTCACAAATGATGAAGTCCCTTGGTATCCAGGTCTAGATGGCGACCCGGTACCACCACCAAACCAATGGCCAGGTTGAGCGAAAGATTCGCACCCTCAAACAGCTAATGAGAAACGTTGTTAACACCGGACAGAATAACTAGTCCGGAGCCTTCCCAGCCATTTCAGCAGCCATGAACGGCCCCCCTCACAAATCCCTAGACATCTCGCTATACCATGCCCTTTCTGGGTGTCTCTGGCAGATATTCAGCCCTGTCCGGAGATCCGCCGGCCACATACCAGCTGTGGATGATATCCTAAACGCCCATGAAGCAACAAGAATAGAAGTAGACATGGTCAGAAAGCATGCTACCTTCCGCCAGACTCTCCAAACAGAAAAACGCCACAAACCCCTAGCGAAACCCTTCAAGAATCGCAGTAGAGTTCTTGTTAGAGGTCGCCCTTATACCTCCTCCCCTGGATGATCCAAGAAGCTGGGACCAGGCTGGTTCGGACCCTTTAAGGTCCTGGAACATCTACCTGATACAGACAACTACAAACTACACCTCCCATCTATAATGGCCTGCCAAAAACCCGACTTCCACGTCTCCTCCCTAATGGAATACAGAGAAAATGATCCCAATAGATTCGAGTGCCCCAGAAGGGTTAAGCCAGCCCCGAGTCTAATCGACAATGCATAAGAATGGAAAGCAGAGCAGATACTCAACTACTGCCGCGAGAACAACAGGCACGAATTCCTGATTCACTGGAAAGGCTATGAGTGAGCAGACGACTCCTGGGAACTTATTGAGAACCTCAACCTCTCCCTGGAACTCATACAGGAATAGTGGGACCCTAACCAGCCAGTAGAACCGACGCCCCAGATCAGATCTAGTGTTAGTTACGGGGTGGGGCGGGGTGGGTTTTTACTTGGCAGGCCCCGCCCTTACAGTGGCCTGGGAGGGATATCTTTTTGGTTATCCCCGCCCCTCCCCCATCCAGGGCCCACCCGTACTCATTCCCTGGACGGGGCCCCATTTGTCAGTACCAAACTTTAACAGGGACACATGTGAGGGGTAGGTAGAGTGGGGGCCTGGGAGGAGAGAAGGGCAGGGAATGACAAAGATTATGCACCGCCCGGGGCCATTGGGTGGGGCGGGGCTGGGGAAAGGGCCAGGGGCCCACAGCTTTTGCGGATGCGGAGGCCCTGTAACAAACTCTAATCACCTCCCATTAGGTTAAAGCTTCCTGAGAACCTATGGAAGTTTCCTTCACACCCTACACCGCAAACGATTGGCAAAACAACTTCTGGGAACCAGATGACGATGAGGGATATGATTCTGGCCGCTCTGGGCAGGACTATTTCCCTACAGATGATGACAGCACCCTATTGCACAACGACGCGAGCACAGAAGACAGCGACGAGTTTGGAATGATTGTTGGTTATACAGCAAAAGGGAATGTAACATGTATACATGTTCCGGTAATGGTACATAGGACCGGGCAGTGATTGATCTCCTATGTTTAGTTATTTGATTTATATTTGGTTTACTTCATTTGATTTCCTCTTCGCCACTGTTCCTGAGTCAGATACGCTATGCTAGCGTATGGCTATGTTTAGTTTGCTTTGCTGGAAGTTGATATTTAGGATTCCGGGTATGGAATAGTGATGTAGCACTGGTGGAGGCTGAGCTATGTTCGTTTCTTTGGTCTTTCAAGATTAAAGGATTCCGGTACGTGCGCAGCTACTGGTAATGATCGTGATTGCAGGAATGCTATCGCTCTTGGGCTGTGTATTTAAACCAGTCTCCTGGCTAGCAGGGGACAGCAGTCTTCGACAGACCTTCAGTCTAAGAATACACTTGGTTGAACGGCAATCCCTACGTCCTATTTGTCCTTCAACTATTATCTCTTACTTCTGGTCCCCTGAAGCCTCCCGTTGTACCAGCGCTAGCAGGTCTATGACCGGTCCTATTGTATTTTCGTTAGACAGGAATATCCCTGTTACAGCCCCGCTGATCGCCTGGCTTGATGATTGTGGCCGCGTGCACTGTGGTCTTCGCTTGTCCGTAGGGGTTTCATGCCTTCCACCTCTGTCCTCTTGGGAACATGGAAAACCCCCCTGCTGTCTTTCAGGTATACTCCGGGACCTATTTCGTCCTGCCACCCACACTGTTGGGTGGTGGCTCTGTTACCGATCTCCCACTAGGGTTTCCGCTCGCCTCGTTGTCCTAGTCGTATACGACCTACGTACATTTACCTCTCATCAGTGGTGCCATCCTATGACTTTGTCCCGCTCCCTCCTGGATCACTCTCCCTTCTCGAAGGAATCGAGTTTGTGGCTGGGCTACGGGTGGGTCGACTACAGCTTTGGACTTCGGTGTGTTTCGTTCCCAGATGGGCTTGAGGTTTGCCTTCTTTTGCAAGTTTGTTAGTTCACTGTCTGGGGTTTCTTTCTTTTGGTTGCACGTCCATTGAGCTTATTGGTTCGTTGTATTCAGGCCTATAGTTTCCTTGTAGTTTCTACCCATAGTACCGAACGTTGTTTCCATCACTACTCAAAGTGGTTAACGGGTTGGGGAGTGTCAGAGGGTTTTAGCCAGGAGAAGAGGGAAGAATTGTAGTTGGAGGTTTTTTGTCTACATAGCTAGCGCTGACGTGACCGTTGTACCTTAAACAAATATAAAAAGAGAGATAAAATAAAAAAGAAAAGAAAAAGAAAAAAACTGACCTGGAGATAGGATCTTTACGCAACCATCTAAGTCCTTTTGTATACTTAAGATATTGCAATATGATTACTCTTTATCTCTTTACATACATTCCTCCTCTACGAGAGCCTACACTCTAAAGAACCCAAAGACTATTGGGATAGTCTCAGCGACGGGTTGCCCGAATATAGGACTATTGTGATAGTGGTATCAAGCACGCCAATGTACCCATCTTAATATCTGACCAGATACCATCCTTTGACGGATCACTCAAAAACAAGCAAGCTAGTTTCCTACTATCTGACTAGATAGTACTCTCCTACCTCTTAGTGAAGAAGACCCGACTCGTTAAGCCAGGAGACGACTGTCATTGCCTGTTGTATACTTGTTCAACAATTGAATTATTACACATACCTGGATTCCAGTATATAAACTTCCGGTAAAGCAAACTAAATATAGCAATACGATAGCATTGCTTATCTGACTTAGAGACAGTCGTAGTGTTGAAATCAAATCAAATCAATCAAACATAAATCAAACAAAACATAGGAGATCCTGTACTGCCCGCACATATCTACTATTACTCAAACATGTACACATAATACAGTAGCCAAGGGGGCTGTCTGAAAAAAGATTGACAAAAAGTGAGTGAACTCGGAGTACTTATCCTACTAGGAATACTGGTACCCGTACAAGGAATGCTTGTCCTTCATGACTCTCCCCAATATTCCAGCCGGTGTTACAAATCGTGACTAAGCAAGGCAGACTTTACAGGACTAATACTTATTTGGTCATAATGCAGGTTTGTTTCACGCTATGACCTCATGTGACTCATAGATTCTCACATGACTACGCACTTGCGAGTCATGGTTATACAATGATTGGTTGATGATTTCATGATTCATGATTGTAACGTCATATGATGTAATGACTTTGGCACATGACTGATATTGTAAGAGGGTCTTGGCACTGGACGTTAGTCCAAGGCACACAACGACAGGAAGGTCCTAAACGATGACTGTTGTTTAGCGGAAGAATTTGGAGATGACAATCTCAGGTCAAGGCTGATCGCGTAATGGCTGATCAGAGTCACAGTTCATGGGTTCTTGCCATAGGTCTTGGTTATCAGAATTCAAGACGTAATATTCTGAAGTACCGGAGTCGTGAAAGAAATAGCAGGTAGCTTCAAGAACCAAGGAAATAGGGTGCTTTTTTTTGAATTCTTTTTTTTTTAATATCATGTATTCGTTGTTTAAAGTACAAGAAACCGCGTGGAGCGCTAGCTATGGCGTGAACAAAACGCATAAACAATCCAACGACCCGCTTCACCCCCTCATGGGAAAAATCAAACCCCTCTAACCCAGAGCCCATCCTCCCCCCTCATAGCACCTAAGACGAAAGCAAGACGAAGCAATACCTTCCTCCAGACACGTAAGGAAAGACAAGTATAGAAATGAAACCAGGGAAAGACACAAACCCCTCGGCGGGCCCCCCACAACAAAAGAAAAGATTCTTACGGCACCAAGTGCCGACGGAGAGGAAAGATAAACTACTATTGCCGGACGCCTTAGCGGAAACGCACTAAACCCCAAACCCAAAGGCTACAGGGGCAGGCAGGTCGGGGACGGACTGTCCCCAGTAAACGGCAACGCTTCGGACTTTAGCATGGGCCAAGGAGGTAGTGCTATACCATGACACAGCGTAACTTAACGCGAGGTTTGCGACCGTAGAGTAAATCGCAGGAGCGGGAGGAGGACGAGGGGAGTCACCCAGCGAGGAGAGCCACTCAGCAGTGGAGGTGCCAGCTATCGTGAGGGGCAGTAGGGTGCCAGCCCAGGAGGCAGATAAGGTGCCAGCTAAAGAAGGACGTAGCAGTACGGTGCAAGCGGATCAGACGCGTGGGAAGCGGAAGAGGGAAGGCTCGCCACTGACCGAGAAGTGCGAACGCGGAGGACCGAAACAGGGTCACGATTTTTCAAACGCCGACAGTACCGACCGAGCAACTCAGGAGAGAGTGCAATACCAGAGAGCAGGGCCACCAGGGCAACTACTTCACCGATAGCCCGAGACTAGCCACCGCGTGTTGACGAGGAAAAAGGGTTGCCGACCGTGCAAGAGGCTAAGCGAGACGCGTCGCGAAGTGCGGGGTAAAGGGTAGGAACATCAACGCGAACGAAGATGAGCGGAATCAGAAAGGAATCCACAACCCCCGGGAGGGGAGGCCAAAGGCCCCAGAGAGAGGAAAGAGAAGAAGGCGTGATAAACCCCCGAGCAATTGCCACGGACGGGGCAGATCAGAGGCGGAGGACACTCTCACGATGATCTCTCATGGTGTTGAGATTTCAATCGCTGGAGGTGGAGCGGACGAGAAAGATGAAAGGAAATAGGGGGCGAAGCCCCCCTTAATATTGAAGGAAATCCTAGCACAGCCTTTGCCGCACGACGCATACTCCAGTATGAGTCGCATATCCCCATAACCAAAGAAACAATACAATTTGTCGTAAACCTTCCACAGGAAATCCCTCATAGCAACCGTGTAACAAAAGACAGAACACCAAAGATATCCTAACATGTATCTCATCAGGGGACAGTGGGATATATTACGAGTCATGGGTTTCAGGCATGTGACTCATTTCGAGTACATGCTTAGTTTTATGAGTTTTGATTGGTTAAAGGATGTTGTGTAGTTGACTCAGGAAAGTCAGCTGATAGATTTCACACTGTGACTCACTATGAGTCAAAGAGGTCGCATAACGCGCGGTGATGAGACACCAGGGTTATCGTTGTGGGAAGATAGCTATACAGGAGGTTTGGTTCCTATCAAGAGATCAGCACAAACCATCCCTCCTCCACCTGCGGTGATTGAAATCTCAACACGACGAGAAATCATCGTCGGGTGGTATCCCTCTCCCCTTTTCTGATGGCCTTGTTGCCTAGAAGGGTGAAGCTCCACCCATCCGCCTCTCACCTCTGGCTCCTTCTGATGGCACTGTCCATGGGCAGCCTTTGTCTAGGGGGTTCCGGTTACCTCTTCATCCTCTTCCCCGCACTTGCTTTCTGGCCCCTTGCCTAGCATTTGCAAAGGTCGGGTACAGTCACAACCCGTCAGCCCGGGGCTGCTAGTTTCGTGTTATCGGTGAAGTAGAAGCCCTGGTGGCTCTGCACCCTGGTCTTGCACCTCCTCCTGGGAAACGTTTCGGTCCAGTCTGCATTGGAAAAATCATGATCCTATCTCGGTCGGTCGCGTCCGCACTTCTCGTCGTTACTGTCCCTTCCGCCCTTCCACCTCTGAGTTAGGTCGGCTAGTACCCTACTGCTTCAAAACTGCGGCTTCATCTCCTGCTGCCCCTCCTCCTGGCCTCTGTCTCCTCCTGATCACCTGCGTTGATAATCGTGGCTGCATGCGCACTTGTCTCTGCTTGTATGTAGGGAGTTCATGCCTTCCGCCACTGTCCCTTTGGGAAGATGCAACACCCCCCCCCACCGCTTTTCTGGTGGACCTGGGGATCGACCTCGTCCTGTCAGACACTTTCATCAGTGCTGGCTCAGTTACCGATCTCCCTCTGGGGATCTCGCTCGCATCGGCTTCCTGGGCTCTATGCCCCAGGGACATCTACCTCTCAAGTGTGGTGCCCTTCTATATCCTTTTCCAGCGGGCTCCTGGGTCTCTTCCCCTTTTTGAAGGAATGACATTCCTCGCTGGGCAATGGGCGGGTTGACTACAGGTCTGGGCTTAAGTGTGTTTCCTTTCTAGATGGGCTTGAGGTTTGCCTTGTTCTGTGAGTTTGATAGTTCACTGTCAGGGGTTTCTTTCATTTGGGTTGCAGGTCTGTGGAGGTTATTGGTTCGTGGTATTCAGGCCTGTGGTTTCATTGTAGCTTCTACCCATAGTACGGAGCGTTGTTTCCACCTCTACTTAAAGTGGTTTATGGGTTGGGCAGGGTCAGAGGGTTGTAGACGGGAGAAGCGGGATGGACTGTAGTTAGATGTTTTTTGTCTACATAGCACGAGCTGGAGTGATAGTTGTACCTTAAAACAAATATAAAAAAACCAATAAAACAAAAATCCAATCTAGAGATAGGTCACGAACCATCTCCTCTCCACATCCGGTGCCTGAAATCTCAAAACTACGAGAACTTATCATTACCATTCCCCACTGTACTAACAGGTTTATTCCTGTCTAACAAAAATACAATAGGACCGGCGGTAGGCCTGCTAGCGCTGGTGCTAAGAGAGGCTTCAAGGGACCAGAAGTGAGAAATAATAGTTGAAGGACAAATAGGACTCAGAGATTGCCGTTCAACCAAGTGTATTCTTAGACTGAATGTCTGGCGAAGGCTGCTGTCTCCGTCTAGCCAAGAGACTGGTTTAAATACAAAACCTAAGAGCAATTGCCTTCCTGCAATCACGATAATTACCAGTAGCTGGGCACATACTGGAACCCTGTAATCCTGCATGACCAAAGAAAGAAACATAGCTCTACCATCACCAGTACTACATGACCATTCCATCCGCGGAATCCAAAAGATAAACTTCCAGCAAAGCAAACCAAACATAGCAATACGGTAGCATAGCCTATCTGACTTAGAGACAGTGGCGAAGCTGAAATCAAATCAAAAAAACCAAATATAAATCAACGAAGCATAGGAGATCCTGCACTGCACGCTCCCGTTTACCGTTATCGGAACATGTACACATGTTACGGGTATCCCTTGTGCTTCTGTGTTTGTCTTCATTACGAGGCAGGGCGGGTTTTCACTTCCCAGACGCTGCCCGTACACGGGGCCAGGGGGTATTTTCATGTAATCCATGCCCCGCCCCCATTTAGGGCCCTCCCGCACTCATTCCCTGGATGGGGCCCAATTTGTTACCACGTGGTTTTAACGGGGACCCTTCTGGGGTATTCGTGGGCAGGGGGCCTAACCGGGGACAAGCGCAGGGAATGCCGAAAAAGATACCACACCCTAACAGATTGACTGGGGCAGGCCGGGGAAAAGAGCTAGGGGCCCCCTTTTTCGGAGCCCCGTCCGCCCACTAACGAACTCTATTCTGTGTTCCTCTATTGCAAATGTAACATGTTTATTCCTTTCTAATGAAAATACAATAGGAGTAGTGATAGACCTACTTCTGGTAGGGCTAAGAGAGGCTTCAAGGGACCGGCAGCTTCAGAGATAGTACTTGAAGGACAAATTGAATACCGGGATCGCCATTCAACCAAGTCTATTATTATACTGAAGGTCTGTTGAAGTCTGCTGTCCTCTGCTAACCAGAAGGCATATTTAAATACATAAATCTAGAGCAATAGCCTTTCTGCAATCACGACCATTATGGGTAGCTGGGCGCACCCCAGAATCTGCTAATCTTGCAAGAACAAACACTCATTACTCTGTTTGCACCAGTGTAACATCACTATTCCATCTCCAAAATCCTAAATATAAACTTCCAGCAAAACCACCTCAAAATGCTAGTGGTATACAACAGCATTCCCTATCTGATTTACTGACAGTTGCGGAGCTAAAATCATATCAAATAAACCAAATATAAATCCAAACAAAACATAAGAGATGATGCACTCTGCTTCGGTGTACCATTACCGGAACATGTATACATGTGACAACTAGTACTAGCAGGTCCATGACTGGTTTTATTCTTTTATTAGAGAGGAAGAAACCTGTTACATTGAGTCTTCACTGCAGTGACAATCATAGGATCCATCTTCCTCCACAGTGCCTTTGTTACAACTTGAGATACAGCAGTTAATTATTTAACTAAATCAATTGTAGAAAGAAATTGGGGAGAAGGAAATTGAAAGTGGTGGGGGAATCAAGATACAATTGAGGAGATCTGTTCCCAAATAGTAATCACTGGGCCTATAGGCGCCTATCAGGCCTGATTCGCTTTCCTGGTGGACCATAGGCTGAACCCCAGCAGTATCTCTATAGTTGTTGATCTATGCACTTAAACCCAGCAGATATTGATCGTGAGTTGACAACCTACTGTTAGCACTTTTAGACTTCGACGGCAAAAGGATCCACGGCGAGTGATGAGCGGTGCAATAAAACGCCAAGCAACACACAACGAAACCGGTCGCACACTCACGGGCGGGAACATCTTTTGACTATGAACAACCTCAGAATCATGCTACACGACGACCCTACCGACTGACTATCTAACTAACTAGGAGCGATCACAGGGGTTCATATCAATCACGAAGACATCATATCCATCTATGAGCCATAGTGCTACTCCATGTAAGTCCCCTTCCTGCATCATGACTCCTGGGCTGACAAAAGTAAATCAAACTATCCCACCGCTGCCGGGGTTCCAGCTGTCTCACGCTGGCCTTAACGTGCTTTGGCTTTTCTCCCGGCTCTCCCCCCTGCTGCATGACCCCAAAACTATCGTCTATTTCTGAATGTGATAATGCTTTCCACAAACACGCCCGAAGCCGCATCATACGCCCGATTCCTCTCCGCATTTCTGAAGTCGAACAAGTGTGCCCCCAACTGCTATCTAAACGCCAAAGGAGGTATTGGGAGAGCATGGCGAGCAGCATCATTTGCAGCAAGAACGAGAAGACGCTAACCCTGACAGGCCAGAAAACCGAGTTAAACACCGCTCTCCTCTATATATGATACCCGCAAGTATTCAACCTCTTTAAAACACGAAAGACCCCAGCCCCCAGCTCAGTGTAGGCCTCTGGAGATACAACCTCTTTCATCCCCTTCGAACCCGACCATGTCCAGTATTTCTAAACCTTTACAGACTCTTTACCACTTTTCCTCTCTTCTCTCATGCTTGTCTAAGATTAAGAAACATATTGACTTTTTTTTCTGACTTCCCACTCCTTTTTCAGGTGTTTCCAGCACTAAAGCGGGAGGATTTCCCATATCACCCCCCCTTTCCTTTCGCTTTCCCCTATCCCTCGCTTACTTGCGTGGTACTACAATGAACCTTCGTTGAGGTGTAGCATCTAGTATTATTGGAGAACCTCTTATATATACTGTACATACCAGAAAATGAAGAGCAGTCATCCCAAGCGGCCAGTCCGTTTGTAGTTTCAAAAAACCTTAGTCGGACCGGTGCAAATTGTGGGGGCTGCAAAAGTCTGCAGGTGGCCAGGCAACTGGCAGGTTGGATCTCGAGGCAATCCATACCAAAAGCGGCAGATCCCCAGGCAAAACCGGCCAATCATTTAGAATTTCAATTTTGGCCGCAAGACCTGTACAAGTAGATGCCCAGAACGCCTTCAGATGTCCATGCTTCTTGCCCCCTACACACCTCACGGAAGAAAATTGCACTTTTTTCCACACCACGATCTTTGCACTTACCCCTCTTTAAAGAAAAATAAACGCCTCAAACCTGGGAAATGGCATGCCCCAGGGATGAGATGGATGTGGAGGATGACCCCTCTTCCCCGTTATCTACTCCCACTCGCCAGAGAGGAAGCAAAGGGGAAGAAGAGGGCGATGTTGATGAAAATTCGAAGGAACTTAACCAACTTGTGATAGACTACCTTCCAGCAGACGGTCTGAGTGCTGCAAACCCCATCATGAAACAACTATCATCGTTCCCCACGGATAGATACACCGAAGGGGAATACACAATGACAACTTTGATGGTCAGCCTGGCACGGCACCTTCAGGAACTGACGGTCACGGTCCAAAATCTGACTAGGACGATTTCCGATCCCAAACCTGAAGGAGCTCCCACGGGAGAGACAACCCGACAACCATCGGAACCCACTGCTAAATCGTACGCAAAGGGAGCTGCACAAGCGCCCAAAACGCCACCAACGCAACCTCTGCCAAAGGAAAAAGAAAGGCAGACGTGGGACCCACACCACCAAAGCAACAAACAACTAAAATAGCGAACAAAATACACGAACAACAGGCAATCAGGCAACCGAAAGGAAGAAACGATTGCCCAAAACTCAAACAGGTCACAAATGTTGCCAGACGAGAGCTATTTGCGACCAGAATTACTGCAAAACCCATTGCCGAGGGGACCAGAGAAGAACCGAGGATCTCACTGGCCATAGCGACAGTCTTGATGGGCTGCGAATGCAAGGCACCCACCAACCTCCAGGAATTTTCCAACAAAACGAACGGCACGATCACCCTGACAGCCCCGACTGGCACGGACTCAGGGCAATACGCGAAATACACGGACAAGATTACCGAAGCCCTGAACGGGACAATTGACCCCGACGAGGCGAAATACCTCCCGTTCCCAAGGTAACCCACTGATGTGGATGTCATAATCCATAGAGTGTCGCTGACCGCAATCCCGAACAACGACAAGGACCTGGAAGCGGAAGTCAAAACGGCCTTGAAAGTTACACACAAATTTGAGATAGCTGGAGCGAAGTTCCTGAAGCCAAAGGAGGAGGATAGAAGGGACAAGAAGGCAACCTCGATTATAATTAGGGTACAGGAAACGGAGGTCGATAACGTTACGCCGTCGGTCCTGTTTATGGGAAAATACAAGACATCAGCACTGATGTGGCAAGCGTCGGACACTACACAATGGCATAAATGTTTGAAGTTTGGGCACCCGGTAGCGGGCTGCAAAGCCCGGGGCGAACTCTGCCCGATATGCTCCCAGCGCACACCCAGAGGGAGCATAAATGCCACCAAACAACATGCAGCGGCCACAGGAAGATCATTCCGGGCTGCTGTTTAATGACCCCTGCCAAATGGCCAGCATGTGGAGGCCCACACTCTGCCCTAGACAATAACTGCCTTGAGAAGTTGAGAGTGAAAGAAGCTGCGAAGATAAAGTACGATCTGCAGATGGCCTCCCTTGCCAGAAACAGTTGAACTGAGCGAACCCCTCACAATTAGGCCGTTGGGCCAGTATGAGGGGAACTAGCACTCAAAACACACTACCGAGAAGATGGAGAATAAAATAGCTCAACACAATTGCCGAGGGAGCAATAGTGTATTTATTTCATTATTTCATATTATGACGGGGTTTGATATTTCCTTTGTATGTGTACAAGATCCACGATTGTTTAACGGCCAACCCTTAAGGGCGCCGGGTTACGAATGTATTTCTTTAAATGCTAACAAGGTTCGAGTTTGTACTTATGTTTCCTTGAAATTGTTGCTTGATATTTCTTTTGTCGTGGTATCTAGCAACCAGGATATTTTGTATTTGAGGATTTTTGTAGAGGAGGGAAGCTTGCTGGGCAATCACCGATCACTCGGAATAATCAACACCTATAACAGACCAGCCGAAGGAGGTCACAGAGTCACCGCCAAAAGCCTTTTTACCGAAAGCAACAAACCTACCCTGGTGGTAGGAGACCTAAACGTTCACACCGCATACACTGACCCTATGAGAAACCTCGAACCGGGGGAGAGGAGAAGGGGAGAGCACTACATGAGGTTGGCGGCTTTACGGGGTTATAACATAATTAACACACCGGGAATATACATGAGATTTGCGGACAACCCCACACTACATCGACCCTCCGTTATCGACTATGCTTTGGCCAACAAGTCGTTACTTACAAAGGTGTCAAAATGGAAGGATGTATACCAAAGATCAGGTTCGGACCACATCATAATCGTTACAGAACTGGACTCAGAAGGGGTGACACTCGCTAGAGCGTCGCCGGACTGGGAAAAGATAAGATAGAGAGACGAAGAAGGGGAAACTAACCCGGTTATCGAATCGGCCCTGAAACCATATTTGACTGAGGGAAACGAATAGAAAGAAATCTACGAAGCGGAAGGAGGAAAGGAGAGATTTGGAGACAACCTCGGAAGGCTGATCCAGATGGTCAAGAACTGGGCACCGCAAAAGAACCGAACCAAGTGGTCAAAAGCATGGTAGACGGCTGACATCACCGAACTGAGAAGAGTACACACCTCGGCTGCCCGGCGGGTCAGGCGTGACGGGAGCGGGGTGGAGGAACGAAATGAGACAAAGAAAGGATACAAATCAGCGATAGATAGGGCGAAAAGGAAACACGGGAACAACTTGCTAGCAAACGCGACGAAGACCGATGTGTGGACGGCTCACCAATTTACAAAACAAAGACAACCTGTGAGGATACCGGGAGGGCATAACGATAGTCTGGATCAGACCTCACAAAAAATAATGGAGCATTTTTTCCCACCCAGTGACGATCCGATTTCCCCACCAGCCCTCCTTAGGAACTAGCTCGCTTGGGAAAAGTGTAGCAACAAATCAGCCCTGGGGCCAGACCAGGTGCCGTATGGGGTTTGGAAAAACATACACAGGATGGAAGGGAAGATAATACCAAAGTTAGCAGAAGACATGTTAGAATGGGGCATTCACCCACCTATGCTAAAAGAGTGGACTGGAATTATCCTACCGAAACCTGGAAAAAAGGACTACACGGACTGTGCGAGCTTTAGGGTAATCGCCTTAATCCAGACCTTTTCAAAGATTGTCTAACGAATCGTCAATAAAAGGCTAATGGCGATAGCTTATAAAGAAAACATGTATTGCATCAACCAGACCAGGAGCCTAGCTCAAAGGTCGACGGTAGATGCCGCGCTGTCACTGAAAGACTGGATAAGAGAATCGCAATTCGCTGGGAAGAAGACTTCCACAGTTTTCCTCGACGTAAAAGGGGGCTTTGATAATGTAAACCATAGTAAGCTGTTGGATCTACTGGGAGCCGATGAAAAGGTGCCAAGATACTTAGTGAACTGGATCTCGAACTTTATACAGACAAGACGAATCCCGCTGGCTTATCCGGGTAGTCCTAGGACCTCGAACATGGTCGACAGAGGAATTCCCCAATGATCGCCGCTATCACCCTTACTGTTTGTGATGTACGTCAGGGCACTACACCCTAACGCAGAACACCCAGATATATTTACATTATCATAGGTAGATGACTTCCAGATTACGGTAGCGTCAACAAGTTGGTACAGGAACACAAAAATACAGGAAGAAAGGATACAGAAGATGAATAGTACGACTGCCTGTCTGGGGCTTTCTGTCAGTATTACAAAAACCGAACTGATGGACTGAGGAAAAGCTAACGAGAAGGGCGAGAGGTCGGAATGCACAGTAATGTTCCAATCGCACGTTATCGAACCCGCTGGGAAAGCAGTTAAGTGGCTAGGATTTTGGCCCCCAGATAACGGAGAAACATCAACACATTTCGGAAAGAGGCTTGCGCTCGCACAAGCGGCTTTCATACAAATACAGAGACTGTCAATGCCCGGCAAAGGCCTAAGCCCGAATCGAGCAAGGCGACTAGTGAAAGGGATAATTTTACCGACGTTGCTCTTCGGGGCCGAGATATTCCACCTCACTGTAACAATGATAGGGAAGAGGCAAACATTCTGGAATAGGGTCCTTCGGTGGATTACGAACTCCTTCTATGCAACGAACACAACTGTCGTGTCAGCGGAGGCATGCTTAGCACCCATCAAGCTATATGCGAAACAGGCCAGAGAGATGACAGCTGTCCGAATCACCACGGTGGTCCCAAAGAACAATATAGCCACGGCGATGCTACCTGGAGGGTACCCTTTGGTAGAGGAGTACAGATACCCCATGAACAGGAGACAGGCGTTTGACAACAATCAAGGAGGAATGAGCCTTAAGACCTGGAACTCAACAGCCACAACGACGCCCCAGGTCCCCCTGCGAATCGAGGATGTGGGGGCAATCGCAGCGGCAAACTACACAGCGAGGGCCTTCCCGATGAAACCAAACCGGCTCTCAATGGTAACGGAACCAGCAGCAAAATCTTGGTTTGAAGCCAAAGAGGGGATCCAGAAAAAGATACAGAAAGAATGGGTGGAATGGGAGTACCCGCCTTACTACGAATACAGACCACCGTTTAGGGAATGCTGGTACTTCATGACTCTTCCGAAGTTGAAAGCAGGTCGAATACACCAGATGCGAGCAAATAAGAGCTACTTAAAAGCACAGAAAGGCTGGTCAAACCAGGATCAAGATCCGTATTGTGATCGATGCCGACAGGCAGACCAGACATTTCGACAGATTATGACAAACTGTCCAGCACTGGCAAGCGTCAGACATGGAAGGGACCCAGAGATATTTAACATAGGTAGAGAGTCTACGCTATGGAAAGGAGATAAACCCGGAAAGGCGCTGATGAAGGAGTTTTGAGGGCATGTTATGAAAAATTTGATAAGCTTTCCAGTTCGGTTGGGAGTTTTTCCTTTTACGAGAGATGGTGATTTAAGGTCATAAATTGTTTGTACCCTTTATAGGGAATGATGGATGAAGGTGATAAGGTTATTATCGTTTATTTGTTTTATGTCGGCGGTGATAGAGTTTTTTATGTTTTTAGGGTTTTCTAGGCCATACTTTAGGGTGCTTGCCGGGATTTTCCCATAATAAATCCCGGGATTTAACAAAAAAGCCTTCAGATGTCCGTGAATGGCTTGTAGGTTTTTCATGGTTAATCATTCAGAATACAAGAATAAAACAACAAACTGACAGGTTATATTTCACTTAGGACAAATAGATATCACCAACGAATCAGCAGCCATGAGCTTCATATCCATGTTCTGCCTACCCGATCCCACTTCGAGTCCCTTTGCGCAATTTACTTCGCCATCTATCTGAATTAGTAAAATAGGAGGACTGCTTAATACCTACAATCCCCTTGATAATCTGCTTCTGGCATCTGTTCCTGTTGAAAATATTTACTACTGATGAGTTCCCCATACTGGCATAGCACAGTACAGTACACCTTCGACACGCCGGGGACTCATTCAATCGTTGAGGCGTCCCGATATGCTTACCTAATCAGACCTTCCAACAGATTCTGTGCTCAACTCGGCCATGTGGTGAAAGAGATTTCGGAGCTTTTTAGCGTGGTTAATGGCATAGGTTAGCTTCAGATCTTTCCCGAAGGTCGTATGGTCAACGAGCTCTTGCTGTGACCTGACGAGTAGAAAACATCTCCGCGGTTGCAACACTTGAACTATTCCTAATCTCGGAATATTCTAAGAGACTAAAAAGCGACAGATACAGGCGAAGGGATGAGCGCTAATATCACTGACAATCATTTTCTAATACATTTGACTAAATTCTCCTCCACCGTCTGGATACTGGTTATACCTATAGCCGCCTCCTCGGGCTACCGGGGACACCGTGCGATGCTCGCAACAATAAATGGATGAGGCATTCAAGCGGATTCAAGGTGACCCCCAGCAGGAGATGAGGCCTCCACAATACATACAATTCGATCGATAGCACGCCTCTGCTATCCTTGCCTGCCGATGAACTATTCGGCAAATGGATGAAAAATGAAATATATGTGACTTAGAAGTATCATACCAATAGCTCGCTCCCCATCTGTCCGCAAGGCGCACGAGAAACCTTTCCTGGCGCTAAGAAATTCTCTGACAGAAGCCTACAGATAAGCCTCACCGCTGGCCACGTAATCGATGATCCTCAAGTCAAATTCAGTGTGCCTTACGGCCAAAAGATATGAAATGCATCTTCTCCTACTAGCGGGCAGCCGCATATCGCTATCTGGTACGGCTGGCCAGACGGACAGCTTTTCCAATCTTTTTTCAGATAGCTAGCAAGCCCAAGAATTCTAGTGAAATATGTGGGCAATTCTGCCTCACGAGATACAAGCACCGGGCAAGGTATTTCGTACAAGCCCGAAATATAAAGGCGTTTTCGTACAAGGTGTGAATAACGGGATGTCTAGGCAGGGATGTCTATGACATGGAGTTTTGCATGGGAAAAGACAACAACATGAGATCACTATGATTTGCTATTCGGTGTTTTTGCTTCTCTCATCACCACCACTAATGGGCTTTACTTGGCGACACTTGTACGAAAACATGTTGCCTGGTGCTTGCACCGGTATATATCCACATCCGAATACCGTATTATCTGGGTTATTCGCCTGCCACTAGTACCAATATTCTGGTGAAACTCGTTTTCACGCTAAGAGGTCAAGGGGAGGTGTGGCGTAATCCGCCAGCTCCGCTGAGTAGAAAGTATGATATGCTTTAGGGATAGGATTTTCACGAATCTTTTCGTCCCTACTCGAGTAGACTTTTGTTATTTATTTAAAGTAAACAACTAGTTAACTAAGAAGGACTTTGCGAAAAATCCTGACTCACACTTATTCTGACCGCTTAGGATGGAAGCGAGTTTCGCTAGGTTATGCGGATATTGTGCCTGGACAAAATTAACCGATCACCGGGGTGAGCGTTGCAACCAAGCGCTTCCGGGTCACCACAAAAATCATTACCACTTAACAGGCACCTCATATCATACAAGTAATACCTTCTCCTTTTTTATGAAAGCATGATTGATGGTATCCCATATATCGAGACATTCCGGTCGTGTTTAAAATCTGGAACACTAGCCTATTTTAGTAATCGTGATAGAAAAAACACTCCGTTAAGAAAGTTGTGTAGTGCCCAGAATACCGCGAAATCCGCACTGCTCAGTATGACCGTGATGGAAAAGAGAGAATTTGCGTAGATTTTCTCCCGATTGCCCAAATAAGTTAGGGCCTGTTTGGATGAAATGGTTCCGTTCGATTGGCACATACAAATGACCATTTCCTTCCGTTCCAAAAAGGTGTAAGCAAAACGACTGTTCGGTACAAATGGTAATCATTCCGTTTCTTAGTGGTGACAACAAGATGCCATGTAAACATATCATGAATATTTTTGCCATGTAAAATAATTACCTTCTATGTTATAATATCAGTTTTAGCAATCCCTGATTCCTATCAACCTACATTTCAACCAATCTAGTGGCCAGTATGATCTAGTAAAATTCCTTCAAGCAACGAGGCTAGTGTGAAAAATTTTCATGGAGCAACAAGAAATGGTTGACCCTTGGCGACAACCATTTCCACAGATCAAACCATTTCACAACGGAATGGCTGCCACTTCTTCCTTTTTTGCCAAACAGGCCCTTAGTGTTCCAGATTTTAAACACGACCGGAATGTCTCGACAGGTTATGGGATACTGGGTGCTGATTGCTGCCACGTATTTAAAATTATTTTTACTTATTTTTCTTTGTTGGATTGCATCAAGGTAAAAATTATGAGTGTTCGTTGATCGGTTAATTCTGTCCCCGCACAATATCAAAAAAAACTGAACCCGCAACGGGAAAGGCACCAACCACCCTAACAGCCCGCGCTGAGTTCAAGTCGCTTATCAAATTCTAACTTAGTGGTTACCCTGGGATGTTCAGTTATTTTTGATATGTAACAATGCATTGAAATAAGTAGGGGCCGATGCAAACATTTAATACAGTGGAATGGTTCAAAACAAGCCTAATCCCGGCCACAGGGGCCCAAGCGAAGGAGTTTTATTGTGAATTTGAGACAGATCACAAAGGAAAACTCTTATTTCAACGTTACTAGCGGCAGGCGAATTGCGTTCATTGGGGGGGAGACATTTCATACAACTAGTTTTTCTTGAGCCAGGCACCGATCACCAGCTGAACTGAGAATTTATTTTCGGAGACTCTAGGATCCCCCGATCTCTTTGAATTCAGCGATTTGTGGAGTATCGGAGCACTGCCGCCTTGAGGAAGACTACGATAACAAATGACCTGTCTGGTTGTCTTTGTTTTTTTGCAATGGAAAAACGCCACACAACGCACACAGTACTCGTAGGTGTTGTTCGCCTTGCCTCATCTACATCTTAGCGAAACCTGACACCCACGAAATCCCCCCCGTTGTAGCCCCAAGGCTGATCTAAGGGGGACTCTAAATGGTGGGGTGTGGGTACAGTACTAACTTGATTCTAATTATTCGAAGGTTAACACATTGGACTCGCTGCTGGTGAAGTGTGGTGATAGCGCAAATACTGGAGGTCTTGGATGATAGTTTCTATGGATTTACATTGCGTTTTGGATGCCTGGACTTAGAGTGGGGTGCAGGCTAGGCTTCTTCCATGGCTCAGGTGGTGTGACTTCCAAGAGATTATAATCCTGTTTGTTCGATCGCAGAAGCTTCTCTAAACGGGCTTGTTCCTGCGGGCGCCTTATACCAGACCATACCAGTACATTTTTTACGTCGAAACCACATAGCTTGCTAGAAAATCAGAACAGCCCCGCTTTCCCTTACCTCAATATCTCTATCGTTTGACTCTACTGTAGCTCACTCAAGAACTCATTCTCTGAATCCTCTTCAAATATCACCTGCAGAACAGCAACGAAAAGGAGAGATGTCACAATCTTGGGCCGGGGAAGTTAGCAACTCTTTCAATAACAACATCAACAGTTTCAATATCTATTACTTGATTAGTGCAGACGATAAGGCTGAGATCCTCACATGGATATCTCCGCTGGAGCCCTGGATACGACATGATAGTATTAGAGCCCACCGGATAGAACATGTGGGGGACTGGCTCTTACGAACACCGGAGTACCGGAGCTGGTTCAATGGTTTTCGCGGTGGAGAATCTGAGAATTCGACCTTGTTTTGCTATGGAAATCCGGGAGTCGGAAAGACCTACTTCACGTAAGAAATCATATACCCTGTGAAGCAAAGGTGCTGCTAAGAAACTCTGATCGTAGCTCCTTGGTAATAGATACTTTGGGCGATTGGGCAATGAGAGAAAATGCTAAAGTTGCTTGCTTCTACTTCGACTTCGCCGCCCAGAAAGAGCAATCCCCAACGGCCGTCCTGAGTTCCCTTCTAAAACAGCTTGTTGACGGACGCGAAAGGATTCCGGCAGAGATCGTCCAGGCCTTTCAGCTCCATAAGCGGGCTACGGGGGGGCGGAGACTTGGACTCAGCCAAGTTGTGAAGATGTTACAGGATCTCTCATTATCACACCGCACCTTCATATGCATTGATGCCTTAGATGAATGCATGGCCAAATATCGCGCGCAGCTGCTTAAGTCACTAGGGAAAATTCTTCGCGGGTCCCCGAGCACGCGGATTTTTCTCTCCGGAAGATTGCATATCCGGAATGAAGTGGAGCAGAATCTCCCTCGGATGGTAGTTGCTGTATCCACTGCGCCCACTAGGGATGATATCATCCGATTCCTCCGAGAGAAACTAAAAGAGGACACAACACCGGAGGCGATGGACAAAGGCTTGGAGGAGGACATTATAAAGAACATTCCCGAAACGGTTTCAGAACTGTAAGTGAGGAGCATGGGCCCTGAAAAAGATACCGTAAACTATGAGCTAACGGTTCTGTGTCTAGATTTCTGCTGGTATCACTAAATATAGAGATGATCCTACAGGAAACGACACTCCATCGAAGGCGAGAGAAGCTCGATGCTACGACAAATGGTTTGGGCTTGGGGGATGCATACGACGCAACCATAAGGCGGATAAAGGAACAGGGAGGAGGTGAGGCGAGGCTCGGGATGGAGGCTTTGATGTGGATTTCGCATTCGCGGAGGCCATTGACGGTGGCTGAGATCTGTCACGCCCTAGCAATCGAGGGATCAACCGACATTAATACTGAAAATATGCCTTCGATCCAGACAGTGTTACACTGTTCCCAAGGACTTGCAGTCGTCGATAAAGGGTCTTCGATTATTAGGCTCATCCATTCCACGCTTAAAGAGCATCTCTCCCGCCATCCCGACTTGCCTGACAGACCTCACTTAAAAATCGGGGAGCTTTGCTTGACATATCTCAATTTTCAAACAATTCGGGATCTTTCGGTCGGCTCTGCTCCTGACCTCCGAAATACACCCTTCCTGGAATATTGTTCTTTGCATTGGGGAACCCACATGCAAGTGGGGTTCTCGGAACACTCAAAAAAACTTGCGATTGCCCTTCTTAATCGGTACGATAACCATATATCAGCCGAGTTGCTTTGGGAGTCCGTCAAGAAGCACCTTTTCTCTCGTTACGTTAGCTCTATCAAGCCATTTTCTGCACTACACTGTATTTCGTATTTCGGCATTACCAAAGTTGCAATTGATTTGATCAGAACGAAAAGATGGGATCTGAACGAACGAGACAACGCGGGGCTGACACCACTAATGTGGGCGGCGAGGTGTGGGCATGAAGAAGTTGTGGAATTGCTCTTGCAGCAGCAGGAGACTCAACCCAATATGCGGGATGGACAATATGGTCAAACAGCACTCTCGTGGGCTGCTAGGGCTGGGTATGAAGGGGTAGTTAAACTATTTCTTGGTCCGCCATTTGTCAATCCTGGGAGCATAGGACGCTGGCGTGTCACACCACAAGCCATTCGTCTACTTTTTGGAAGGAAATACATCAATCCAGACAAGTCAGACAATTATCGCCGGACACCTCTCTCCTTGGCAGCTAGGGATGGGCGTGATGGAGTAGTGAAGCTACTGCTGGGGCGGAAAGAGGTTAACCCGGAGAGACCAGACAGGAATGGCCGAACTCTGCTCTCGTTAGCCGCAGAAAATGGGCGAGACGAAGTAGTAAAGCTACTCTTGGGACGAAGAGAAGTCAGTCCCGATAGACCAGACGACAGTGGCCGAACAGCTCTTTCGTGGGCCGCTAAGGGCGGGTGTGATGAGGTAGTAAAACTCCTTTTGGAACGGGAGGAAGTCAGCCCCGATAGGCCCGACAAGATCGGTCGAACGCCGCTCTGGTGGGCGGCCTGGAATGGGCGTGTTGGGGTGGTGAGGGTGCTGTTAGAAAGGAAAGACGTTAACCCTAATAGGCTGGACAACGATAGCCAAACTTTGCTCTCGTGGGCCACCCGAAATGAGCGTGTTGGGGTAGTGAAGCTACTTTTGGAGCGGCAAGAGGTTGACCCCAGTAGGTCAGACAATGATGGCCAGAAGTTGCTTTTCTGGGCCGCCAAGAATGGGCACGATGGGGTAGTCAAGCTGCTGCTGGGGCGGGAAAGTTTTGACCCAAACAGGCCAGATAATAACGGCCAAACTTTGCTCTCGTGGGCCACCCAGAATGGGAGCGTTGCAGTAGTGAAGCTACTTTTGGGGAGGAGTGAGGTCGACCCCGATACACCAGACAAAGATGGCCGAACGGTGCTCTCGTGGGCCGCCAGGAATGGGCATGATGAAGTAGTGAGGCTGTTGTTGGAACGGGAAGACGTCAACCCCGATTGGCCAGATATTAATAACCAAACCCCTCTCCAGTATGCTTCCAGGAGTGGGAATGATATTATAGTAGAGCTACTGTTGAAACGAAGAGACGTTAACCCCGATAGGTCAGACAACTACGGCCAAACTTCAATATCTTGGGCCGCTAAGTATGGGCATGATGGAGTAGTTGAGCTACTCTTGAGACGAAAAGACGTTAATCCCGATAATCCAGACAATGATGGCCAAACACCGCTTTCCTGGGCCGCCATGAATGGATGCGATAGAGTAGTGGAACTACTTTTGAAACGCGAACACGTTATCCCTGATAGGCAAGACGATCATGGCCGAACACCTCTATTTTGGGCCGCCAGGAATGGATGCGATAGAGTTGTGGAGCTACTTTTGGAACGGCAAGACGTTATCCCCGATAGGCAAGACAATCATGGCCGAACACCACTATTTTGGGCAGCAAAGAATGGATATGATAGAGTGGAACTACTTTTGAAACGGGGACACGCTACACCTGATAGGCCTGACAGTAGTGGCTGAACACCTCTCTCTAGGCCATCTATAATGGGCGCTATCAGATACTAGAGCCCCTGTTAAACAAGCAAGATGTCAGTTCAATAGGGCAGACAATGACGGCCGAGCGCCGTTCTAATGGGCCTGCCTGGATGAGTTTCCGGGGTAGTAGAGCTAATCGAAGACCGAAAGGCTGTAACTTTAGGCGCGGTAAAGGGCCCCTCAGATATAACCCCCTCCCCCCACACACACGACCGGTGCCCCCTTGCCTAATCACTCGCCCCGTTTACAACATTAGGAAACACTTTACAACTATTACTTACTATCACCACCTCTGGTTCTCACTCAATCCCTTACAGTAATAGGACTGTCTTATGGACATCACCGTTCGTTTTTGCCCAAAATGGCAAGTGGGCCGGCAGAGTCTGTGTCCTCAGGACGGAGATGTTGGAAGTGCTTCCCTGATGTAATTTCTCTTTGCCTTTTTACGGAGTTTTATGGACCAAATTTAGATTTTTTTCGGATAGACCCTCATTCTACTATTATATTTTTCTATTCACCTGCTTAATAATAGAACAGACTTTGTTTAGAATGTAGCGTTGTGACAAGATTTATTTTAGGCATTCCTATTTAAAACCGGTTGAAATATCATAAAACAAAAGCTAAAAGAACAAATATACAGTCAACGAACCCTTGGGGCCTAGTGTGAAATTCCGTGGAAAATGTTCTGTGAGATGTCATCATTTCGCTGAGATAGTGTGCGATTGGGCAGTGGGTTGAAGACAAGCTACAACTGAGTTCCCAGCCTTCCAGCCCGTCCTTTGAAGGATATTAGGATGGACTACCGCCGGGAATGTGAGGACCGGATGGAACTATAGCTTGTGCCTTCGGCACTAGCCACGATTAAAATCATCAACCTACGAACGAATCATAAACACCCATCATGAGTCATCACTCGTGCCGTCCACATCATCGCCTGCAGCCCCCACCATCTCCTGCGGTCCCTGAATACCCCCGGAAATCCTATATAGTCCCCTGCGTCCCCCTGCGTCCCCGGCTGTGCCCCCCTACGCGGAACACACATATCTCACCCTGTAGCACCTGCCGTCCTGCACTTTGAACACCCCGGAAGGGCTACTCCCGGGAAGGTGATGACCGGGCAGACTGCAGGGGACAATAGTCCTAGTTTTTGGACCTCCGGCACCAGCCCAAATAGAAATCATGCACCTCAGAGTGAATCATTTGAGCATCATGAGATATCACTCGTTCCATCCAGGGCAGCCTGTATTTCCCCACAGTCCCTTACCGTCCCTCACTATCCCCGTCCATCCTCTATAGTACCCTGCTCAAGGACAGCCGTCCTGGGCTTTGACCACCATTGCCGGACTACTTTTAAACTTGGACGGCGATATACGGCGAAACGAGACAGCGAAACGAAACTAAGAGCGCCAAGGAATCACACCTAATACGATCGCACACAGAAGCGGGGGAAAAACTCTTCTCTTCACAACAACAACTCCTCGCTCAACGACACCTGTCAACTAACTCAACTAACTAGGGCAAAGACAGGAGTATATATCATCACAAACTCCTCCTATCCTCATCAGGAGGTACCACACACTTTCTTCAGACAGTTTGCTCTATGTCCCATCTTTGCCCCTTTTTTCCGGAAACTCATGCTAACAAAATGCAGAAACAAACATCACTATCTCTCCGGGTGTCCTCCGGGTGTAAAACACTTTTACTGCCTTTCAGCCTCCTTTCCGATTGCTGCATTCCTGCAGAGGAAATGCTTTCCACAAACAGGCCTGGAAGCCATATCCCATATGCGGGACTCCACAGCAATTCCCAGGAAGATGGCAAAAGAACAAAGGAGATAGTTGAAGCCGAACACTTATGGTGGCACTGCCCATATTGAGTGTCCGGTTTCTACTCGGCTGCTGGAGTACTACATGATCTGTGGGCGTTCATCAGCAAAAAAATCAACCTGCACCCTGCTCCTGCCCTCCCTGTGCGCCGGACGTTCTGGAGGCATATAACCTAAACTCCAGTTCTGGGTGCGGACGCTCCGGACGCAACCAGAAGCTGTCCCCCCCAGCAACCCTCTGCCCTGCGGACAACCCTACCGTCCAGTTACATCCCATGCACCCCCCTGCATGCTACCCATTTCCTGACGTCCTGCGACTTCACTCTCCTTCTTCCTAACAAGCCCTACAAACCCCCCCCCCACAGGGTTTCTTCCTATGATACTGCGCTACCTCCTGATTCCATCCTAAGTTCCCCTCTCAATCCCCTCTCTGTCCCGCACCACCCCAGATACGCTCCTTTTCGCTCTCTACCTCTCAATTCCATCACATATCTCCCCGCATCTACCGGCCATGCCCCAGCTCTTGACGTTTTCTCTCACCACCTCCGGATCCTGATGTTTATTCCCAGGTGTCCTGAGGACACCCCCAACAACCCATCTTGTCAGCCAGGCACCCCGTGCAACCCATCTAGTGAGCCAGGCCCCCGTATAACTTATGAGGTCTGCCAGATGTCCTCTACAACCCATCTCGTGAGCCGGACGTCTTCTGCTATCTATCCCTTCGACCAGACGTCCCATAAAATCTCTCCTTTCGGCCGGATATCCTACGATGTGCTCCTGGCTTTTAACTGTTCGCCTGACACATTTCTACCCCTTGTGAACCTACAGAACCTACAAGTAGCCACGAGAAGATCTGCCCATAGCTGCTCATCTTCGAATGACTGACCTGACATATCGCGACGTGGTAGCCGCATATTATCTCCCGCAGACCACCCTCTCAGCGCCTCTCCACCATTACAGTTTTATTACTTCTAGGCTTCCGGGCTTCCGGGCAGCCTTGCTACGTGTATTATCAATTCTATTACTCCTCTATCGATACATAATAATATGTTCATAGTGTAGTTATAACACAATCCCCCAAGTCCTCTCGGTCACTTTCTCCAACCTGCTCCAGCGCATCCGCAAGTTCTCCGGACAGAGCTGACTCCACGAGGCCTCTCAGAGTATCTGCTAGGTCAGGGCCGCTGCCCCTGGCCGATTCTGATACATCGAGCTCCAGATCGATCCCAAATTCCCGCCTCAATGTATTATCCTTAATGGAATACCCTGCTCTTCTCTGAGCACGCTTTCGGTGCTCTGGGGCAATTTTGGCCCACAACGCTGTCTTGATCCGCGCAATCATTCAACCCTGAAAGCGCTCTCCAGTATTCTGCCATGTCTGTGTCTGACGTTCCAGCAGGCCTGCCTTTCAATTAGCTCACTTATCACCCGGCTCGAGCACTTGCGGTTTTCCCGAGTGTCCAGATGCATTGGCGAAAAGGGATCCGGACACTGCCGAAAACCCCAAGTCCGCCCGGTGTGTCTTACCTCCGGCATTAGAAGATGTGAAAGCCACTTTATCGATAAAGATTCCAGTTTGCCTGCATCACAGAGAATGACACAGCATGGCCGCAGTCAGACAGATAAACGGACCGTCAATCTTACCGAGAAATCTCGCATCTGTCATGCCTTTCCTTTCAGAGCTAGAATAAAATTGGGCAAAAAATCATCCTTGGAATCCATCAGCAAAAACGGATCCTGCGTCTGATCCGTCGGCGTTGCGTCCTGACGCAAGCGACGTATTTTCTGCGTCCCCTGCGTCCTGTGCGTCCTGACTTGCGTTCCAACGTTCCTTGCGTCCTGACGC
>Ga0307517_10002000_pt1 | contig 33179 bp, 26 predicted proteins | sample 23_EM_MG_FD_194515 | JGI IMG/M metagenome (GOLD analysis project Ga0307517, IMG submission 194515) | Populus trichocarpa ectomycorrhiza microbial communities from riparian zone in the Pacific Northwest, United States - 23_EM | ecosystem: Host-associated > Plants > Roots > Unclassified | place... | reverse complement strand
CGCCTTTTAAAGACCCCGGACCCCCCCCCCCCCCCCCCCATCTTACACCAAAAGTACCCAACTTGGTTAACTCAACGAACACCTTTTATCGAGTGGACAATTCTGGTTGATATTAGGAGATTTCCACAAGGTTTGAATGTACAGTATTAAACAGCCTTTATGTTCTCCTAAGCTTGCACCGGTCAAAACTCATCGCAGATGCGCCACGGGCGACATTATCCAAACGCATCTTTCCTATGGAGCTCTTTCTCCCATAAGATTGAGGGTTGTGTGCGGTTTTGGGTTCGGAGGGTCTCCAGCTGAGCTCCTGGGGCGGGAGGATGGTGGAAAAAAGGCTTGTTTTAGCTGAGCTTGGGTAGCGCGAGAATTCACTTTGGGTGGTATTCCTCCACCACCCCTTGCTCAAACAGGGTGTAAAAGTGGAATGGAGGGGGGGGGGGGGATCTTGCATTCACGATACGGCGTGGGCTCTAGATGGTGCTGCGAATATCACCCTGTCTTGGGAATATTCGGAGAACGTTATTCCTCTCGGGGGGTTCAGAAGAAGAAGAAGAAGGGTGGATATGGCGACCCTAGGGCCGTTATCGCAACCTCTGCTGGGGCCCTGCCTAGGGGAAGCGATCGTGTTGCTCGCTAGAATGTCAAAAAAGTCATCCTGAGTTTTTCCCGAGCTCAATTTCCCCAGGGGAGGCTTTGCATGCTAGGTATTCTGTGTTTTCACTTGTGAGGATATAACTGGAAAGTATAGTTCTTAAACACTTGCAATCGTAGCCCATCCCGGCTGACTTGTGTCTTTGCGCTAAGGAGGTTACCTACCGTAGAATCTCGAATAATTGAACAATGTGCTATGTAGTCGAGAATTCCCTACCTCGGAGAAGGGGTGAAAATTGCGGCAAAAAAAGAGCTGCTCAGCCCCTCTGGGAGTCATAAAAAAACAAAAAAACACCAGACCTTACCAGAGAAGGCAACTCCAACGACATAGCACATTGTTCAATTATTCGAGATTCTACGGTATTCCGAAGTCGCCGTAGTCTCAGCTTCCTCGAGCCCAGTCCGAGGATGTTAAGGGCAGTAGCGCACGAGATGCGGCATTAGGTTCACTTCCGGTACAGTCACTTAGCCGGGGGATCGAATCGAAGCTCCAGCAAGTTATTCTCCATTCAGGAAACAATAACTTTAACGGATAGATGAGATACTGGTATGTGACCCTTTTCCATATGCTATACCGTAGGCATTTACTAATCCTGCATCTAGGCACCACTTCTTATTCGCTTGCCGATCCCTACCATAAGAAGTGGTGTCCGGCTTCAATCCGGCCGCGCGAGTAGTTAACCATCAGACGTCAGTCGGCTTGTCTCTACATCGGTGTGCTATTTTCAGCTTTAGCGAGATTGTCCTGACCGATAGAAAGAATTTATGCCTTCGTTGCGATACCGGCCGGTAACTTACCTGGAGCTTTACCGGGGCGTTCCCTCGCCGCCGGTGCAGGGCCGATGGGTGGGACAATTTTTTGTTGGGCAAGGATTATGGGATGAATCAGCAACAAGAGTGATCCCATATGATCGCTAGAGCATAACTCCTCGAATGCCCCCTACGGGCTGTTATGAATTTGGCGATGAGATTCGGGTGCAGAAGTGCGAGGTAGGATCCGGCAGTTAAGATTTCCTACGAACTAGCCTATTCTAGCCTGGCTATTCGCGAACCCCCCTCAAAGAATAAATGATGACCGATTTACTGGGGCTCAATCATTGTAGATATAGAAATGACCGGAGGGGGATTTGGAGGAGATAGAGATCTTACTGGGCCTATGGAAATATCGTCCCTAGTTAACTGGATTACGCGCATTCGGGGACTCTAAAAGTAGATTATGAAAGTGCTGCGATCGAGATACAACATGGCTGGGCCAGTTTCCTCACCGCTGTCTAAACCAAACCCCGGTAGGAGAACTCAGGAAGCCACATCCCACCAATGCGAGAAATATACCGGACGCGGAACTTTTAAGGTATAAAGAACATGACCCAGACGCCTAGGGGTAACCACTCCCACACTTCCCGTTCACCCAAGTTTCGTTCTTTCCTTGCCTTTCTTCCATTCTTGTCACTCCTTTCGGGAGATCAGTGATTTCTCTCTTCACTAGACACAATGTCTAACCCCAGCTTGAAGCAACGGTCTTTTATCCTTCTCCTTAGTGTTGTTATCGCGTCTCAGGTAGACGCTTCTTCTCTAACACCCGCCGGTCAATTGGCTGCCGGCGGCGGGCCCCCGAGTGACGGCTCTTGCGGTAATAGCTTTGCTGGTAATGGGAAGGGCCTGAGATGCCCAGACAACGGCTGCTGCTCGCAGTGGGGTTGGTGTGGAAGCAAGGCTGAGCATTGCGCTCTTGGGTGCCAGTCTGCATTTGGTGTAAGGAGTCCCTACGCATTGGTTCATGTCAAGACACTGATGGGTTCTGTAGAGATGCGACGCTTCTCCCTCAAATGGACCCTTCTCAAAGCCCCATTCCGGCCCACCTCACGGAAGGGTAGACCATACGCGTGGTCCTGGGGGCTTTAGGTGGAGAGGCGTTCCCAAAGAAATGCATAAACACAAAGGGGGAAGGAAGTTTGGCAAAGGCAAGCACCGCGGGAGAAAGGGTGGCCATTCTGATTCTGGCTCCGATTCCGACTCCGACGATGAGCACCACCACCATCACCATCACCACGGCATGGGCATGGGCATGGGCATGGGCCGTCGCCACGGTCGCAAGGGTGGCCGCCGCCACCATGGCCACTCTAGACATGAATGGAGTAGCTCTGATTATGGGCACCCTTCCTCGCCTCCATTTGGCAAATCATTTCGCAGACCTCCGTTTGGGAGGCCACCTTTTCGCGGTCCACACAGCGGGCCCCCCGGCCACTCACGAAAGCCACCTTTCGGAGGTCCTCATCGAGGATTTGGCCATCCCCCAAGACGCTATGGGAGTGGTATGGGTAGATACGGCCATAGAGGCCACCGATTTGCGGATCGCGCAAAGGACCGTTTCAAACACCTCAGAAACGGGCGGCCCGGTAAACCCTTTAACTCCCACGGCTCTGGCGATGATTGGCGGGGTAGGCGCCGGGGGTTTAGCGGTGTATCAGGGCCTTGGGATCGCTATCAAGCTCACCGCTCTTGGGGCGACTATAATAACGACCATGAGTTTTTCCCCCTTGGTGGAGGCCTTTTTGAAATACTCAAGGAAATCATAAAGGTCCCTCTCCGCGATCATAAGGGCAAACCTCCCCGCCCACCTCATCACCCACCTCCACACCCCCCGACCAAAACCAATCCCCAGATTATGAATCGTCCAAAGCCTGGAGGTGTCCCATACGGGAAACTCATCAAGACTTGCAAGGACCCTGGAACGGTTGCTCTGACTTTTGATGATGGGCCGTTCCGGTATACTAACGGGTTGTTGGACACCCTCAAGAGTAATGGCGGTATCCGAGCTACTTTCTTTGTCAACGGCAAGAACGCCGGCGATATCAAGGATCAGGCAATGAAGGATGTCCTCAAAAGGATGATTGCAGATGGCCACCAAATAGGTTCTCACACGTAAGTTACCTATCCCGCTTAAATTCGGTTTCAGAACTAACATATATCCTAGTTTCTCCCATAAGCCTTTGTCTCCTCTTTCCGAGAAGGATAAGATCTCGGAGGTGGTCAAGCTCGAGGATGCTCTCCACAGAATCATTGGCAAGAAGCCCACTTACATGCGTCCCCCGGGCTTTGAGTGCAATAGCGCGTGCTTGAAACTCATGGGGAAGATGGGATACCACGTTATTGGCGAGAACCTCGACACTCAGGACTGGAAGAACGTGAGCAACATGCAAGCATCCAAGGACGTCGTCAGTAAGGCCGTCGATGGAGCCGACCCAAAGAAGAACAACTTCATAGTTCTTGCTCACGACATTCACGAGGCTACAGTCGCGCAGTTGGCTAAGCACATGATCGATAAGTTCAAGGAGAAGGGCTACAGATGTAAGTGTCCCGCATAAATATCCACACAATTTATAATGGAGCTAATAACCACATAGTCGTTACCGTTGGGGAGTGCCTTGGGGATGCACCAGAGAACTGGTACAGGAACAAATAGGTTCGTTCGCTGGACTTCGTGAACAAGCTCGTCCCTGGCGGAAGAGCACCTGTCTTTTTTTCTTCCATTCCGAGCCACTCCTTTCCCCCTCTCCTTCATTTCCTCTCCCTCTTTCTAATTGTGCTTTTTTCTCTTTTATCTACCGGAATCTATCTCTTCATTCCGGTGCCATTCGGTGCCGTTCCCTACCCCCCACCCTATGATTATCTCCCTCCCCGCATAAAGCATGTTTTCACGCCTCTCAAAATGTATTCCTTGTAGACTTCTTGTTGACCGCCGTTTGGCTAGGTCCTTCTCTTGTTAGACTTTCGTTTTTAGCTGGGGAATTACAAAATGTAGATGTGTCACGCTAGCCCTATGTTTCTCTTCCGTGCGCACATCTGTGAAGCTCGGATACTAGTCGGTGACTATGGTTGAGGTACCGGAGCCTCGGTAGATAGATGAGGCAGGGGGGTTCCGGTGAAGGATCATTTGTAATCACTCGGCCAACAGGAGGCTGTGCTGTGTGGTATGGGGATTGGGTTAAGTTGTGCCAGTGGGTTTACGTGGAGCCCCAGGGAGCTGGGCCGGTCTTACTACGCTCAAATTGCACCGGAGATATTGTGAAGATTATTAACTAGGTATTTATATGAGCTCCACCGAACAAGCCGCTAAGTGTATAATATGCCCGAAATTTTGGATTCTGCCCTTGGGGGTAGTCAGGTCTAGGACTTCTTACACTTTTGTACCTAGTACGGTAAAAACTCGAATAATCAGACCATGTGCTATGCAGTCCGAAATCTCCTCCTCGGGAAAGAGGGCGAAAAACACACCTAAAATCTCTCTAGGGACAAACAAAAAAGAAGAAAAAAACACCAAATCTTACTAAGAGAGGTAACTATAACTCCCTAGCACAAGGTCAGATTGTTCGAGTTCTTACGGTATGGTATCTAGCTTTCTAGCTTTGGGAACGGGTAAAGATGGCACTGCGCTTAGAGCTCGCGAAAGCTCCCCTATATCCAGCATTTTCCCACGGCCACTCTTTAAACTTAAAAATTGTGGTTATCCCTTCTCTGTTCTGAATTCTGCTCTAGATATCTCATCCCCTTGCAGCATGTGCCCCGAACTGAGCTGACGAAGGCAGCTCGTAGGCTGAGGATAGTTGGTAGAACGCGAGGAGTGACTTGTGATGGTATAATAATCCCAATAGTAGAGTGTTGTATTAAGAGTAGAGAGGAGCGCAGGAAACGGGAAGCGCACATGGTACGATACGGGGGAAGACTGAAGTTTAGACGATTGACCGTTCCAGGGCATGAACGGATGTATGGGGTTACACATGTAGATTCATTACAAGTGAACCTTAGCCAGCAACCTCCATAGAGAATTGACACGACTACATCCTTCTCATATCATCATGCTTACACAACCGTGCCACCACTTCCGTCAGCTTGTTTCTCTCCAAGGTCGACTTACCCTCCGCCCACAGCGTAGTGAGCCAATATGTGCCTTGTTATCCCAAGCACAGAGAAGTGAGCAAGCGGGCGAGAAAACAGCCTGGTGGGTAGGATATGATAGGTGATTGGCGGAGAGGTCAGAAACTCTCAGTATCGGAAAGCCGAGCCTGCGACGGATGTTCTGGCAACCACGAATGAGATTTCAAATTTGCTATAACTGTTGGACTTAGTTTTATCCGCCGTACAGGAGTAGTTCTTCTTTTACTCTTGTTCGCTTCCTTCGTCTTCCTTTTGCTTTCTCAATTGCTAAGCTGCGCATTATTGAACTTATACTTTCGGATATGTACTCTCTATCTTCTTGAGTATGACTGTACTTCCTAGTTCATACTAGTTTCACTTCAATGCCGTCAGAGTTTAAGCTCCATTCATCTGTTTTGGATCTTTTCATTTATTTCTCTGCTCAATCAGTCAATCATTGATGTAACTCTATGCGCATTAGATTTTTCTTTTGTCTTCCTTTGTTTTCTTGAAGTGGATATGTGTTCTTGTTGCGGAGCATAAATAGCACGCTCTCCGCTTCCTTAGAAAATCAAGCTTCTTTTCTGGTCCCGTCAAACACATACATCAACAATAACGGTGAGTGATATGCCGTGACCAAGAAGGGAATTTGTGAGGTGAGATTATGGTAATGGGGATTACCACCGGGATCTATCCCATCCATTCTTTGGGAGGGCGGTTGTATATGCGCTGTGCGTGCTAGGTGGTTTGCTTCTGATATTTTCCAGAGGGTAAGTTTTTCATGAGCTAGGTATTGAGGATGCAGCTTCGGGGTGCTACTTCTCACAACCTGGGAGATTAGTTCGGTTTGGTATTATTTATCAGGATTTTACTTTTACTTTTTCCGTCGGGCTGCCATCAGACATTGGGCGTGCGCTTCCAGGCTCGAACGCCAAGATAGCCATGGGTTCTTTAGGATGGCACTATTGATCATTCCTCTTCTTTATCTACCACTACAGGAGTTTCTGCCATTTCTGGAGAGCTTTCTTTCTCATAGATGGCGCCTTGGTCTTGGTTTTGGCTACTCTGCATCTACTACATCCTCACTCCCTCTCCTCTTCATAGTTTTGAGGAAGGGAGGGAGGGAATTCTTTCTTCCACGATCTATTGTACAGTGCTCACATCTAGGGGTTTGTAAATCAGGGGCAATTTTGTGATTAGTGTTTGAGCTTCTACAGCCGGAGCGTAACCAAGGTGTTTTTGTTGAGAGCTATCGGGTACGAAAGAGGGGAAGCGAGTAGTTCCACAGGTTCAAAGGGGAAGTGGTCACCGGAGAAAGCAAAAGACTTATTTTACTTATTGAACAAGAAGATAATTAAGAGGGAAAAAGAAGAAGAGAAGAAACAAGAAGAAAGAGAGAAGAGGGGCGAGGGGCGAGGATTTAAGAGGGGACAAGGGGGTGACGTAAGTGGTCACGAGGTATCACTCGTAACCACAGCAACAGATAAGAGGAGAGTGCACCCATAACTACAGTTTCCAACAGTTTTCACGCTCTCATGCCTTATTTATTCACCAGTTGGACCGCGAGGATCCATGGTCATATAGTCTCACTCGGCGGGAATCTCACTGTACAAGGTTGGTTTATATAATCCTCTACGCTCGTGACGGCTAGCTTGGAAGCCGGAGGCAGCTCCAAACAGGATCATGACAAGTGGTGAATATCGTATTCCAGTACTCTTCTGTTATGCGCTCGCCATCGTATGGATGCCTCATGGTCTTCCAACCATTGGTTTGAGATCCACAACCCCCCTACGCAATCTGTTGCTCTTAAACAACCCACCAAGTAGAGTAGGGGGTGTTGGGCGGCCCTTCCAGATGGAAACTAGGAGACAAAGACTTTAGCCCTCCTCCAGAAGGCTCAGAGCAAAACAGACATGCTGGACGTAGTATAATCCCACTCTGGGCCACTGCCTCAATTATAGGGAGCCAGATCAGCCATCCGCACAGGCGGCAGAAGGAGAAGGGAGAAGGAGAAGGGAAAGAAAAAGAAGAAAAGAAAAGAATTATTAAAGGGAAAGAATCCCTTTTTCCTCCCGCGCTTTGCAATACCGATTTCAATTTCCGATTTCTATAGACTCCCCAGCGCCAACCTCAGAATAGGACTAGGGCCATTCAAAGCGCACAGTACAGCACCATCGAACATATCTTAATAATCCGGATTAAGTTGGAGGGGAATGTGCTAGGACAGGGGAATCCTCCCTCTCATAGACTGCACCAGGGGAAATCAAAACAAACTCTAGCCTTAGCTCAAACAGGACAAAAAGGAAATACCTACCCTACAGTATACAGCGTCTTGCTAGGAGAGGTAAATTACGACTTCCTAGCACATTTACCTCCCACTCCAATTACTTTTCTTATTTCTTTTTTCTTCAAGGTATAGCGCTCTCTACTCGATCGCGCTGCCTACGTCCCCCCTTCGAACTACCCCTTCTGGCGAGGTAATTATTGAACTACAATGCTAGCACAATATCTAACCTGCCACCCCTCCCCGGTAAGCACTCTATTATTTAGGGGAGGTATAACACTAGAATCAATCCCTTAGTTGGCAATCGCTAAATCCCAGAATAAGCATATCTTCTCTTAGCACCACCACCCCCGCCGACACTTAGTACCCCGCTAAAAATGCAGTATCATACTAAACTCGTCTACCGCTACAACCACTCCCTCAAACAAGCCACAAGACCTATTAGAAGGAAAAAAATTGGAAGAAGAAAAATCCAATGCTTATCCCCGACTGCTACCCGGTACCCCTAACCTATTCGAAGAGATGAGAATGGCCCGCCTAGTGACAGAATGGATGGATGGATGGACACAGACACCGTGCGTACTCCAAATCATAATCATCTCAGACAACCTCACACTAAACCGTGAAGGGAATACAGATCACATTTGCGCTTCACTCAACCCATCAAGTCGCTCAATTAACATTCCGCAACAAAAAACTCAATATACTCGTGCAAAACTCCCTCTTCCTCCACACACACACACACACACACATCCATCCACTCCAAATCCCACCCAAAGCAAAAAAGAAACAAAAAACAAAAAACAAAAAACAAAAAACAAAACTACGAGTGACACCGCATGCCCGCTTCCAGATGCAGTACAGATAACCAAAGTCACCCCACCACCACCACCAGCACATTAATCCCCTAAGCACGCAATCTCCAGCGGTACCACCCTCCCCCAACCCGATTCCGTACTGGTGCAAACCCCCCTGAGACAAACCTTATCCCACCACCACCACCACCACCACCACTACCACTACCATCACACGCTCAGCACACATTCCGGCACAAGCGCTGGAGCTTCCCGGGTACCCGTCGCTATCCACAGGTTGCTACAGTAGCTAGCACGGGTACATAGCACACGCGCCCCACAATCAGCACGCACCAACTCCCCCTCCGCCTCCCCCCCCCTGTACGGTACCGTACCACGCACAGCTCATCGCTCATCTCATCGCTTACCACCGGCCCGGCCGGCAAAACCCTCCCCCTTCCCCTTTCCACATACGGTAGACTATGATACAGCGTGCTCTCTCGTGTGTGTGTCGGCCGGTTACGAGTTTCTCGAAATATTGGCGCAGGTTAGCGCAACAAGGGTCAGCTCAAAAAGAGAGAACCCCGAGAGCCAATCGTTCCAAAGCGCTTAAAATGTCCTGGCCGATCCCCGCATACAATCAAGGTCACGTGCTGTGCTACCGCATCAGCAGTTTGGTTTGGACTTTCCGGATGTGGAGGTGGGTTCGGGTGGACCTGGCAAAATATTGGTGGAGAGGGGAGGTGGAGGTTTTTCTTCTTCTTCTTCATGCTTGTATCAATTTAATTCAACTTCACCCTACTGCTAATGAACTACTGGTACATACCGTACCACTGTGACGCCTTGGTACTGTAAATAAGAGGAAAGAAGGGGAAAAAAAGGAAAAATCAAAGCATAAATCATAACATGTCGTATCCGGTACATACAGGGTCGTTTTTATGGATGGATGGATGGGAGAAGTGAGGAGAAGGGTGCTATACAAAACAGACAAAAATAGAATGACAAGAAAGAAGGGAATTATCATGTAAATCAATCCGATACCCAGACCCAGACCAAACAGTAAAATATAGAGGAAAAGAAAAAAACCGAAAACCAGTCCCGCTAAAATGAAGGTTAAAAAAGCAGAAACTAAGAGCAAAAGCAAAACTCCACAGTAAAAAGGGATAAACGTAAACGTAAGAAGGGTATGATGGAAAGAAAGAAGAAAAACTCCACCGCCACCAGTCATTAGTTAAAAAAAAACGCTCGCTGGTGAAAACAAAACTCGGGAAAATGAAAATAAAACAAAAAAGGCACAAAGCGAAGGTATCATAGAAAACGAGGGAAAAAAGAGAGTTAGATCAACCCGCCCGTCGGAATTCCCTTGACTGGCTTCCTGGCGTATGCAACTAGCATCCTAAACGCCGCCTCCCTTTCTTCACACTCCCTCAACAACCCACGTTCATTCCACATACTCCTTCTCATAACCTCGCCCTGACTTGTAATCACTCGCTCGTAGCATCTAGTATACCACCACCTACCGACCCTGGCGAGCACTGCGCTATTTACCTCGTCACCACCGGTGATAGGGACGTTAGAAACCACCGGCAAGCCGACAAAGCACTTGTGCGGGCTTTCGAAGCCGCGCTTGGATAGGAGCCTAAGTACCTTCTCCGATTGCGTGGAGGTAGAGTTCGAAGAAGTGTAGTTCTCGCGGTGCATGATGGTCTTGGCTAAGTCCACGGCTTTGCGCGCTTTCGGGCCGACGTTGCCGAGGAGGTCTACGTCTAGGACTGTTGCTTCCAAGTAGCCGCCTGGTTCGAGGACGCGCCGGCATTCGGAGAGGATGAAGGGGAGGTTGGAGTCTGAGGAGCTGGGGAGGAAGCGAAAGGATATTGCATTAAAGAAGCCTTTTGGGAAGGGGAAGGAGGAAGAGAAGTCTTCATGGTGGATTTGTTGATGGTTTTGAGGTCTAGAGGGGGATGGCGGGGTGTTGGTGTGTGGGTTTGAGGAGAGGGAGGGAGAGAGGTTGTAGATCTTCGCAGAGGGGTATGAAAGGGCGCAGTAGAAGGACCAGTCATCTGTACAATTGTCAGCACTCTAGTAGTTTGATAGGCAAGGAGGAAGAATTACCTGTGCCAAGGCCATCAATAACAAGAACCCTACCACCGCCACTGGCGCGAGGACCAACCGCCGTTGTGATTTTCGTCATCATCTCATGTGCGGGGCTGACAAGGACTCTATCAGTAGACAGCCAGCGACTAGCCATGAGTGCCCAAAGTCGCACAGTCATCTCGTCCTGGGATGCATCCAAGTCGATAGATCCAGTCGAGTCAGTAGACTTATGTGAACCAGAAGACCCGCCGGAGCCCCGAGATCTATGTGATCGCCGGCGCGATGAAGTAGATGGAAGGCTCAGGTTTGGTGGTGGAGACGATTCCAAGTGAGCGCTGTGTCTACTTTGCACACTGCTAATTGTCCCCCGGGAATCCCGGTCGCGGTCATCTCCATAAGACCTGATAAATGAAGAGACGGAAAAGGGTGTGCTAGGAGTAAGAATCTTGTGGGCTGGCGGTGTAAATGGCGGGTTGGTGACGATAGGCAAAGGCGAAGGCAGGACAAGTGTAGGTGGAGCATTTCGAAGGGTCGGTGAGTCGTTAACTTTGGGTTCGCCCTTATTATCAACTTGCTCTTCCTCGTTAAGTTTCACTCCTTCATCATCCCGGAGGTCCGGGAACGCGCTACAAAGGTCTTCGTAGCGGAAGGGTGAGCCGAGCGATGATGTCGCTGATTTTGTGCCAGGCTGCTCCTCTTCTACCTCAGGCTCTACGGCCATAGCCTCGCCGAATAGTCCTGCATCAATGAGGTCATTATACTCTGGCCAGATGTCTTCCTCTTCTTCGACTGGTCCTAGTGTTGGTTCTGGCCCTGGCTCTGCAACCGTAGAGACCGAAGTGATAGAACCCTTTCTGATGGGCCATTCTGTACCTCTTGGGCTGGCGGCCAGGTTGCCGCCGTCACGAATCTCAGAAACCATTGCGGCTGCCTGTGCGCTGCGAACATCGAAAGGATCAATCTGGCAGGAGGCCCTAGGTCGGTGGATCGCAGTGGTAGGGGTGAGTCCATACGAGCCCCAAGGGACTTGAAATCCCTCGTTCGCTGGATGGAAGCCCTTCTCAAATGGACGACCCATTCTCGGTGGTGCAGTGCTGGCTTCAACTTCAGCACGGGGGACCTGAGTTTTGATTGGGGGTAGCTTCCGGATTGGCCCTGTCCTAAGTGGGGCATGAGGAAGGGCCTGCGGAGGGGCTTGCGGAGGGGCTTGCGGAGGGGCTTGCGGAGGGGCTTGCGGAGGGGCTTGCGGAGGGGCAACCGAAACAGTCTCCGGATAAGCGGGCAGTGGCGATGCCGGCACATTTTGAGGAAGGCTGGGTGTCTTGGTTCTCGTTACTGGTGGAATCCGGCCAACTTGCTGGAGTCGCTGAAAGTATTTTCGCTCGTTTGCCTTTGCCGCACGTACATCCTTGCGCACTTGCTCTGCCGCGTTTGGAGGAGCGGACCTCGATAGTGGTGGTGGTGATGAAATCGGTGGTGGGGGGAGCAGGGTTGGCGGAGGGGGCGGAGGAGTAGGTAAAGAAGGCGGAGGTAGCACGACTGGTGTAGGCTGAGGGATCGGCGGAGGAGTAGCTTGCTGAGAAATGGTTGGTGGCTCGTGGATACCGCCCTGATGCCTGATCGCATTTGCATAGTTATTGGTCGGATGCGCATGCTCCCGTCGGAGCTCTCGAAACTGCTCTGCCAACTGTGCAGCTTCTTGTAATTCCTCTTGGTCGAGAAGCGCATAGTGTGGTTGGCGTCTGTAGGTATGTATCGCTTTTCGGGAAGTGGTGGTAGGTACCGTTCCCGAAGCAGCAACCGGGATCGGAGTGATCGGTGGTGCAGGAGTCGGAACCGGTGACGGAGTCGCGTTCCCCCGTGAACTAGGTGCACTACCCGACCGAAAGAAACCCCACCGTCCCGATTTACGCGGAGGGGCCTCAGGGCTCGGGGATGGAGGCAACTTTGGAGTAGTATTCCTCCCAGGAATCTTGAACATGCTATCCGAGCTTCCTTCCCTTGACATGTAAACAGGACTAGGGCCCCGCTTCCCAATCTCCAGGCTCCTCTTCTCCCTGCTGCTATCGGCACTTCCGGTCCTGGTCATCAGCTCACCAGTGTTTCTGTTCTCAATCACTGCTCCACCACCAACAATAACAACCGGTTTCAGTCTGTCAAGTAGGTAGTCGTCCGGCTCACCGCCAGAACTGCCTCGCCTGCTACCCGACGTCCTACCTAGTGATCCACCAGTAGTAGAACTCGTACTGCCGCTCCTCGCATAGCTCCCAATACTACTACCACCGGTAGAGCCACTTCTCCCTCTACCAGTAATCTGTTTCCCAAACGCCGCATACCCTTCATGTCCGGTACCCGCAACAGGGCCCTTCCTCTTCTCCTTCTCTACCTTTCTCTCCCTCTCCTTTTCCTTCTCCCTTTCCCTTTCCCTTTCCCTCTCCCTTCCCTTTTCCTTCTCCCTCTCCTTTTCCTTCCCCCTCTCCTTCTCGTCCATCGACCCTGATGTCTTCGTCCTTCCTCGGGAAAAGAAACCCGGTCGCGACTTACCAGGGCTGGACCTTGTCGGCGACTTCTCCCGCACAGCCCTATCCTTACTCTCCCCTCTCTTAGCCATGGCGGAGATGTTCCCTGCCAACGAAGATGCAGGCATATTATGGTACAAACTGTTTTGAATGGTTATAGGATCTCGTGGCTGTGGTGTGGGACCTCTAGCAATAGGATTACTATTCTTCCTGGGAGGTGGGTGTCCTGGTGATGGTAATGGGGGAGTAGCGGTCTCCTTTCGGTTCGCTCGCGTAGGTAATGAGAAGGCAGCGGTGCTGCTGAGGGACTTGCTTCGTCCCTTTGCCAGTCTACCTAGCGGTGCCTGTGGCGGTATTGAGACGCCAAGACCCCTCGACATATTTCCTAACTCCGGGGTACCCAATCTTGAAGAAATAGAGGAAGTACTATCTTTCCGTCCCCTAACACCTAAGGCAGGAGAAGGGGTTTTTGGACGCGCAGCAGACAGGTGCAAAGGCGAAGGCGCCGCCTGTGGCACAAGTCTAGGTGATCCACGGACTGGTTGATAAAATGGTGTATTAGGTGCGGAAGCGGACCCCAACTGCGGAAAGTAGGTCTCTTCAACCATAGGTGGAGGGCTCATAGTGCCAATACTCCGTTGCTCAGTTCTCACACCCCCATCCTCTGAGTCAGAATCGTCATCACGGGGATTCGCTCGGATGGTGGACCCAGACGAAGTGGATGTAGTTGACTCGCGAACTGAATCAAGATTGTTTCTCACTGGTGGTGTTGGATTACGGAGTCTGTGATGCGCCGGCGGGAAGCCGGGGGAGTGAGAAGATATTGATGAGGGGGTAGATGAGTAACTATACGCTCCTGGTGATTCGGTATACCTTGTTGAAGGACTACTGCTGGCCCCACTATCGTAGACGTTTATTGGAGCCGGAATGTGTAGTTCTCGTGTCCGTAATTGCGGAGATTCGCCCTGGGTGGATGACGAGCTTTTAGATCGTGGTTTGCCCACGGTAGAGGTAGGCGGTAATGGTATTCCCAATATGGAACTCTGAGAGGCATTCCTCGATCCACCAACGTGCGAAGACGAGGATGTAATCGAGGCAGTGGATGCGTTGAACGAGGTTGTCGAGCCCGTTCGTAGGCTTGTCAATGAGAACGAGGCTACTGAGGAAGACGAGGGCTTCCTTCGTATTAACGTTCGCGGTCGCTTCTCCGGCGAAGCTGTAGCAGGGGGTACAGTCGACCCTCCGAAGCCGGCGCTGCTTCTAGAGGGCGGGCTAGTCCTTGGTTTCAAGGTGGTAACAGGTGTCATTATCGGAGAATTAATAATGGACATAGGCTTCGGTAGACTACTCTTCCTTGGATGTAATAATACTGGGGATTCCGCTCTCCTTGATGAAGCAAAGGTGTGCTCGTGTAGTAGTCTTCTGGTAGTAGGAGCTGGCGGTGGAGGTGAGGAGGAGGATTGCTGACCCCTAAGCTTCGAGGAGGAAGGTTTAAGGCGAAGCTTAGGTAGTGATAATTGGGAGGTTGTGTGGGGTGGTAAGTGGTGGGGGGGCCGTTGTTGCTGGTCTCGATATGCCATTGTGGAATGCTGGTATTGCTGGGATCTGTGGGAGCTAGGATAAATTGAATCACTGCCTTGCCATGATCAAAGCCGACTGCAGAACCTCAAGCTGCGAGAAACAAAAAAAAAATGCAACACAGCCCGTCAGCAATTATGATCGGTAGTTATAATGATCACAGAAAGAGAAGGTGTGTTCAAGTAAGGCGAAATAGGCAGAAACGAGAAATAAAAATGCAAACCAGACTAAATAATTGAATATTTCCCCACGTACCTTCGTTCCGTCGGTTCGACACACTATGTGGCGAAAAATGATATAAAAAGCTTTCTGTTTTCTTTTTTCAAGAGGCTTGATCAGTTTTGGAGGGTTAACTTTCTCTGGAGGCTAGGTAACAACCCACACACTGTTGGGGAAGCGAGAAAGACTTCCTCTTGTTAAAGAAAACCCCCCGGGAAATCAAGAATATATATGGCCCAGACAAAAATAAGTAAAAGAGTTGCAGCAAATCCAACCTATGCACGATGAGCTCAGTAATTGATGAGTTGTTTCGCGGGCCCTTTGTGGCGGCTTAGAGCTGTGCGGGTGTTGAGGCGGAGTCCAGAAGTGCTCAACCAAAGGTACTAGTACAGTGGCAGATACCTTCTCAAATCTTGACGCCGCGAGTACAACGCCGCAGACAGACAACAAGTACAAAAGAGCTCGTGCCAGAGACTCTCAACCGAGAGGGTGGAAAAAATAGGGTAGAGAAAGCGAAGCAAGGGATCGACACCGCCCGAGCTGGATGGAAAGCAATTGCTGTCCTTCTCCGGGATGCAACAAAGGGCGAGGCTATCGATCCGAGATGGAGCCTTTATTCGAAAGGGCTTGATTTGAGATGAGTTTGGCCCAAGCTTTCGCCAGCTTTTCCCTTCCTATCTTCCCCTCCTTGTCCTTTTCCTCCGTCTCTTTGGTTCCAGGTTGGTTTGTTATAGACAATATAAGAGGAAGGTATCACCAGGACCGATATCCTCGAGCCGAGTGAAATTGTCGATGAAATGATGGATGATAAAAAAAATGTCAGACAATCAATAAAAACTGCCGGCTCGTACTTGCACCTTCCTCCAAACAAAGTAATAATAAAAAAACCAATGGATAATCCCCCTAGGCAGCTCTTGAAACAAAATCGAACCCGCAATCGTACCCGAGATATATACTCTTCTTGAAAAAACCTTACCGTACCTCGAACGTCAAAGTCTAGAGAAAAAAAGTCAAAAGGAGGGAAAGAAAAGAAGAAATAAAAAGAACCGAGAAACCGACCAGGAGGGAAAGCGGCAAAAGGGTTATTATCTACTCGGAAGTGATGAAAAGGTGAGAATTCAATTGATAGAAGGGCATTGGACGGAACGGGCCTTTCGATAATGAATGAGAATGGGAGAGGGGAAAACGAAATAAAAGCAAAATCAAAAATGAATAAAAATGGAGAACAGTGTGCGAGTGTCGTGCCACTACAGGAGAGAAGGGAATACAAGAAAGCAGCCCCAAAAGGAACAGGGAAGGCTAAGGGCGGCCGCTCATAGGTGAGAGGAACTGGCGACCAACCATGGCCTCTGGCCGCCCCTCATAATGGCAGCCAGGGTCAGTTTTTAGTCCCCAAACCCATCCATCTGGTTGGAGAGGGCGGATATGCGGAGTGCTCGCCCTGGGAAGGCCCACAGATGGAGGGGAGGCCAATGACCAACCACAGTCGTTAAACCTTCCACCGCCGAGTGATAGGAGGAGCCAATTGCGACAGGAAGTGGCACTTTTGAAATGGAAAGCAACCGTTCGCAAGTTCCCTCCCTTGCTGCAGCACGCTCATACCCTCGTTTCCCCACCCAAGTGGAAAGGATTTGGTCTTGTGGAGATTTCATAAAGCGTTCTTATCACAGACGGTAGGCACTAGGCCAGTACCTGTGCCTACGGTGCAGGCTCGTACCATTTGACTGTACTATATGAGTAGCAGTGCGCATAAACCCGTCCTATATCTCGAAGCCACATACAGAAAGTGTGTAAGTACCCATTTTTCCTCTTCTCCATTTCAAAACTTTCTCCTCACTCGTATGCTCGGAGCATGCGTGGACAAATTCGAAATCGGGGGTTGTGGGAGAAGGGAAAAAAGAAAAGAAATGATGGACCAGTAGATGTCGTTTCCTGGGAGGTATCCCCACCCAGCTGCAACCACAAGAAGCTCATCCAATCCATATCGAGCACACAGTAGAAATCCGCCCATTCGACGCGGCTAGGATGATGAAGATACCGGTATTTGGAGCTCTTCACCGCTTCGCCGCCTAGTTTGGGACGCGGGGGTATTGAATCTGGTAAGCGCCGTTTTCCACCTCGCAGCGTCAGATTCATGCGTTGCCGGGATCATAGGAGAGGAAAAAAAGGGAGTGGAGAAACAGAAAGAACAAAAAAACTCAGACAAGAGGTTTGTTTTTTTTTTCCTCTTCCTCTTTTTCGGCTCTATTTAGCGGGCGCCGGATGGGCACAGCTAGGGGAAAGCATACCGGTGCTCGACTGAATGCCTCTTTCTCTGCTGTCTCCCCCGCGATGGTTCATCGCAATGCGGATGGTCCATGCGCTCGCCGCCTCGGTTTCATTTTTCATTTCCACCCTTCCGAACCGTCGACTTCTGTACGATAAGTGAAGAGTGCAAACCCTCAACTCCGGCCAGTGGGTGGGGATAGAACGTCAACCCACACGAGAATAGAAACAATTTAATCTCACGGCGAAAAGAAGAAAATCCGCTCGTACTTCACACCGATACCCACTAAAGGGCGAATAAGGAAAAAGGAGTATATGCCCAACCCAACAAAACCCACTAAATCACGTCCAAGCCTAAGTAAACCCAATCGAATCCGATACTCACACACACACCCCACGCAATCGCACAACCGTGAGGCACAAAAACGTTTCCCATTCGGCTACCGTACTCGAGTACAGTACAATAAAGTTCAAAGCAGAACCCATCGTTTCCATTTTCGATTAATTCCGCCCCCAATCTCAAATAAACATCTCAAAGGCCTCCCGGAGCAAGCTACGAGTTAGATATCGATACCCAGCCAAGAAGTGGCCATATCCGCCGCGCTAGCTGAGCGCTTTCATTCTTAAGTTGGATTAAACCAAGCCGAAAAGATTGCCATAGCTTGGGAACACAAAACCCCCATCCCAGTACTACCGTAGGAGAGACAATCTCGGAAAAAGTACGCCCGTTATCTACGAAACTCCTATTGCAGTGCCGTAACAATCACCTGTAAGTTGAACCCTTAATAAACCTTAATATTGCAAGTACCATTTATCACGAGGCAGAAAGCCCCCCGTGCAGGTCTGTAGAGTACCGGTACCGCACCGTACGGTGCAGCACTCGTACTTGTAACCTGTACTGTACAAGTACCATAAACCCGTCCCACAACCCAGCAGAGCTGAGCTGTGCCCAGGTCACTCGCTCCTATCCTATCCCCGTACCTTGCGGCAAAGCAGCTTAACCCCTCGGCCTCCAGTACCAAATCCTGCACGAAGATCACATCCGACCCGATCTATCATCTATAATTTTCTATCCAGGTTTTTTATTCCTTTCCCTTCCCCTGACTTCCCATATACCATACCGGGATGGAGGAAGTTTTAGTGGGCGCCTCGGGGTGGCGCGGCCATTCGGGGCCGATACCTGTTCTGCTGAGGTTCGGCGTGGCGTGCTGCTTGCGTTGCATTGCATTGCATTGCATGTCTTCAGCTTTCGACACTTCGGCATGGCCCCCGACTCTCTCTCTGTCTGGCACAATAAAGGCCTGCCCAGCCCAGCAAGTCAAGGTCGAAAAATTTCGCTCCCGTCGAGCACTCTGTGGCATGATGGTACGGTAATATGGGCGATTACTCAGAAAACTAGGCAGGTGCTTAAAAACTCTTATTTGCCGGTCGCATCGAGTCACACGGGTCGTATGACGTAGCACGACACATCGCACGGATTTGAGTCGGGATAAGGCCATGAGAGACATGGCCTACAGTCAGTGTCTTTGGGTTGTGTTGGATAAAAAATCTTTTAAGGCGACGGACAGCAGCGCACCGGTACTGTGCTCAAGCAGTCTGCAGCAGTGTTCGTGCCACGTGCCAATTGAAGCAGCGAGCCACAGCAGAGATCGAACTGCAACCGAGCGCCTGCTGAGGCCCTACTACTTGGCAATTTAAAAAGTCTCCGGATGGCTCTGCGCCAAGAGAGGCGCCCATAAATACAAAGCGTCCGGAGACTTTTTGAATGGTCAAGTTGGAACCTCGTGAAAAGGGGCGGTATATAAACTATTAATACCTTCTGCCATAGCCCACAATACGAGTGCAGTAACGAGATTGATGTTAGCCACGATATAATAGAGATTTGAACCTACCGTACTTGTACGGGTACGAACCCGTAAACGGGAAAACTCAGCTTGAGATACCATACCCACCGTGAGTTATCCCGACACTGGCGGCTGGAAATCTGCAAATAGCCTTTCATGAGGAAATACCATAGTTGCCAACCTTCCAAGCAGGGAGAAAAAAAAGGGGCATTATAATGAATCATAATTCCAAATCACCGTCACTATGCAACTGCACCACGACCGAGTTGGGGTACATTTTGGAAGCACGGTGCTTTCGCCCTCCGATCGTAAAAAACAAAGAGTAAGATGTGAGTCAAGTCAGAAGTCAATTCCGAGTGATGGGTTGTGTACTAGTACTTGTAATGGGAGATCTTAGCTAAGATCTGATTAGATTGTGGAGACTTAAAGTCGGGGTTGAGAGTTCCCCGATGCCCCCTGATGCCGGAATGCTCTCAGAGGCAACAAGGTCGCAGTGTCCGATGGTTTATTTCCGTGAGGGAATGGCTCTCACCACATATCCTGGGGGATGGACCTACGGGCACCTCGAGCGCGACCACCATAATCATCTTATAGCCATCATAGCTCTTCCGTGATCTTTTTTCTAATATTGCGTTTACGTCTCCGAGGCACCTAGAGAGCCTAGGTTTTGAGCTAGGTACTCTGATTACGTTAGGGCCTGTTGCTCAGAGTTGTTTGGCGATCGGATGGTGTTTGAGGGTTTCTATAGGGTCTTACCAACGGAGATAGGTGTATAGCAGAAACACTATATATGCCAGCTGCCAAAGGGCCGGGTCGGCAGCTAGTTTGGCAATTGTCATGTAATTCCCATGGTGAGTTATCCTAACTCGCAGCATTCTCGATGTTGCGTTTTCGTTTCTTGGTTTGGATAATCCATCTACCGATATCAGATAACATATTCGGCTTTAATATGCCAACATACGGTGTTCTATATTACCCAAGTACTTTTTTTTCACCCGGGCCACCGGTCGATATTTTGCGTATCCATGCGTATTGGTAAGAGCAGGGGAATGCACAATTGCATAATGAAATGTGAAAAAGTGACCTCAATTAACCTGCCGGATTTGTAGCAGTTGAGCGTAGGCTTGGTTTCGAGAAGCGTATAGAGCCAGCCCTTCCCCTATCTATGAAACAAGCACGCATAGATGGCGTTTCTTTTTCTTTTTCTTTTCCTTTGTCAGTTCACCACCTAGAATAAAAGTTTTTTGCTCCTTTGGAGTGCAGCTATTACCTCTCCTGCTCCCCACTCTTTGAGCTGCCCTACTAACTGCCATTATTATTATAACACACCGGTATTAGTAAGGCAAAGGTCTAGAATAGCCATGCATAAGGTTGGAGAGAGTATTGGCTATCTCTTAAACTCGGATCTGCGATTTTGGCTCCACACAATCACCAATCATGATTTTTTATACTGACACCCCCTTGAGAATTCAGGGGTTGTATTTTGAAGGTATCTGCACTGCGGCTGTTTTAAAGGGGTTCTTTACGAGTACTGGTAAGGGAGAAGTGAGGGCTCAAAAGATGATCTATCTCGTATCATAATTTTGGCTCACTTGTTGCGTCGACCTCGGATTGGCTGTTGGGCGCTGAATTTAGCTGACTGGCCAACTAGAGAGGGGAAGTGCTTTGATGATCCCCACAGGTTTATAACAACTCCCGTTGGAGGTCGGACGATAGATTTTGCACGAAATTAATATGGTACTGTGCAGGATGCAATCAGTAAACTGCCGGCTCTGGATCGACAGGATATATCGCTCGTTCGTGTATATAGATCCTGATTCCTGAAGATAGGGCCCGTGGACCGAAATCTAGAGTTTGGCAAACACGACCATCTTCTCCCTTTTTGCTGACATCCACAAGAAAACTCTTGGTATCCGGGCTGTGGGATGTTCTTCTTGGATCGGGGATGGCAGATTGCTGGTTGGTAGAATCAGCAAACGTGTGTTTGGTTGGTTTTGATATCCCCTACCAATCAACTCACGAAATCAATATGCGGCGGATATACGGGTTTGCTGATGCCACAGACACAAGGCAAATAAACGAACCCTCAAGTTATTTTCGCCGAGTGGTGGACCTGATAACAGGGGGCTACTTTCCAAGCTGGTTGGATTGAGCCGGCTTCACTTGTCTAGAATGGCACGGAAAAATCCGCTACTCGTGTCTTAGGTTAATAAAGTTTATTTCAGCATACCGGTGCTCGCTAGAATTCGGAATCAAGGGAATGCAGCCCTACTGCGACCCCGATCGATGAAAAGGGCCTACAGAACTTTCTTTTGTTGAGGCAGGGCAAAAACGTTGCCAGATATGATATCTCGCAGCGACATCAATTGATTCGTCAGGTCAAATCATCACCATCTATTGGAGAGTCTCTAGCGAGAGAAACGGTACAAGCCCTACTAAACTTGATGGTTAAACAGGTTTTGAACGCGCGGTGGTATACTCTCAGCTTTTGTTACGAAGACACCCCGCAATCTCATTTCTCTGCTCTGAGACATTGGGTGTTGTTTCACTCTACCAATCCAATCAACATGGACCTCACCCTCCTAAATACAGAAAGAACTTCTGGAGGAACGCCATAAGCTCAGCTCCGAAAGGCCATCACTGAGACATCCTTGGCATAGCGGAATGGGTTTAGAAAAAAGCTCGGCGGGTTGCCGAGAGGGAAAAAATGACTTGGTTGATCCGTGGATAGCCGAAACCAACTTCATGATCCTGCATTCGTACCTGGAGATAGTACCAAAATACTGGACTGTCGATATCTATGAAATCAACAAGTGCGTCATCAAATTGCAATTTGCGGTAACCGGCCCTCATCCATCTATCTCTCTATCTCCTACATTCCGTTTGCTATGCTACTTTCTTCCATTCCTCCATCCCTCCCACACCCCCATGATCCTTCTATCGATCATCCCTAGGATCCCATATCACTTCACTTCAATTAAGTGGCAGATACCCCCTCTCCTCTCCTCTCAATCAATTCCTCTTTAGTGTGCTTGTACCTTGTGCCTGCCCACCCGCAGTTTCCACTGACCCTACCATACTAAAGTTGTTGATATCGTCAAGTAATTCTTTGAGTCGGGTACCTTGTTGTAACCCTCCCAGTAGGGAATGAACAACCCATTCAAAAGCCTTATATCGTTATGGGGGGCTTTGTTGATGGTGTACAGTGTATTGGAGTGGGGTGGCGTAACATCGTAAAGAGCAAGAGCGGAGAATAGGAAACGAAGAAGGGAAAGGCGAAGGCGATCATGTCAAATAATTGATTCACCCACATGTCGTTCGGTTGATAAGCTATATGACATCAAGAGTATCAAGGGTCCACCGTTTCCCCCCAAGAAACAGTATAAACATGCCAACCGATCCCCCCCTTTCCTCCTCCCCAAACTCGTCTTCATTCCCGTTAGACTAGTCTCGAGGCCTCCCTCCCCGCGTACTCCTAATGAGGTGCTGCTGATATCATTGACAATATTGTTGGCCCTCGCTGGGCTCATGGCATTGCTATCCCCAATGGGAAGACTGCAACTTGTCAAGACATCCAAGGACAGTTTTTGTTCATGGGTTACCGAGAACGAGAAGCCTGACAAGTTCGTCTTGGAGAATATTCATTTTGTTGATGTTACTGATACCTGGGCACTTGTTCCCCCTCTCATATGAGGGGATCAAATTTGGAGGGGGGGTGTAATAACGAGGGGTGAATGACAGCAATTGGAGGAATTAGGTGCCGCGGTGAGGCTGGGTATACTGACTTCTCGCCGGGGCCTACGCATGAATCTGAAGCTACTCTGCTACTGGCCCCGTTAGGAGCTACCGGTAGTAGTATGCAGAGTTGGGTTAATAGTCTTGCTATGTAGGTTCGTTGCTACCGATATTACCGCATTAGTCGGAGGGTATTATTACTTACTAATGAATTTGTCAGTTAATCAGAATAGTAGATTACTTGTAGTTGCCATCCCCGTTACAAAGTTACGGCAGTAAAACCGGAGCCAGAACTGCGACATAGCTACTCGATACCGTTGGGTCCGTCGTTGGGTGAGCTCTACTATGACGGTAACGCAGCTTTCGCAATTCAGTGTCTGGAATTGACCGACCAAGTGCTGCCGGGGTTCGTGGGGCTAGGACTACTACCAGCCCCCCTCGTGACTTTCATCCAACCCCAACCCACAATCGTCAATCGCAGGAGGCGCCCGTTTTGACAGCACCTGTAGCGCCTCTACCGGCAATTCCTCAGACACTAACGATAATGCTCGCTCGGATATCACAGGTATGTAAGCCCTACGGGTCCTAGCGAACCCAAGATTTTCGTCGAAGTGAACCGTCGACCTCTACTTGCGCGCAAGTGGGGGAACGGTCTCCTTGGATCCCACGTCATCTTCAATGACACCACTGCTCTAGGAGGGGTATCCGCGCAGTTCTGGGCCAGGGCATGATTGGAGACTGGCCGGATAGCGCCTTCGTAGTGTATATGGATCGTTTATCCTCCTTTGCCGCCCGAGGATACAAGTTTGCTGTTACTACCGATAGGCCTAGACATGGATGAGGTGACCAGTGATTTCTTCCTCTTGGGGTTTCTCGGGTGCAAGTTATGCATGAGGACCGAGTCGATAAGAGAGGTTAACGCTTCGTCGAACTTTCGCAAGTGATCTGCAACTCCTTGGGTTTGGAAACCGAGCCCTGGTATCGTATAGGTGCTGTATCTGCGGCTAAGGATAGATTCGATGGTTCGTTGCCCTATATCCGCTCTGTTGGGACTACCAGCACACTCCCGTATCTGCACATGCTCCAACATGCAAGAGTATATCACTCGCCCCACATTAAAAAAAACGCTCTAACGTGCCTTAGCTCTCTGCTAGCTTCGTTTGTCGAGGGATCGCACTTCTGGGTCCGCGACCTACGATGATACGTGGTCATATTTTGACCCATAGTGATTCCGTTGAGACCTTTTTGGTGGGGGGAGAGGTCCATTTTTTGAAGGGTGGAATCAATGGCTCGAAGGCGGTGAGGGCGAACAGGCGGACTTCATATCTAGGCTGGGAGCACTACTCATCATAGGTGGCTGGCCGCCTGTTTGCCTTTGTGTGTGAGGCCGATTGGGTTGGAGATTGGTGATGCACTATCCTGTAGCTATCTGTTATATTTGATAGGTTAATCCAGGATTTATCACTGGTTGCTGGTTTAATTTAGAACGAGGGATATGTAGGAGTTCAAATGTGAAGAGAGTGAAAGGAAAGGCACTTGTCCACAACTCTGATGCGAACGCAGGCATGGCATAGCACTATATTCCGTGAAAAAATTTCCATAGGTTGTTGGTGTTGTTCTCTTTGACCTACGTTATTCGTCTGAGATTTCCCCCCCGATCCCGCGGAGTAGTAGAGTGCTTGCAGAAAAGGCGCCTGCGCTCGCCTGGGAGGGTACTGAAGAGGCTGTCTGCTGTTGGCCGCCTGTGCGGGTGCCGCACCCACTATTCGATCCGAGAAATAACTGATGAATCAGTGTTAACCACGACGAAATCCTCCACTGGTGGAGTGAGTTGCGCCTGTGGATTGTGAGTTTGGAGTCCAACGACCTCATTTATCATGGTTACTTAAGGAGGGATGCCCGAAAGGCCTCCAAACGCCTGATCTCCTCATCCCGAGAATGACGCTTTACTAGCCTGGCGCTCACCGAATATGTAACGGCGCCTACGAGCAGGTCCCATACCTCAACGCCGAGAGCTAAACTACGGAGCTAAATATTGTGCTCGGCATAATGAGTGATAGGTTGTGAATTTAAAAGAACTTAGAGCCCCCCACTTGGTGGAAATTAAGAGAGGCGGAACCTAATTTAACTTGCCCCCTTAACAAAGGCGTTATAATGCATCTATTTTTTTCTTGTGGGTAAAGGCTTCACAGGCAAAATGGGACTGCCTACTTACCGGCGTAGAGGCATAACTTTACTTCATATTATTATATAATAAAATGTATCTCGGCCGCCAACAGACATGCTCTCGATATCGTATTTCAGGACTCTAGATCACAGGCTATGGGATAACCCCGAGTAACTTATGCCATTAAAACCTCTCGATCTGCCCCTCGCCGTTAGGATGTCATACCGCAGGCTCTCTCTGTGAAAATCTCAACGGTAATAATTCTCAACTGCAATCCAACCGCTGGATTGATACAAGCAACATTGCCAGGATGACTTGGCCTGGCGGCCAACCCCTGGCTCGCGCTATCTTGGATTGCCTGAAGGCTCATGTTCCAAGTGCGTGATGGCCTCAGGGAGTGCCTGAGATGGCTGGAAGAAAGACCTAGGGCCTCCTCTTTCAACATGGATAGATGGCTTAAGGATGTTTTTCTCCTTCTAGAGATCTGTAGCCTTTGCGCCTCTGGGTACTCATGGTTTATTGGGGAATTGCGTTTCTTTGAAGGCATGGAGGACTCAAAGGTCGCTTTCTTGTTGGGAGTTGTCTGAATGAGTGTTTCTAGACTAGTAGCTGGCTTGTGCACTATACAATCAGTGCTCCCAAGGGTCCAATCCGTCCTTCTTTTCCCTAGGACGGGACGGGCGCCGTATTCTCTGCCCTTGCCCATGCCCGGGACGGAAGGCCGGGCCGTACAGGCATTGCGAGTGATAAGTTGTGATTGGTACTGTAAAATGAGACGAAAAGCCAAGCACAAAAGGCTGCTATCGCCAACAACGGTGACAAATTTCTTCTGATAATTCCTTGGACATATTACTTGTAGTTAGAGGACGCGGTTTGGATAGTACAAAAGGATAAGAAAATAGGTAAAATGAGAGCACACGGTTTCTTGCCGAGGTGGGTTATCGGATGCGAGATATACCCCCATCCTGGGCGTATATTTAGGGATATTTTATTTACTCAGCCTCTAATATTATGAAAATGGGTCAGACACTTATTTTGTCAATGAACCACATATATCCAACTACCATGCAACTTAGGGGTGACTATCTATTATAGGTTAGTGCGCAAAATACCTATCGGGCCTTATGGGTAATTGGCCGGGCCCTGTAAATGACGGTAGGGCCCTACAGATAACGGCCGGGCCCTACCTGCAGTTACCATTTCCATTAAGACTGCAGGGCCGGCAGTCAACCTACAGGACTGCGGTCATTATCGAAGAAGGACGCCGTGCCCGGCCGCCCTTACCTACCCTGCCCGGGACGGATGGGACTATTGCCCGCAAGGGCCCTGGTGTCTGCCCGGGACAGTTGGGAACACTGCACGGGGAAGATTGTTGACGTGAAGGAATATGGTGCCAGGGAGCATGAGGTGGGGAAGTTGCAAAGCATCAAGACAACTATTGAGGTGAGAAAAGAAACTAGCTTACGGACATGAGTTCGTGCTTTACTAATAATTTCTCCCCCGTGAAGATGAAATGTGCACTGCCAAGGGGTTAAACACAGTGGTGGGGCTGGCAAGGGTCAAAGAGGAATAGACAAAAGTTATTGAAACACAGAACTATTTTATTAAACTAAACCCTTTGGGAAAAGTTGTATCAAAATCTAATCACACAACATGTTAGAGCCTGTTTGGTAGGAACGGTTCCGTTCCGTTCGCCCATACAAATGACCGTTCCCCTTCTGTTCCCCTTCTGTTCAGAAAATTGGGAACGGAACGGCCGTTTGGCAACCATGAAATGCATCAACCATTCCGTTTCCAAATGGCCATAGCACAACGGTTGCCCTTCCGTTCCCAAACACCCATAACAAACAATTGCCATTGAATAATGAGAGAAAAACCAGTTAAAAAATTGCTGTTAAATCAATTATAATTATGGTACGTTAACAAAATTAACGGCACACCAACGATCAGGAAAGATTTCGGCGACAATAGCACTTTCCCACCAAACCTACTATTGTCGCGATGAATTAAAAAAAGTAAATGCCTAGTGGAATAGATACAGGAAATTGATATGATTTAGGGAAATTTCTTCAGGTGGGTTGAGGGTGGAGGGGCGTTGTGTCTCTAGTGATCTCTGATGTGCCGTTATTTTTGTTAACAGACCATAATTATATTAATTCCGCTTTGTTATTATAGCATAATTTAATGTGGATAAAACTTTATCTTCTGCAGTGTGAATTTAGGTAGGATCTTGTTTAGATGACCAGGCTGAGAGTGCCTATTATTATTATTATAATATAATATTATTATCATTAAGCTTATAGAGCTATTAGGCTATGAAAGTGATTAACTGAGAGTGCTTCTTACTTGATAAAAGGTTTTCTCCATAGCAACGAACGGTTTTCTCCAAAGCAACGAATGGTTGACTGGTGAGAAACTACCCAAAGTTGACAACAACCGTTCCTCCAAATCAAACTGTTGTTTCCCAACGGAACGGTTCAAGTTGCACCTCCTTCCGTTCCTACCAAACAGGCTCTTAGAAGTGCTAGAAACTTTAAAAAAGTGCCAGTAGTGTAAGGTGTTGAAATGACTGATGTGGACTGAGAACGAGACATGGGGGTAGGTTCAACTATTATATAGAAAAGAACACTAGCAAGCTACTATTTGATATTTATGTGGCTTCACTGGCCTTATCAGACATTGCATTACCTACCGTACTACCTGTCACAGTGCTGACTAACCTCAGGCTGCACCCCACAGTCAAGAACTTGAATACACTGGCACTTCATCTACTTTGCTCAAAACATTAACTCTTTTTGAACAACCAGCCACAAACCAAACCCTCATAGGAAGAACCCAACCAGACCTTCAAGCCAAAGCATACAGCCCAGGATTCACTACTTCTAAATCTCTCATAAATGCAGTCCGTGATGTTATTGAGACCTCTTTTATCTATTACTCTTTCTTGTATTCCATATAATTGAACTATCTGGAAGAGACTTGCCTGAGTACAAATCCAGCAATCGTAACTGATCATTTGCCACTGTTCTCCAGTTGTGACAATACAATACAAGGTACCTCCACCATTGGTCACTTCAATTTCTTTAGTGCCAGCAAGCATTGCCTCCCTACCAGTTCAATAAAGGACCTTTTTGCTTCTATAACAAAGATTAACCTTCAGTCCCTGATCCCAATAAAGTTTATTTTAACAAATTTCCATACCTGCTAGTCTTAAAGACAGTACTAGTAATCTCTTTTACCCTTGAGGGTTCAAGTTAAAGTTCTGTCTTGCATCTTAGTACTACACGTATGGGAAATTTTGTAAAAAGTACCAGGTTATTAATATTGACTTCTTAAAGGTCTTCCTCTGCTTCTATGAGATGCCTTTTAACTTCAATAAATTTGACTATATTGTTGAAAACCCTTCTAGTGTCCTTAGCTTGCTCAAGTTGATTATTTTTTCAGAAACCATTGATTTCAGACTTCACCTGCACTAACATATAACTGATGAATATGACATTCTTTTTGAATTTCTGGAAGGTAAAGCCTGATTTCTACTCAGCTCCCAGTATGCTAACCTTCGAATATGATAATGTCTAATATGTGTAATTGGTAGTTTATTTCTTTTAGTCCATCGAATATTGTTAGAACTGTTTGCAGAATATCAAAACTTTAAGTTACTAAAGTAGTATCCTCTTTTGTATGTACCATCAAACATGCAGATTTACACTTACAATTGGCTGACTGCTTGAGTCAAATATTGTCAGTAGGTTAGAACAGTATACTGAATATAGTATTTATCTTAGGCTTAGAGGAGTAGTCTCTATTACCTATATGTGTAACAAATATGACATTAGCAGTGATTGAGGATTGCAGGCCTGAATGCCAACCTAGTGGCAAGTCTGAATATTATTAGCTGCTAACTTCTCATAAATTTAATAAGTTAGTCTTTAAAAAGATAGACAAATACCTGTAAAAGCTAGCCAAATTACTAGGTAGAATCATATCTCATTATACCCCAATTGGCCATAATTCCTCTAAAATAGCTTTTTTTATTTGTGTAGCACTGGCAAGTTGCTAAGTTCCTATTTTATTTGCATAATATGAAACCAACTCACCTTGTTATTATAGGTATAACCATCCTACTGGGATTGCCAAAATATTAGTATTTCCTTAGCAGATAATAATACTTATCTCCAACAATGTCTTTGTTGTATATAATAAAAACTCTTCTCCAATCATAAGACAAACTTGTTTTTTATTTTCTTACTTATCTTCTTGTAAGATACCTGATAGTATCATATTTGACAAAGTGTTGAATACTAGGGGCTTGATAAATGCAAAGGTAAATAAAAATAAAATATGATATTCATATAAAGTGATAGTGTAGGAAAGTACTTAGATGATTGTACTAGGATAAAGATCTTCTTCCCAAAAGTATAAGGTTTTTCTATTTATACACAATTTTCACTTTGCCCTAACCCTGCCAGTGATAACTCATCCATATGAGTCATTAAACCTCTACAATTGGTAATCAAACATAGTATTAAATCCATCATGTGATCATTTGTATAAGTCACTGCGTAATATTCTCTTCAACTTAATCAATCAAAATATAACAAGTATCATACATTATGTTCCCTAAAGTGGCCACAGATGTGAAACACATGACTCATAATTGAGTAATATGCAAATTTCATTACCTCCTATAACCTCACGATCATAAGTTATAAAATAATCAACTACTTATAACATAATAATAACACACTATTCTTTTATTATGAGAAATACTAAATGTCTATTAGGTTTATAGTGTAAAATATAATATACTTAGGACTAATAACTATTTGTCATATGAAATCTGCGTTGCAAAGTCCACTATTTGTGATTATAGAAGGGTAGAAATGCTTCTTATACCAGTAGATAGGGTTTAATATACTTACAATAGGTAGGATAGAGAATATGAAGGATTAGATAGTCTTCGATCTCTTTGTCATTATAGCCTATATATAAATATGCGGTCCAAATGCGTATATACCAATAGCAATATGGAGTATGGAGTAATCAGTTCTGATGTCCAACTATCAAAGCATTATGCAGCTAATGCATATAGGACTAGAAAATGAGAGGAGTAGTGTTCTCTAAACATCATGATTGTTCTAATCAGTTAAACATATCTTGAAACATGCTCTCATCCGCTATCCTGAGTAGTCTTCCAGATGTCTTTGGAAGCTCATAATTCTCAGAGCTTGAGTTCAGATATATGGTCAGCTTATGAAGCCGTATACATTGCCCTTAATATTAGATGAGCTATGCATGCTAGGGTAATACCTTCAAACACTGACAACAACTTTATCCTATTCACCTTTTTTAGAACAGAAAAACTCACCTCCCCTTATGCTACTGTCACACTTACCATTCTCAAGATGAGATAAATAGTAGCTCTCACTCTTCAATCCAGTTTATGCGAAAACAAAACTGAAACAAAAGGAAAAAACTATAGCAGCTACTACCATTATATATGCTTTTCACAAGATAAGAGAGATGACCACCTAGCTATTACACTTCTTATATGTTCTCTAAAAAAGCAAAGAGGAGGGCAGAGGAATGACTATCACTATTACGACTATCAAACTTGCTCTTTTCAAAGCGAGATAGATGGTAGCTCTCAGTCTTCTAACCAGTTTGTCAGAAAAAGAAATAGGGGAAATCTTTTATCACTACTACCTAGATACCCTTCTGAAGGCAAGAGAGATGGTCACCCAAACTATTACACTTCTATGTTCTCTGAAAAGAAACAAAAAAAGGAGGAATGACTATCATCATAACTGCTATCAAACTTGACCTTTTCAATGTGAGATAGGATTGTAACTGTCAGTTTTCCACCCAGTCCACTGGGTAAAAAAACAAAACAATCTCTACCAGTGCTATCATATATGCCCTCCTCAAGGCAAGTGAGGTAGTCATACTAGCTTTTACTACAGTAAGTATATCTCTTATCACAACTTCTCACTCAATCGTGTATTACAATCAATATCTTACAGAGTTTAAATAGACTAATAAAGGGTGATTTAGGTTAAAAGTTGAGCTTTATATCATATATGGCATGATTGTGATCAACTTTGCATACCTGGGACAGGATTGGCTTCCTTGACCAGTATTTGCCAGTGGTGGGAGCTCAATAATATTTAGGTGGTCTTGTATGTGAGCAACTTGAACCTTTTTCTGTTGTCCACTGGCAACCCTTTGCACAAGTTGTAGCCACCAATACTTGCTTTCTCCTTTATTGGCTCAATAATATCATGGTTCTCTGGGTTGTCAATCTGCTTTGCTGCTTCTTAGAGTTCGATGGGATTGAGATCAATAAGGCTAATCAGGCTAAGATTGTGGTGGTAGGTTTTTTGCCAGGTTTCAAGTGTAAAGCCGATTAGTATGTACTCTTATGATGATCGATTTTGAAAGACTCTAATTACTGAAAATGCATGTCCACAGGGTGTTCAATTAATTAGGAAGTGGCCCCAAGAACATGTTCTATGAGCTAGATTGATAAGAACTTGAAATACTTTATCATTTGATTATGTTACTATCCTCTCAACTGCAGAAGCCATTCTAACTCGATTTAATATAATTGTCAAAGGCAAAATTCTGTATGAATTTGGCATCATCAAGACTCAACCAATCTGGTTGCTTAGGCATAATATCAATATCATCAACCCATGGAACAACGCCAGACTTTATTTAATAAATCCAGGATTGACAATTTGTAGTTGGCTTGGAAAACATTATTCATAGATTCGACCATATTGCAGGTTTTATGAGCATTGTATAAAACACAATAAAATAGCATAATCCATAGATGTTTTGAAATTGTTGATATATACTAAGCAGCTGTTGGATTCTGCTGTGGTAAGATGGCAAACTGGGTATGATATTCATGTTCTAATTTGACATTTGCGATTGACCAAAATGATAATGATAGCTGACGTCTGTACCTCTTACAGAAGTTTCCTTTCAAATCAAAGCAGCATATAGTTCAATTAATGCTATCATCAAAGATAACTTCATCAGCAGCTAATAGTCCCTTGTGTTTATCACTGATAATGGTTATATTGATAGACTCTGGAATTGGATGTTTCAGGCAGGTAGGACCTCAGGAAAAACAGATCCTGCAGCTGATCAGTGAGAGCTACGTCTTGACATACTGGTAAGCGATATATTTTCTGTGTCCCCTGTGTCCTGTATATCCTGAGTTATATTGCAACACCCTGTCACACTTGGTTACGTCTAATACATCCAGCTACCTGGGGTTCCATCTAGACGCATGCAACTAAGCAACTATGCATCCAGACTCAGACCTCAACACTATTGTACATCATGATTTACCACCACCCCTTAATATTCACTGGCTTCCAGCTATCTTTACCACTAACCTGGCCTCAGACATCCTACCAGTCTTTTGAGAGTAAGCCCATAGTATTTCTTGGCAAAGAAAAGATGGCTAGTGCAGGCACCAGGTATAAAAGCTATCATACCCTTAATCTTAATTGTGCGTTAAAGACATTCAAGCTAAGCTGAACTCAGAGTTCAAAATTCAGAACTTTTCTCTTTGAGGTAGCCAAAATGCCAGCTCACTCCAGTCTGAAAGCAAGTAATAGCTAGAACACTCTTTAGTTTAGAACTCAGGCTATTCATCGTGGTTTCTCAACACTTAGCCCTTAACATGATGCAATGTACTTAAACCTTTTCATCAACACACTCAACATCTACATTCCAAGACACCAGCCGCAATACTCCACCCCAACTACTAGAGAAATTCTGAATGTGATACCTGGAGGTTACTGGGCTTACTACCAGCTTTATACTGGTATGGAATTCATCGCTAATGAGCTATTACTCCATCAGCAAAAATATTACCTTGCGTCCTGTGCGCCCCATGCGTCTACTTCCCGGGACGTCGGAATGCTAATCGCGAATCAGGACGTAACGTCGGATCGACGTCGCGTCCTGATTTTGCGTCACCTAGCGCCATCCGTCCTGACGCCATCCGGACACGGACCCCTACGTCCTGTGCGTCCTGACTGCGTCTGGTGCTCCTCTATTACCTCCTGACTCCCCCTGATCTACGACTCTTCCGTT
>Ga0307517_10001999_pt1 | contig 33199 bp, 42 predicted proteins | sample 23_EM_MG_FD_194515 | JGI IMG/M metagenome (GOLD analysis project Ga0307517, IMG submission 194515) | Populus trichocarpa ectomycorrhiza microbial communities from riparian zone in the Pacific Northwest, United States - 23_EM | ecosystem: Host-associated > Plants > Roots > Unclassified | place... | reverse complement strand
CATTCGTTTTTTCTCTCCCGGTCGCGGAGTCCTTTCCTCGCCTTCCGTCCTTGGTAGAAGGACGGATCCTATGACTCGAGGAAGAGGGACCCTCATCGTGTTGTAATCTATACGTACAATATAATAATAGTATTTGGATACCATGACCTCCACCTCAATCTGCCTGATGGTTTGGCCACTAGAGGACCGTGGCCCCCGTTCCTTTTGTAAAAAAGATGGCAGAGAAATCTGTGAGACGATACTGGAAGGTCTTGTTTGGTTCGATCGTTGTAAGTGACTTGTCGTATAGAGGACCCAGGTGGATACATATCTAGAGGCAGTTCTTTAGATTCCCTGTAGCGATGCATAACTGCAGAGAGAAAAATACTCCACCTCTCCGCTGACGGCACCACTTTTCCCACTTGAGAGAGGTCGAACCTCAACCCGGTACGCCGTGAGTTGTTGAAGGAGAGAGAAGGTGTAATCAATCACTTCGCGGTCCAGGATATGATACCTGAAGAGAAGTGAGGTAGAATCCTGGGAATTACCACGTCAGGATGATTTCAAGAGGCGGGAACCGTTCGGGGAGTACCTTTCTGCAGAGGGAGCTGAGCGCTCGGCTTAGATGGCCGACCTCTGTAGCGGTGAAACCCATCCACTCCAGGGTGGATATCCCATCGAAGACAACGAGAGAATGAGGGGTAGTGGTGGAAACGTCGCTGATGAACGTTTGTACGAGGTCGAGTAGCGGACGAAGGGTGTCCGCCCCGGGTTGGACGTGAGATAAGATATCCACAAATTCGAGTGATCCGGATGCAATCAGTTGATTCACGTTTAGAGCCTACTTCACCTTAGGGTCAGGGAAAATTTTCGATATCTCAACTGCGGAAAACTCATACCGACTTGGAGGCAATTGCCTTCCACCTGGAAACGTCATTGAATGCGGACAAGATTATACACCGATTTTGTTTGTTTTCCTTCAGATGGGTCGTTACCGTGCGGAAGACCAGGAATTCTGCCGGAGCCTGCAACTGGTCTGTTACGAGCACCGGCTTCCTGACCGCCAAAAGGTCCACGATGGGATACATTCAGACGGATCAGAGTCAACAGGATAGTACAGTTCGGCAATTGCCGATCAACCCACCTTGCCTCAGGACTGGTCGATGAACTTTTTGATCTCAGACCCCCTCCGCCTTAAAAACTAAAACACCCATCCAAAAATTCGCAATGGTGTCCCGTTTCTTCAGGCAAGCTGGCGACTCTGATTCCGACACCGAATCCTCGGACGAGGAATCTCTCACGAGCGGTGATGAGGCTCCAAAGCCCGCTGGCTCAGCGAAAGCCAAATCTCGTTACCTTCATTCTGACGGCTCTGGTTCCGAATCCTCGACTGAGGAGGAGGAGTCCGACGATTCAGAAGAGGAACACAAGCCGGCGGCCACTGGTCAGAAGGTCTCGAGGTTCTTAACTACCGGCTCCGACGATGAGGACAGCGACGAAGAGGTGAAGCGGGTCGTCAAGAGTGCCAAGGATAAGAGGTTAGAAGAGATGGAGGCTACTGGAAACTCGATGAATAATGCTCTCAAGATTAACGATTGGATCGCGATATCTACAGGTACGTTCATTCCTGGAATCTTCAACTTCAGGTCACAGGATTCAATGTAATTCAGAATTTGATAAACTCCTACGGATGATCCAGAGGCAGCAGAACGTCGGAGAACCCATCCCCCCATTCTTCATACGCACGATCACAGACCTTGAAACCTCCATCAACGACGCTCAATCGAAGGATGCGAAGAAAAAAATGAACGCGACCAATGCTCGAGCCTTCACTGCGATGAAGCAGAAGGTCAAAAAGACTCTGAAAGATTTTGAGAAGGAGGTTAAACAGTACCAGGCGGTGAGCTGTACTACGGTACGACAAAAAAAAACCATCTTGACATCCTTGTCCACACCAGGACCCTGAAGCCTTCGAGCGCGAGTATACCGCAGCAGTTACACCAGAGGTCACGACCAAGGCCGCCAAGACTCGTAAAACCGAGGGCGCCGCTGATGAGGATGACGATGCATTCCAGACTGTGGGCAAGGGCGGAAGGGTTCTGCAGTTCACCTCCGAAAACGTCTTCAAGGAGCTGCAACACGTCCAAGAGGCCCGAGGAAAGAAGGTATTTGCGAAATTACATGGTCATTTCCCTGTTCTTAACGTCGGACGTCTAGAACACCGACAGGAGCGAACAGATCCGCATCCTCGAAAAATTGCTCGAGGTCGCCGCAACCAAGTATCAACGGATCCGGGTTCTTTTGGCGCTTATATCCGCTCGATTTGACTACAATGCCTCGGTGGCGACGCATATGCCCAACGAGCTTTGGGTTGGCGCTCAGAAAGAGGTCGATCAGTTGATCAATATCGTGGCCACAGACAACCAGTACACCGTGGAAGAAATCATCCCCGACTATGATGAACTCGCCGAACGGACGCCGGACGACGAGAAGGACGGTATCGTACGGGTCCGCGGTAGCATCATCAGTTTTGTGGACAGACTTGACGACGAATTCACCAAGAGTCTGCAAAACATCGACCCACACGGCACGGAGTACGTCGAGCGGCTCAAGGACGAGAAGTTCTTGTACATGACCATCACTCGGGCTCAGACCTACTACGAGAAGTCCAAGGACCAGCATGACTCGCTCACGCGAGTGATTATGCGACGGTTGGAGCACATCTATTCAAAGGTTTGTGGTCTAAATCCCTTACTACATGGTATCGGAATGACCGACGGATACCATAGCCCGACGCTGTTGTCAACGCTCTAGAGGCTTCTGCATCGAACTCAGATGTCAGAGCCGCCACATCTAAACTTGGATCAACATCGTTGCTGATCCACTCGTTATGCGTCCACCTCTACAAGTCCGGAAACTCCCTCCTCCGTACCCGGGCAATCCTCTGTCACATTTATCACTACGCTCTTCACAACGATTTCCACACCTCGCGTGACATGCTGCTCATGTCTCACCTCCAAGAGTCGATCCACTCCGCCGACGTTGCCACTCAGATTCTGTACAATCGTACCATTGTTCAACTCGGCCTGTGTGCGTTTAGGTGCGGCTTAATCAAGGAGGCCCAGAGTACCCTTCAAGAAATATTTGCTACCCAACGCGTCAAGGAGTTGCTCGCTCAGGGCGTTCATCAGCAGAGGTTCCAGGTTCTCACCCCGGAACAGGAGAAGGCCGAACGACAACGCCAACTTCCCTTCCACATGCACATCAACACTGAACTTCTCGAAGCTGCGTTCTTGGTCTCGAGTATGTTGGTCGAGATTCCTTTGCTCGCTAGCATCGATTCGGAGGAACAGAAGCGCAAGGCGATTTCAAAACCGTTCAGGAGGCTCTTGGACTTCGCCGATAGGCAGATCTTTACCGGTCCTCCCGAAAGCACCAGGGATCATATCATGCAAGCGAGCAAGGCGTTGCAGAATGGAGAGTGGCAACAATGTAGGGACCTGGTCCAGAGCATCAAGATCTGGAGTTTGATGCCTGAGGCTGCTACCGTCAAGGAGATGCTGGCCAAGTGAGTGCATTTTTTAAACTCCCGGTCCCCGGTGGTACTGAGGTACGCTTGGTAGGCGCATCCAAGAGGAAGGTCTGAGAACGTATCTCTTCACGTATGGCCCATACTACAGCTCGCTCTCACTTTCACTGCTTTCACGAACCTTCCATCTGGAGGTTCGGGCTGTTACGTCAATTATTTCTCGGATGATCTGGAGCGAGGAACTCTCTGCCTCATTAGATCAATCGGCTGGGGTGGTTGTGTTCCATAGGATTGAGTTTACAAGAACTCAACAACTGGCGCAAGTGCTGGCGGATAAGGTCAACGCACTGGTGGAACAGAACGAAAAGACTCTGGATAACAAGCTCGGTGGATCCGTTGGCTGGGGAGATCGAGGTGAGGGTGGTAAGGGTGATAAGAGAGAACAGGTGCAGGAGAGAAGAGGAGGAAGGACTGGCGGGAGGGGTGGTACTTCCCGAGGTAGGTGTCTCATAGTCAACATCCCCCCACCCTTTACTGAACGGAACTTAGGTCGCGGTCGTGGTGGCCGATTCCAACAGGGGCTGGGTAATCAGATGAATGAGGTAAAAGTACGATAATCGCGCTCTCTACATTGATTGTCGTTCTCTTCTCGCTTGTTAATGTCGTCTCTCTTTATTATTTTTCTCATTTCTTCACTCTGTTGTGTGTCATTTTTCGTAGCATTATGCATGTACACAAAAAAGCGCAACAGAAGCATGCAACAACAAAAAGCTCGATTCCTTTCGTGATATGTTTGACGTCTTCTACATTTTTGAACAGGATGTACGGCGGCGATGTGTGTTTGAAGTTGTGTGGAATCACCGCCTGATGCCTCTAGCAGGCGGGGGCATGCCACGTCCACGTCGGGCATTGGCTAGAGAAGGGAAAAATAGTGATCAGCGATAAAGGACACGAAGAAAGTCTAGAGGACGGCGGACCTCGCATGATCGTGGCACGTCCACGTGCTGTACCAATACCCCTACCCCTCATCGCGTTCACTCCCGTTCGTTTGAACCTATACGAGTGCAAATTTTAGTCATTACGAGCAAAATCGGAGTGGCAGGCTGCTGGAAAACGTAAAGGGACTGACATTGGCGCATTCTGTAACATATCTGGGACGATGAAAAACCGGACCATGCTGCCTCTGATGTAGACCTGGTCCAGCTGAGATACACGACCATCGCGACCGGTGACTGTGATCTCTCGTAGGGCGATGTTGAGGTTGTCTTCGGCTGTTTTTGGGAGTATATGAGATATGAGGGATTTGATCAGTGTCTTTTTGTTGGTTGGGGGTTCTCTGGTACGTACCTTCGGCGAGTTTCCCTCGGTAGAGTTGGCCGGTTTTGAGCTCGACCGTGATTATGTGGCCGAGGGATTCGTGGAGGAGCTTTACTGGGACTCCTAATCCGCTCATGGTGGTCGACTTGGAACTGGGATCCGATCGGACGCGTGAGTGACCTTGTGCTTGACGGGAGGTTTGATGGCGCTACGCGATTGTTACAACGCGTTTGTAGTGAGACTACGTTTTCTTTGTGACAGCTATAACGATTCGGTGCGCGGTTTGAACTAAGCTCTACCCTGGAATCTACGTAGTTGCATTTACGACAGATGGGGCACGGGGACGAAGGCCCCAGGTAGGGCAGCCAAACAAAACCCAAACATACCCTTCTATCAGCAGGATCCTGCCGTGCCAAGCAGTTCAGTGGGTTTCTGGCACTGTCAATAAACGCGTGAGGCAGGTCCGTGCCGTATTGATGCTATACGGCATGTAACATGCCACGCAGCAGTAACATCGCCCCCATGAACGCGCAGACCGACCGGGTGGTCGGTTCATCCATCATATATCACAATACCCTGAGTAACTGCGAGTGTCGGTACCATTTCACAAGCGGGCCTTCAGTTTCACGAAGAAGTATGAACACTGTTCGGGTGGGGGCTGGTGTAGGCAGTGCCACATTCCACACGAGTCTAGTACGTCCCCCCAATGCCTCAGAAGGTTCTCGGTACGGTCGTCCCGCGATCGGCAGGTGAATTGCGCCATGTATTCACGGAGCAGGGCCAGCGGTCTAGGTTTATAGGGGTGGAAAGAGCGGACGGAGTGCTTGAGTATTACCGCGTATCCTCAAAAGAACTCACCAGCCTCTGCTGGGTCTGTGGTCGCCCGCATTCAAGTTGTTCCCGCTCTCCAAGACACCGCCGACGTTGACCGGGACCCGCGGAGTGGCTCGGGTTTCCAGCTGTGCCGTGGTCAGTGGGTCACGTTGTTCTCTATGACAAGGATCTGGTGTGGGCGGGCCGGTTGGAATTCTGAAACCATTATGGTTATGATGAACTGTTCGCATGGATGAAGCGAGGGTGACATACATTGGTGACATGTCGTTGGTTTGGTGCTGCAAATGAATCACATTGTCGCGCCCCAGGGGTGCCACCATAGGCATGGTTAGTGTTTCACTGCTGAAGTCGGGAGTGGGGGGCACCTGTTGGCACACGACGTTGTCTCTGGGAGCCTTCGAGCTCATGCGTGGCACGTCGCGTTGCCTTCCTGCGAGCCTAGAGGGACCAAGGGGACCCGTCAGGCAGTAGCTTCCAGGGGGATCAGCAATAAAGCTGTCGTAGGTTTGCGGCACAGTGCTTACCTCTGGGTACTTTGGTTAGCATGGTTCTGGTGTGTAGATCGCAAAGTTATTTTGGGACTATCGAGGCTAATCCCCGTCGATCGCCGCGCAACATGCCGACATATACCAATGACATTTGACTCGGTCCTGGTTTCGTTCCATGATATTGACGAACATGAGCCGTCCACTCGAAGTGAATCGAAGCCTGAATCAGACCATCTAACCACTCCCACTCGGCGCGGGGGCTTACGGTCATGACATCGGACGCACGATGTCGCCCTTCCAAGGGTGGGAAACGGCCGCTGTGGACATGGGGAGTCCGGGTCGGTTCCGTGGAATGCGCTAACCCGACTTTGTAAGGAACCAGTGACCCAGCGCCAGACAGCGAAGCCCTTGTTTGCCTGACGAGAGGGACTTGATCGGACTTGACGCTGAGTGGGAAATCCCCGACTGATCTTACCGGGACCTTGTGCCAGTCCACGATGATACCCAGGACAGTATCCAGCTCCAACCTCTCGGACCTAGGCCCGCAGCCTCCTGGCCCCCTCAGTGGCCCGTCGGACACCACCTGGCGTCGCCGGAGGCTTTTGGGCATTGGCACCGGCCAATCGACGGACAACAACTCGAACGCGGACGAGTGCACTCCTTTGACCCGTCACGATTCCCTCCCTCAGAACAATTCCTACGGTTCCCTCCCACATCCAGCCGGCCTCTCTCCCACTCGCTCGACTTTCAGGTCTCTCCGCCGCCTCCCTTCAATCGGCATCCGCGTGCCCGGCATAGCAACCGGCCCATCGAGCCCACGTCTTTCCCCTACCACCTCTCTATTCCGCAAGTCATACTTCAACAACCAGAGGCCGATCTCCGCGTACGATGCCCCCTTGTTGAAACCCAAGGGTGTCATCCCCGACGCCGGTCCCGATGCCAGGACAAACGGAATTAGAGTTTGGTATTCGTCCTACTCCTCTGTCGACTGGCTACACGACGCGATCAAGGATTCCGTCCGAAGGTTTCGCCTACAGAAGCGTGGGTCTTTCCGTGGGAGATGGCGCAGCAGAGTCGATGGAAGCATCGGGTGGATCATCGTGACCATCGTTGGGTTCCTGTCCGCGGTTGTGGCCTTCGTGATTGTGCGAAGTGAACAATGGCTCTTCGACTTCAAAGGCGGGTACTGCACAACTGGGTGGTGGAAAGCCGAAAGGTTCTGCTGCCCGGACTTCGACGATGGTCTGCTTGCCACCCCGCACTTCATTGAGAGGCCACAATCGGCCGTATGCGAGAACTGGCGCACGTGGGCGGATGTATTTGCGGGAAAGGGCAGCCCCAAGCTGGGGGATGATCTCCTGGCATACTTGATGTATGCTGGAATCGCCGTGAGTACCAACTCTTTCTGGCTTGTGTGACCGTTCTTTAACCCTCTACCTCATTTTCAGCTTACTTGGGCCATCATTTCCTCTCTGTTGACTATCAATTTGACCGCATCCAACTCTTTCACGACCCGCAAGGATTCTTGTGTTCTCGGACCGTCGTTTCCTGACGCAGGTGAAGTAAAGGTCCCAGATGCTGTCCAACCCCCCCACAAGCGTAGGGTCATGTATTATGTAGGAGCTAACGATCGATCAACCGCCTTGCATCGCTGCTGAATGTTTCGTAGGCCGCTGGGAGCGGTATCCCAGAGATCAAGACGATCCTTTCTGGTTTCGTTATTCATGGTTATCTTGGTGGTCGAACTCTATTCACTAAAGCTGTGGGCCTCGCGCTCTCTGTCGCTTCGGGATTGTCGTTAGGTACGCATACATGTTCACTCCAGAAACGCAAGTGGCCGATACCCGCCTCTAGGCAAAGAAGGTCCATTCGTTCACATTGCAAGTTGTATTGGGAACATTGTCAGCCGTTTCTTTGACAAGTACGAGACCAATGAAGGTACGTTCTCTTGTAACCACTGTTCGTCTCGCGTCCAGTGGAGCGTGATCTAACCGCCAGTTCCCAGGGAAAAGGCGCGAAATCCTGAGCGCTGCTTCTGCCGCCGGTGTTGCGGTTGCATTCGGTGCGCCTATTGGCGGTGTGTTGTTCAGTTTGGAGGAAGTGTCGTATTTCTTCCCTGCTAAAGTTATGTGGAGAAGGTCTGTGGGCGGGAATAGCTGATTTCGCTATATTGACCTTTCGAATAGCTTCTTCTGCGCGATGATCGCCGCAATTACCTTGAAGTTCCTTGATCCGTTTGGCACCGGAAAGTTGGTCTTGTTCCAGGTTACATACGATAAGGTGTGCATTACCGTCTTTGTCGACGCGTGCCCGTATCCGTTCTATCCTGACGTGGTCGTCGCTTCTTAGGACTGGCATGCACAAGAACTACTGTTCTTCTTAATTCTCGGGGTTTTTGGTGTAAGTTTGACGAAGAACATGTTCGTTGTTGGACAGTGGTTTCTGAAACTTCCTCACAGGGTGTATATGGCGCTTGGTTCTCAAAACTCAACTACCGTTGGAGCAAGAACGTTCGCAACGCAACTTGGCTCAAGACCCACCCAGTCTCTGAGGTCATCCTGGTAATATCTTGACCTCGTTCATCCTTGATCAAGAGCCATATCTTATTTGTTTGTCATAGGTTACCGCGATCACCACCGCTTTCGCTTTCATAAACCCTTACACCAAGATGGGTGGCACGGAGCTCGTGTACAAACTTTTCGAAGAGTGTAAACCTGGCCACCAGTCCAGTCTCTGTGTCCTTGACCCCCCCACGCAAGCCATGCCCGTTATCAACGCCCTCCTTATCGCTCTTGCGGTGAAGGGAGGGTTGACCGTCATCACCTTCGGTATCAAGGTTCCAGCAGGTATCTTCATCCCAACACTGGGTGTTGGCGCATGTGCGGGGAGAATCATGGGTATCCTCGTCCGATGGATGCAGGTAACGTCTGTCCCAGATTCAGGATACTTTGCCTTCTGTCACGGTAACTTGGACTGTGTGGTTCCCGGGCTGTACGCTATGGTTGGCGCGGCGGCGGCGTTGTCTGGTGTCACCGTAAGCATCGTCTTCTAGTTGTATCTTTGTCTGAATTTGAACTTGGTTGACAGAGGACGACGGTCTCTTTGGCTGTCATTATGTTCGAGTTGACCGATACTTTGACTTACGTCGTTCCTGTCATGTTGTCCGTCCTCGTCGCCAAGACGGTTGCTGATGCTTTGGAGCCGAAGGGGATCTACGATCTCGTTATCGAGTACGTTTTCTCCACGCCGGGGGGAGTATTAAACACTGACCTTTATTGTCTGCACAGTTTGAACCAGCTTCCATATCTCGATTCCAAACACGTATACCTTTGGGGCGATAACAAGGTCTCTGATGTGGTACGCTTATCTTCGCTTGCTCTTGCCACTCGGTTAGGGACAAACGGTGACTGGTTTCTCACATATTATACAGACTGAACGCGAAGTGGATACCATCCGACTTGACGAAGAGAACACCGTCAAGTCACTCCGAGACCAGCTCCTGAGTCTCTTATCTGATGAAGAAGACGGAGGATTCCCGATCCTTAGGCGGGAGGAAAGAGGGTTGCGGATGCTTGGGTACATCGGAGCCAATGAGCTCGAACACGCCTTGAGTATCGTTGCGGACGAAGCTGACGCCGCTGTGACTTTCCATACTACCTCCGCGTATGGCCACAATGCGTACGGGTTCGCTTCCATTGCATCCCTCGCCGAGGAAGAGGCGGGGAATGGGGTCACAGGGAACGATCCCTTCGATTTCAGCATTTATATGGACAAGGCCCCATTAACGGTGCAGGATAATTCACCGCTGGAGCTCCTCCAGGAGTTCTTTACCAAACTCGGGGCGAGATATGTGGTTGTCACGGATTCAGACGGATACTGTGAGTTCCCCCATCTGTTTGGCCATCCTGGGGTGGCGCTGATTCTCTTGACCTTTGCGTGTGTAGATGAGGGTGTCATCGATAAGAAAGCTTGGTTGGCTTTCCTCCGCACTCTCGGAGAAAAACATTAACTCAGTCCGGGTGACAATTGTTTATCCGGACGGGCCCCCACCAGCGTTTATCCGAGGGGGCGACCAATCCATCGATTCTACCCGTACAGGATCGAATGTTTCCCCCCCCTATGCCCGATAACCTCACCCACAAACCACCCCCAAAACACATCGCTAGGATCTTTTACGCTTATCCTATTTACCTCCTGCCCCTCCCTGTTTGCTGCTTCTCAGTCACCGTGAAACATATATCTAAACCCGTGGCTGTCCCTATTCTCGCGCCTTTCCCTCTCTTTTCTCAGCTTAACACACTATTTCATCCTCCCCCCGCGTATCTAGTGCACAGTGTAATCGCTCCTACTTATCTATCCTTTCCTTCATCCTCCCATCCCCTCTTTCATATCCGAATCGATCTCTCGAAAATATCTGACCAGTACCATTTTACGACAGCGTTCTACCCCATGTAGTTGTAATATTACTGCAACGACCGATTCCTTTACTTTTTCAGATAAAGATCCCATTACAACGCGCCAATATTCCCCCAGCTAGTAGTTGGTAAGGGTCTAATTCTAAAGGTGCGGCCGACAGACTAGACAAGCTAGCTACGGGCCGGCTCTCCAAATGTACTGGGAAAGGCAAATTAAGGTGTAACGAACCAAAGAGTAAAGACAGATAGGAGCCCGGGATGATTGAAAGAGGTGCCTATGGTCCTGATTACGGGGAGTGTAAATTTTGGAAGGTGGGTTGAGCTTTATGCCTTAAACCCCGGCAGAAGAGGCCCCGGACTGACTTGAAGTCGCAGACACAGCCTGAGCGGCGATCGCGTTGATAATCAAGGCCAATCCGGATACTTGCGTCGCCTGGAGCGTCCCGAGGTTGACTTCCAAGTTTAACATTGTTCCATTTGCTGTCGTCCCTTTCAGAACCGCCTGCGGCTGAGGCTGGCCTGGGGGTAGGACGGACAGCGATGATACGGGCAGGATGCCCAAGGCGTGGAGAGCGGGAAGAGATGAGATAGGGAGAGATATCGAGACAGGTTTTGATAGGACATCCGAGGCTGTGGTCGGGGACGTCGTTGACGGAGTCTGGTTGGTCGGGGTTTGAGAAGTGGAGGATGTGGTGGTGCCGGTGGCGGGGATGGTGAGAGGGGTGGTGACGACTGGGTACTGGTACTGCGTCGTAGGCGTCGCGAATCCAGGATAAACTTGCGTGTAATTTGACTGATACTGTGCATAAGGGTAGGTGTAATGCCGGTATTGGGGTGTGTAAGAGTATGTTGTCGAGGTGAAAGGCAATGTGGGTCTCGCTGCAGTTTGGACGGCCTGTGGCCTGTGTTCTCGGTTGTATTTCTCAAGTTCCGCCCGCGCAGCACGGAGCTGCGCATTCAGTGCCGTCATTTCGTTTCGTTCTGTATCCAAAACCGCATGCGCGAGCACATATGCTTGATCTTCAGAGGATGTACGCTGTGTAGATTTAAGAAAGCCTGACTTTGCGTAAGAAACTGATCCTCTGTACCTGTGAAGACTTTGTTTTCGCTTGTTGGAACCGTTGGTGAAGTGAACGGATCCTCCTGTAATACTCGATCGCTAACTTGGTGTCTGGGCTGTCTGTCAGCGACTAATGAAAAACCCGGCACCGCAAGACAGCACACCTTCAACATCCACCTCGTTTTTATGGAATGCCCGAGCCTTTCCTTTGCCAGACGGATCAAAAATGACCTCCTGTAGGTCTTTTGCGGGCTGTTGCAAAACATGATACGGCAACAGCCTCCGTATGGCGTCCTCCGTATCAGAAAATGGGGTGTCGACATCCGGAAACATAACGGACAGGTGATCTGCCGCAAGCAAGGACGCGACCCTATCATAACCACAAAGGAGGTGTAATGTCAGCATCCCGCCACTCGATCTAGCAAAAGTGAGAAAGTAGAACCTCTCTGAAGCCTTGTTAATTATTCGTTGGTCCGCTACGATCCTCTGTTTTCCTTTTCTTCCACCGCTGACAGGCACCACCCGCGCGCCGGAACCATTAATATCCGGAGAAGTAGACGGTTGGCCGGCCGAGGGTCGCAAAGTGGAAGTCGACGCAGTCGGGCAGCCATTGCTCGCGACGGACGGCGTGGAGGAGGTGGAGGGCGTATCTAGGCTTTGGGCGACGTGAAAGGACGGCTGGGATGAGAGAACGTCGGCGAAAACGTTTGCCTTCGACATTTTTTGTCTGCCGCTGTTTACCACACCGGCGTCACGCTGTGACTGGTCTGTACCATCGCGTCACGCGCTGGTCGTCACCCATTCAAGATAAGATAAGATAAAAATTACATTCGTCGAAATATGTTAGTTACACTCCAAATACACTTCAAAAACGACTGCGACCACAGTCACAGCACATGGCTCAATCAGTAAATTCGACGCGATTATAGTCGCCACTCTTTCCGAACTCGACCCAGCTGTTGTTCTTCAATGGAGCAAGATCGACGCCTTGCTCCGCCCAATCCTTCTCCAGCTTCAGCAAAGCGTCGAGCCCATCGTCTACCGATTTCTTCCACGGAGTTAGTGTGATGCCCAGAACCTCCAACGCCTTCTTGCTATCGATGATAGGGCGGTTCTGGTCGGTGGGGGCCACCTTGATAAAGCGAGGGGCGAGCTCGGGCCGGTTGGCTGCGATGTGTTCGAGGGCTTCAGACCAGTCAAACCACTCTCCAGTGATGAGCAGGCGATGGTTGCCTTTGACTCTGATGGCGGCGACCAACGCCGCAGCTACGTCGCGGACATCGACGTGGCCGATCGGCAAAGTAGTCATCGTCACTTCGGGGCCGGCCAAAAAGTTGTACACCATGACTGAGGTACTAAGTTCGGAGACGCTTCCTGGAGTAATGATGAATTCTTCCGCAAAGGGGCCGATGAAGTTTGTTGGGCCAACTGTAACCTCTATCAGGAACACCGCGACGGACGTATATTCTATGAAACCCATGACGTACCAGTTGTGAGGTTTAGTTCTGAATGTTCTTCGGCAAATTTCCAGAGGGCTTGCTCTGCCCGTGTCTTCGCGACGGTGTAGACAAGAAGCCCGCTGCCCGAGTCCAATGCGGCCTCATCTGTGAGGGGGTTCCAGTCCTTGTCGGACAACGGTGCCTTAATAACCGGGTTGGTGAAATCTATAACAGTGGCAACACTTCCGGTGAAGGAGATACGTTTGACACCGGCCGCGACAGCCTGGCGGACGATGTTGAGTGCGCCCTCCCTGGTACCCTGAGAACCGTTGGCGTAAGCTGGAGATCGGGTGACCAGGGGGATAACCAACCTCGAGGATATCCTTGAGCTCTTCGCGTCCAGGTACAGGCGTTGCAACGTGGATGACAGCGGAGACGCCCTTAAGTGCGTCGGTGAAATCCCCCCTTGCAAGGTCCTCGATGACGACGATGTCGACCTTGTCACCGTACTTGGCATACGCCTTCTTCAGCGCGTCAGCCTTTCGCGACCGCACGATTCTAATGGAGTGTTAGCGACTCAATCTATCTAAGAGTGGAATTCCTCACCCTCGAACGCGGTATCCCTCGTTCAAGAGGCGTGCAAGGACATGTGAGCCGGTGTACCCGGACATGCCAGTAAGCTATACATCGACGATGAGTATCCAGGCGAGGCTGTGAGTGGGTCCACAGTCCGTACCAAAACGAGTTCCGAAGACATTATTTCTGAGAGTAGCTTTTGGGTTTGGGAATGAGACTTTGGGTGGAACTGGGTGGCTGGGGGAGCGCGCAGGTTATATATAGGTGCATTTAGTCTCCAACGAAGACGAGTTTAGTGTATCATACGTACCTCAGCCCCACTTGGGTCTGTCCTCGTAATCTAGCGCGGAGTTTGTAAGCTACTAGAGTAGTACGGAAATGCAGGGTCATGATGTCATGTTTGTAAGACGCATCAACTTCATAAGAACCCCCAGGACGGATCGACTGAGGTTATTCAGTCAATTCGTAAGCTCACCTTATCTTCCGGGATTCCATTACTAATCCATGATTCTGAAGGTCAGGCGGCCCGTCATGATGCGGGTTTGGAACCAATGAGGTTCAGGATTACAATGACCTTATCCGATCACCGAGCAGTAAGCAGATTGATTTGTGCTTTGTGTGAAACTAGGTCGTCTGTGGTTGAGAAGGTGCTTCTACTGGCGCACGAAGAGAGGAAGAGCTTCTCTGTTTACGTTGTCGACTCAAGGCCAATGCTGGAAGGTTCGGTTTGGTACTTCCCGTCAACATTGCAGAGGTTTCGACCGTTTCAAACGGAGCCGTGCACTCTTGAGCTGGGACCGCCCTCTTTTCGATGATAGCAAAACAACATTCAATACCGGTCGTCGTTTGTTGCGAGACGTACAAAATCTCGGAGATGGTGCAGTTGGACAGTCTCACGAAAAATGAGCTCGGTACACCGATTCATAATACATTTGACGGAATCCCCCGGACGAGCTCATCGGCCGTCCCTGCAGGTCCATCGAACGAAATGTTTTCGACGTTCCCAATCTCGATACCACGTGAATCACTGGCTACGGAAAACACACCCAACCTAGAGATTCTAAATCCGTCACACGACCTAACCCCACCGAAGGATATCACCATGGTGGTGACCGAAGTAGGAGTGATTCCTCGACGGGCACAACATCCATATCACTCGGGAGACAGATAATCTAGCTTTTGGTTGATCTTTCAGTGGTCCCATGGTAGCATTACGACCTGAAATTCGTGGTCTGTGTGATGATTGTGGAGGTCCGCTGAAGTTCAGGGAGCACGAAGTAACCATGTCGAACGTGCAGGAATGATGACACCCCTACGGTTGGCGAGCAGGGTCAGGTCTATTTTGATGTCGGATGATGTAACCCACTTACAGTTGATGCCTGTTCGAGTACGGAGACAAAAAAAAATCTCACCAACTAGGATCGAACTAGTGGCCTCGAGATAAACTATCAAGTTATAGTCTCACGCTCTACCAACTGAGCTATGGTGAGGATACCTTCCTCAGCTCAGATAGGTACATAACTTATCGGTGATCCTGATAAGCTATGTACCTAAGGTTAAGTTATGTACCTGTTTTAGCCGAGAAAGGTATCCCCACCATAGCTCAGTTGGTAGAGCGTGAGACTATAACTTGATAGTTTATCTCGAGGTCACTAGTTCGATCCTAGTTGGTGAGATTTTTTTGACCCCAGGTTTCGGTGATGACCACCACATTCGGTTCACCCCTCTCGGCCGCGGCCAGTGGGGGGGCGCGATGCCTTGGATACGATGAGAGGGCGCATCGGCCAATCAGAAATGCTCATCCGTCCCTTATGTATATAGATATAGATATAGATTCGAAACGTCGAGGGTGGAAGCATCCTGCATCTAATTTTGGGCACATTCATCCAGCAACAAGTGACCCTGATTTCGGATCCTTGGACTCCCGAACAAGCAGAGGGGGGCACCTCAACCTCAGTTGCCGTCGTTAAGAAGACGAGGGCGATACCCAAGGCGATTCGCGTGCCAAGTGCCATACTGATCGAAAGGAACGTGCGGGTTCCTCGACCCGATATGCGGCCCGGAATACGGAGAGATTTCTTGGTCAGGAACTCTTTTTCTTACTCAGAGGGACGGTGAAATGCGACAGCAGAACAACCTAAATACCCATAGTGCTAATATAGCTAATATATGGTCACAATGACAAACGACAGGCCCCCGGCATGCCATGATGCAAGCGAGACCAGAAGTAGATAAATCAGACGTACAACGGCGGGTTGGGAACAACAACGAAAGGAACCTGGGCCGTGGTCCTAACTCTCCTCAAGAACTCGTCAGGCGTCTTGCCGCGAATTCACCCTCCAATTGTCTGGGACCAGATTCCAGAGGGAGTTCGAATAGCAACTCACACCCTCACGCCTATTCCCCATTCCAGTTCTCCGCCAAAGGCCACGAGTGCGAATCATACTTAGCCCACATGTTCTCGTTGATGATGAGCCCCCCATCGCACAAGTTGCACCCCGCCGGTTGCTTGATCGTAAAAGTCAACTTCTTGAGGTTCGATGAATCGATGGTGAACAACGACTCGGTCGAGAACGGTTCCTGTGGTCGCAAAAGGTTGTATATGGGGGCCCGGATCTCTCGGAGTCCTTGACAGGGTGAAAGTGAGACCCCGGATATCCCGGACTGTGCTGCAGGGCAGAGAGCAAGGAGTAAGAGGTTAGAGACGCGAATCTTTCTCGGAGAGGTGGGCGTACACGGGCCTTCACGCAGGATGGTAAACATGCGGAGGGCCTGAGAACTCTGGTCAATTAGATGGCCAACACCACAGCTGTCGAGGTTGTCGCGGATTTTGAGCCTGATCCGGATCTCCGTGAAACGAAAAGGCAGGATCGAAAGTCGAGCAGCGATTGGTGGGTATCGAAAGAGGTCACAGATGGACAACTCTCCGGTGGGAGCGGCGCCGGGGGTTTTTATACGGACGTCGTGGAAACAGAGAACATCGAGTAAGGGGAAGACGCGGATGGCACCAATTAACGTTTTGCGATTTATGCTTGCTTCCTGCAGTGATAGTGTGCGAAGAGAGAGTCCCATGTTGAAATGCAGAAAGGCGGGGAACCTGTTGTCTGGTAATGGTACCCTCCGGCATTCTTGAGTGCGCGTAACTAGGGGAACTTGCACAGCTCCAAGAGATGACCGTCAGAGATCGAAAGGTCGAAGAGGCAAGGATTCAAAATGCGCGAGAATAAGCCATCTCTCTTCGAGCCCAGTGTCCGCAACCATTCGGAGAAACGGCAGCATTCCCGCTTCCACTCGATTGACCTAAAAATGTGACTCTGACTGCGGTGCACCTAACCGGTCGCCACCAAAGAACACTGCCGGAACATACTAAGGTCATTGTCGTCCACTGAATCGATGATCATGCAAAAGATGTCCTGGCTAGGATGGGTGGGCCCATGGTGATTCAGAGAAGAAGGCGATCACACTTTCCCACGGATCTGCGCTCTGGGCCCTGCAGGTAATCTTTCTGAGTATGTAATTCGGTGCGACGAAGTTACTGCAGTGTAAAAACAAAGGGTCATGACTCCATAGAAACGTCTTCCACCTCGGTGCCTGCGGCAGTGGTTCCGGCCTTTCCCTTGGCCTTCGCCTGGTTCCCCTTCACCTGAATCGCTGCCATGACCTGTTTCAGCAACTCTTGCGCTGTATTGACGTCTTCCGAATTACTACCCGCAAGCTGTTCGAGGTATTTCTGCGCAAGACTGAGGTTCCCGCCCCCATGTAAGTAGTTGTATTGGGCTATGTACAATGCCGATTTCGCATAATCCGCGATGTTCATATCTATCCAAGCAGGTTCAATCAGCAAAGTGCGGCAACAGGCGATGGGACAACTGACTGTCGTTTGAACAGATATTGATGACGCTTGCATGGTACTTGGCCGCCTCAGAGTACTCTTCAAGGTCATTGTGAAATTGTGCAAGCTTGAGGTGGATCGAAGTGTCGTGAGGTCCTGTGGCAATAAGCGCCCGTTTCAGACACTCAATCGCTTCTCGCGGCCTGTGTCGTGTCACGTCAGAAAATTGCGCATCGTACGATCCCCAATCATACCTTCCAAGTTCCTCATAACATGCCGCCTGTCCTTGCCATAAGCGCACATCATATGGCCTAATCGGATCGTTAGGACGTTCATCCCACCGAGCGACAAGTCTTTACCTCAGAGTAGTGGCCTTTTGGAAGTAATACAAGGCGTATTGATGCATACTGAGGAGTTCATACGCTTGCGCCAAGCCATACCAGGCCCGGTAGTCCTTCTGGTTTACGTCTGGGTACGGTAAGATACGTTTTGAGCTGATCGACAGAGCCACAGTCACCAACTTACCCGCCGCCCTTCTGTAAGCCTCGATCGCAGCGTTGGAATTTTTCAGTTCGATGTACTCATGACCCATGAGTGTCCAAGCGGACAGATAGGTTCGGTCAAGTTGCACCGCCCTTTTAAAGTATTTGATGGCCTTCTCGTGTTCCGATCTCAGGGAATAGTGGTTCCCTGTAGCAAAGCGAGATACATGAGTTAGCCGGGATCGCTACCACGTTCGTATATGTGAGAACCTCACCGACGAGACAGCAGACTTCTGGCCGATCCTTGTCAATTTCAAGGAATTCATGCGCCAATTTTGAGAGCTTAATCCTGTTGTCCGTGACATAGAGGATATCCGAATATATGTCGATGTTGTCTATTCGATGAGGATCAAGCGTGAGGATCCTTTGGAACTGCTTCTCAGCTTCACCAAAATCTACACAATCTTACATCAACGCCGTTGCAGGAGCGGGATCAAGCCACATTACCGTGCTGGTGGTACAAAGCGCAAGCCCGCATGCTCATGACCCAAGGGCTTACCGGGAAGAAATCTTCCGTCAGGAGCCTCTCGCAGAGTTGTAATTCATGGTCGGTGGGCGATCGGAACGCGTTCAATGTATGGATTTGGAAAAATTGGACAAGGGGATGCGATCTCGGTAACGGCAAGTATTGAAGCAGCGCGCTCAGCTGAATTCGTTCAAGGTATTAGGCCTTGTTATAGACTGGGGAAGGCCCGGCTCACCTCTTCCGAGTCATCGACACAATTGCCGAGAAGCGTCCATGCAGACCAATTCCAGGGATATAGAGCGATTGAACGAACGTCGGCTTCTATTGCTTCCTCCCGACGACCTAGTCGATACAATAACAGTGCCTTCCTACGAAAATCATGAAATAGGTAGGAAGGTCGATGGAAGTGTCTCTCACATGAACATGAGAAATGGTTCGGTCGCGTCCCTTACCATCTCCAAGAGAGGTAATAGGTCTTTCGCCATGGGAGTGGCGGTCTGCCTTCGGGAGTCTGTTAATAGGGAAAGTCAAATACCGCTTCTTTACCTCATCACGTTTGCATACTTGAATATTTATTCCATTCCTTCAGTGCTTGTTTCTCAGCCACCTGGAAAATTGCCGCAGAGAGTGAGATTAAGTCTGAGCGGTCGGAAGACGAGATCATACAATACCATGTACTGGCTGTAAATACTCAGAAACAACGCTTTGGTACTACGACATTCGTGAAGCCAATACACTGCTCGTTTGAATTCGCGATGTTCCAAGCACTTCTGGGCAGTAGCCAGGAAGTCGCCTTCACGCATCTCGAGTTCGAGTTCGCGTAATCGGACGTGTTCTGGTATCTGTTGTAACCTGGGAGCGTAGCGATGCGGAGGGAGATTTGGTTCCATTTCTGTGATAGGTACCGTCCTCGGTCTGGCGGGCGTCGAGGCGAACGGCGCGGTCGTTGTATCGAATGGCCCGCTGGGCACCGCAAACAGTTTCTGGTGAGGGATGGATACAAGCAGTTCCGCCGCCCTGTATGATAAAACTGGGATTAGCCCTCTTTGCGGAACGCGAGCTGCGATCGCGACGGACCACTTGGATGCAAACTGAAGCCCTCTGTCTCCACAATCCTTTACGGCCTCTCGAAGCGCGGTGATCATCGAACTATCAACCTGCGTCACGACATCCTCGCTTTCCATCCTCAAACGTGGCGATCCGTGGGGTGGAGGTGGTTGGTGGCTCGAAGGAACATGCACGATCGATGAACTTGTTACTGACGATCACGGCGTTGATCGTCCTCCTCTCTATTTTGTCCGTGCTAAGGTTGCTCTACGTCTTCAAGCTCGGTGGTAGTCAGTCCAGACCGAAGAAAGCTGTATCGGATACTTGCGGTCTTGCCGTTTTCCTTGGATCAGGTACGAAACCCAGTATCCCCAAGGTGACAAGTTGACAATACTATCACGAACGTGCAGGTGGACACACTACAGAGGCCCTTGCACTGGTCTCAGCTCTCGACTTTGCGAGGTATACTCCGCGTACGTATATCATCAGTGATGGCGACACGTTGAGCGCTCAGAAGGCCCGTGAGCTGGAAGAGAAGAAACACGTAAGTGGAGAAGGGTGGTTCATGCAGCACTGGGGGACCAACTCCTTATACCCGCAATTCCAGGACCGCGACATCGACTCCAAGTATACGTTGCTCCATGTGCCCCGTGCCCGTAGGGTTCACCAACCCCTCTGGACCACCCCTCCGTCGGCGCTAGTCTCACTCGTCGCGTGTATGAGACACGCTGTCCGAGCAGCACTAGATCCCGAGTCGGTCTGGGATGTTCTGATTTTGAACGGTCCTGGGACGTGTTTCAGCATGTGCGCCGCTGTCTACCTCAATCGCGTAAGCCTCCCTCTTCCTGACGCACCCTTGAGTTCAGCACCGGTATTTACCTACGCCCGTTCTTAGTTATTGGGTTTACCATCTCCAAGGGTGATGTACATCGAATCATTCGCTCGGGTCCACTCCCTCTCTCTTTCTGGTAGGCTTGTCCGACCATTCGTTGACAGGTCAGTCATTTTGTATCGGTTTCATCCTCCGATTACCAATTGCCCAATAGATTTATTGTGCAATGGCCGGACATGCTGAAACAAGGTGGTAGAGGCCAGTATTTTGGCTGCCTCGTCTAACTGGAGGAATATTGTAACGTGCGGTATTCACCCAATGGATTACCATCAGAACGAATCAGTCGGCTAAGCGATCCAAAACTATCGAACGTGGCGTGGATTAGATTTCTACAGGAGCCACGTACCCGCTCCAAGACGCCACGGTCGGTTGTCCGGGTAGCTCCAAGCCCCTCCCCAACCGTCCTGTAAACCATCAACACAGGGCTCATCTATAGTCCTTACACGTCCCGTGTTGTCCACGAACAACCCGCATTCAACGGATCGAGTGTTTTTGATAAAGAACCTCGGTATCGGTTCGCTAAGGGCCAAGGGTGAGATCATTCACTTCATGATATCTCGTCATACCACGAGCGTGCCTTGCCGACGCCTTCGATGGTCGCCTGAGATCACTTACGAGAATCTAAGTCATGATGATGGCAGCACTGCGATCCAGCCCCGAGTGCGACCTTTGGAATCGTCGACACGCCGACACGATCTCCATTCGATCTCCATTCCCATCCGCCGACTGAGTATATCTTGTGGTCTTTCCTCTGATCACGTACAAAGCCTCCACATGTGATTCTGCAAGACGAACACGCCACGTTTGCACGCTTATGGTCCCCTACGTTTGTTTTTCACGCCATTTCCCATACTCGGTCTGCCATGCTTCCCGCAGGAGGGTGTAATAACCTTTTCCGTAGATCAGTTGTCTACGGGAGAAGGACAGTTCCACCACGATTCAGTGGCGGTGGGAACTTCCGTGGGTCGTTGGGTTTATCCCCCACCGATGGTCCCACGAGCACGTCGATCGGCGAGGTTTCTATGGAACGCCCCACTTCAGAGCTCCGATCCCGAGCGTTCTAGAAAGCCTCATCTCGTGAGACTTGGCGACACAAGCACACGCTCCCGGAAACCATGAGGCCTTTAGCCCCGGCTTCTTAAGATCTCCAGTGAACCGTGGGGGGCGGGAAATCTTGCGGTCTGTTCCGGGCGAAAGAGGTTGTGACAGCCTACATCGCGAGGAGCTTATCGAGAATCGTGCTATATTACCCACTAGTGGCGTAGGTTCCATTCACTGTATCACGCGGAACATGCGCTTTGTTGAAGATGCTCAATGGACAGGCACATACACAGGTTCTATGACCCTGAATTTCGCGCCCACTCCATGTGGCGAAAGGCTCGGAAAGGTGGGCTGTTGGGCTTCACTGTATCACCCGGCTTTGAATTCCACACAACAGGGCCCAGAGCTAGAAGTCGTTCTTTGTTGTTCCTTCTGTGATCTGTTGACAGCGCCCCTTCTTTCCTATATCTCTCCCAGTTCCTCGGATCCATTAGGTCGTCACGGATGGGTCGTTAGTGGGCGGGAGGGAAACGCGGATCTCCGTAGGGGATGGCGTGCCCTGACCAGAGGTATGAAACATCGTCGCAACTATGAAGTCCGCCGACCGCCACTTCTCCGGTGCACTACCCCAGCATATGGGTAGTCCCAATCGCGCGGGTCCTTGCCTTACGGGGCACTCCGACCCTTCGTGAATGCAGGATCAGGAAACAGAGTAGTATTGTCCCTGTTTGCACAACAGCGTGACCAGACTCTCCCCTCGTTTCAGATCCCAACTGACAAGCATCTTGATCATCTCGGCTGGAGTCCGTTTCAGAACGGGTTGAGGATGGGACGGGGAGTGTGCGCCGCACCGGGGTCATTCTATAATCGTTGATTAAGCTACAAACTTCTGGTCAAGAATAAAGGTCCTTGGCGAAAGTCTCTGATGAAGCCGTTTCGATCTCCAGCATCTAGGGCCTAATTCTTCCGATCCACTTTCCTCCGCCGAAAAAGAATGCTGCCCGGAAGAAGATATCCCGTCCTTGAAGAACCCAAGGCCGGAGGTTGGGTGCTTAGGCCTTAAATTATATCCCATGTTGGCGTTCCTTGGCTGTCGCCTCGATCAACATCTCCGTTGTCCCGATCCACTGACTTGCCTGAGCGGGGCCCTTCGCCCCAATAAGTACAAGGGACTCCGACCAATCATCCCACCTTGAGCGAGTGAAACGGGTACGAACCCGAATTCACCGGCCCAACGAAGCGCCACGATGGGAAATGGGAGGGACAGCGGAGGCGGTGGTGTGGGCAGTATACGGTCACTTTGGTCGAGCCCCGATGCTGAGTTTCGAGACAAACAACGCTCGAAGATTCACCACGGGGGTTACGCGCGTTGCACCCCTCCAGTGCGTCCAACCCTCTCCATTGCTCGAATATTCTACCGAAGGCCTTTCCAAAGCGGGGTACCCCGTTTCTATTGTAAAATTGGAACTTTGATGCATCAGTCACTTGGCGGTGCCGGAGCCTTAGAAACGCAAAAAGGGAACAACCTATCAAGCCATGTCCCCCGTAACCCTTCCGTGGTAGATGGTGTGAAGGGGCGAACCGCGAAAAGGGACGCCCACTGCCAAGGGCGCGAAAAACGGTGTATTGTAATTAGATGTGGGTTTGGTTGGTCATGGGACGACGGTCCTCAACACCCTAAGAAACGCTGAAGCGGCGGCTCCAGGCTTCGCCATTTGTTGCTCAATGAAGGGAAGGCGCATGCACCTCTTCCGAAAACAAACAGCGTACTCTTGGGATTCGTAAGAACTTCCATAACAGAGCTCCTTCGTCTCGCTTGCATTCTTTTGCCGACGGTCCGCGCGGAATACTTACTCTCCAAGCGTGGGGAGACAAATGGTTCTGCGGCTTGGTGATCGGGGGGAGTTCCTCCGGCCGAAGCTTTGAATCCCGTCGGCACCGGGAAGGCAGCCGCCGGTACATTCCCTCACGCTGGTTAACGAGCGACCCCGCAAGATCCGTATCCGAGAGATTCGCAGAGCTTGGGCGTCGGGTATGTTTTACTATTTTCTCCTCCGTATCAGACTTGACCCTTTGGAAATGGGGTATTACTGGAGAGCGAGCAATTGACCAATGGCGCGCCATTCTGCGTGATGGTCATAGGCGAACGCAACGCACATCGTAGTACTTACGACAGGATATGGGTCCAATCGAATGGTAGATATTCATAGAAGCGAAGCAAGCAACAATGGATAAGTGGAGATGGTGGCTAGCGTACGTAGAAAATTCAGCTGATAAGAAAACAGACGACAGAGGCGTGCGAGCTGACTGCGACAAGGATCAGGACAAGGATCACTTCCTCGTCCATCTATCTTCTCCATCATTCCTTCCACCCCGTCGTGGGCTAGCGCTTCGCCCACGGCCGCCTTCTCGCTTCCCGGGTTCCCATCCACCACCACCCTCTGTCTTGGGCGGGTGCAACTTTCTCTCGACACGCTGACCATGGCGAAGTGCACTTGTAAGTTCTTTCGACGCTAATCGGAGATGCATGAAGTTGCAGAACCCTCCTCGATTACATTCTCCGTTTTCGTTTTGTCGACAGCATGCTTCACGAAAGTCTGTGACCGGGGAGAGTTCTGCGTACAGCGGTCGACCTGCATACCACCGGTTGTTTAGGTTCTCGACGGCAGTCTGTGCTTCTGTCTCCCATTCGAAACGGGCGTACACGTTCCCGATTAGATGGTCACCCACGTTGTCGCATACCTACTCAGAAATGTGTTAGCAACTGCCAGTATGTTGGCACAATGTAAAAGACCGTACGCACGTGTAGCTCAAGAAGATGTCCGAACTTTGCCAACTCGCAGTACAAGTCCTCGTAGACCGCATCAAAGCCCTCCTGAAGTTCCTTTGGGGTTAAACGGCAGACCGGATCGTGGGCCGGGTTGTGGTACACGTTAGGAAGTAGAATGGTTTGGGAGAACGTTGGTTTGATATGTTTTCGGGAGCACCTGTCACCATGTCTGCACGCTCCGATCTAAAGATGGCGATGACAAACGTCAGCTTCCCAGAGACCCGACAAGAACCTGATGTTGTACTCACTTTGTAGTAAAACGAACAGTTCACGCGGTCCTGTTCGGTGCCAAAGATATTTGCCTATTATCAAGCGCGTCAGTTTGATCCTAACCTAGTCTAGGACCAGTATACGCACCAAATGTGAGGCCATGATGTATCAAAACGCGCAACGCCGTGGGTGCGGTACTTCAAGCCGCAAAGACTTGGTGAAGCAAGAGCAAGGCAGAAATTCAATCTCCGATCAATTTATATCCCCGCGAGTGTAGCTTAGTCATCCTCTCCTCCTCTCCGCGAAGGGTCTCAGGCGTTCTGGGGCTTCAAAGCTTCATTGTGAGTCTAATTAACGGAAAGTCGTTTCGCAAAGGCAGAAGAACGCCCATGGAGCCGTACGGACTATTTACGGTCAACCCTCTCGTTTCGATGCCGCGGAGGCTGCCTTCTGCACAACGGAACATCGTGCACAATACACTTTACGATGATTATCATTGCGGCAGCCCTTCATCCTATCCTTCTCACGCACAGCAGGGCTACTCTTTGTTGCCCTATCCGATCAGTTCGGCATTCAGCACCGAGCGGTGTTCGGCCGCGGGAGAGCACACTATCTTCACCCTCCTTCCGAGCCCGTCAATCTACTCCCTGCTGTCGCGTTGGGCTACTGACAACCTGCTCGATAGACCCCTGCCCGCACCGGGGCAGTCCTCATTTGCCCCGACCAGCTTTCTTATGCTATCTTGCTAAAAATATCTCCCCGGCACGATCGAAAGTTGATTCAAAGCTGATGATTGTCGTACATAACTGGGCCTGGACTTCCATCCTGACATCGATTTACTCAGTAGCGGGGAGAAGTGTGAGTGTTCAGCAGGGCCACGCCGTGAAGTGTATCCCCCATTTTGACCGGCTTCCGAAACCTGACGCGCCTTGACCAGTGACTGATAAGTTCCGCAGGCGGTCCTACTGTATACTCATCAACACGGCATTGAGAAGGGGTGTCATTTATAACACCCCTGCATACACCAGCCAATTGGAACAGTCGGGACAATTGTCCTCGGAACGCCCCAGCCGCTCAATTCAGTTTTGCTTCCAGTCGCGCTCGAATGATCCCGTAATCGGCCATGACCCAATCCCAGGCCTCAAGTCGCATCACGAGCCGGTACGGTACGCCGAATCCAACAGCGCTGCGCTCTTAATGAACGATTGAGTCGTCGGTACCCCAGTTGGTACCGTACTAATCATTCGTCCTTTGGACCTTGAACTCCTTTCCTTCGTCAAGGCCACGCACCATCGGGCTCGGGGGTTTGGATCCAACTCAACTTCATGAAACGTTTCGAGGGTGTCCAGAATTCCACCTCGAAAACGCCTTCCCACATTCAGGGAGTCCAGAACGCGGGTAGGTTAGGGGTTGCCGAGATTTCCCTCACCCCTAGGACCTGGGGGGCATCGCCTCTGTGAGATATAATCAAGAAATGATTGGTTCCGATTCGAAATACTCGCTTAATCGGCGCCAGGCCAGGACAAAAATGCCCGGTTCGCTTGTACCTCAACGCGGGGCAGGTGGCAGAGGCGAGCAAACGGGCGATCGCCTAACCGTTGCTGTAAGAAAGCCACTCCCCGGCTAGGACCCCGGCAAATTTACCGCACGGGGGCAACGAGGGTTCCTTGAGGCTCTTCGCGACTTAGCGAGACCAGTGAAGCGTGCCGGTTATCTGCACCTCAAGCCCGAAAATTCTCTCACCGTTGTATCTCCTGAGTGTGATTGACCGAGGCTACCCCGATGGCCCGCTGGACGAACCACCCCCGTACGGTTGTGCAATCTGATATGTATTGCGTTATCACGAGCATCACTCCATCACTGCCATCATGGCTGTTTCCCTACGAAGAGGGTTTTTGGCAACGATGAAGTGATGTCGAGCTATCGGAAGAACTGCGACCCATGCATGGACGGGTGACTGGATCAGACTGCAACGATAACCCAGCCCGATCCTCTCGTTTGAAGTTCTGAAACTTGAGAAGACGAGTTTCTTGTAGTTGTTGTTGTTCTTACGTTCGAAGGTGCGAAAGCATCCGGCGTTCTTCCCGGAATCTTTCCGGTTATACTCACAAATGCTGACAGGTATTAACAAAGGCATCCCCGGCCTTCAACAGCAGATAACGAACGTGCTAGTCCCCCTTGACAGACCTTGACAGATTCCCCCATCGCGCCATTTGGCATTGACCGTTGTCACAAATCTCCAATCCTGGGGCTCGTTGTATCACGTTCATACAGGTGTCATCCGACTTGATCGAATCTATAGTTTGACGATGCTCCACCTTCGCCTTTGAGAAAAAGAAGAATACCGGGGTGATTTGCTAGTTCGTCGATAACCAAACCTTTGGTTCCATCCACTACTACCCCCTCTCAGTACCAGATTTACAACTCTAGGCCACATGATAATCCCGGCCCCCGTTGATCTCCACCGGATAGTCGCCAAGGCGTTTTGGGACAGGAACGATCAAGTAAATATCACGCCTCAGCGCGGAACCGTGAGAGAAGGAGATGGGAATGGACCAAGGATTAAACCAGACTCCTCCGGAGCGGGAGTTAATACATTACGAGGCATACAATCTGCTCCTGGCTACCACTCCACTTTTTTCTGGGACATGCGAGAGGAGTCGAGCACAACCGATAGCGTTTCATGACGGGGATCTAACTGGCTGTCCTTCTGCCGTTTGATTGGGCCTGATCATCGTCCGCCACCAAGCGACCCTCTGTCCACGGGACTGAGTTTCCGAGAACGCTCATCCACCCGTAATCAACGTGGGTGCGGCGAATGATAACTATCAACGTTGGTCTGAGAGATAGCCCCTGCACATTGGAACGACAGCCCTTCATTCACCTAAAAACAGGGCACACCGTACCCCGGCGAACCGGTTTAAATCCCCTTCTGGATGTGCCCGGTCCGAGGAACCAATCAAGTACCCTGTCATCCATTAGTACGATCACAAATACGTCAATCCGAGGTCTTCGAGTACCCCCTCGTTCGCCGACGCTTTATGGGTTAGGTGGCACGTTAAACTCCACACTAGACTCAATATATCATTCAATGATAATGGATCAGGTCGTGGATGAAAGATATTGTAACAAAGGTCTACAGTCTGGTGTTACACGGGGCGAAAGAAACCAGGCCAGAAGGGAACCAAAACTGAAGCGTCTGACATTAGGTCGGCCGCCAGTCGGACAGACGACCACCTCAAGGTAGAAGTCCAACCCTATGGCGGCGCGGTCATTGTCTATAAGTTATGATAATTTAGTTACCGTTCGTCATACGATCACACACGTCGCATTTAAGGGGTGTAGGGTGCGCAAGTGGAGGGGGTGATGTAACATGTCGACATACGGGAGGATACGAAAACAGGTGGTACCAGAATAATCATGAAACCGGCAGTGAATGAGCTTGCCCTTGCATAGGGTGGTGCCACTCTGCCTGTAATTGTCGCTCTAACTGCGACATCGACTCATCACATGGAGGAGACGGGTAATGCATACTAGGTCCGACGCCCATCTGCGATTGCATAGAAAAGGATCCCATAGAAGTAGGTGCTGGCCTCACGGGAGACTGAGAGTAATTATGACCAGTAGGCGTGATTGGCATTGGCGTGCCAGAGATGGGTGAATGCGCCACGGAGTGCGAGACCGAGTGTGAAGTTGAGTGGGAATGAGAAGCGTGTGGGAGAGCGTGATGGTGTGAATGTTGGGGGGAAGTTGAGGAGGGATAGAATCCGGGAGGTGGAGTGCAAGCCGCAAGCGCGTGTCTAAAAAGATGTTAGCCGCCTGGTCAGAATTGATTCTAAATGTATCCACATACGAGATGAACTTGTCGAATTCAATGATTCGCTGGTTCAGGCTACAGGTCGAACCAGAGAAATGCTTGAAGTGATGACCAACCACCTCCGAAGCCCTCCGAAGCCGGAGGGAGAGCTCCAAGAGGACGATATAAGAGCTCGTTTCGTTTGCACAGCCGCAGTGTTCCGATCCAGCGCGGTCGGGCGACACCCAATTGAATTCGCCAGGTCCTTTGTCAGACGCGAGACGATCGATGAGCTGGGCCAGTACATCGGGCCTTGGGAGTTCCTGTTGGAGCGAGGGGTTGAACAAGGCACTCAAGTCGTGCTCTGAGAGACCATGAGACAGATGGGAAGGGATATCGATATAGGCGTCTGAAGAAGATGAGGAGCTCGATTGGGGTGATTGTGCAGAAGTGGAACGTGGTGTGAGAGGGGACGTGTCGGAAGTGTTCAGGGAAGCAGTCCGGAATTGTGTATCATTTTGATGCTCGTTCGAGATCCACCTCTGTGGTGTAGGCTGGTTCTTGAGCTAAGTTGGGAAGGTTAGAAAGGGTACACGATGAACGCCACTGCGGGTGAAACTTGCCTCCTTGATGATGGTTTCAAGTTCAGTGACACGATTTTGGAGGCGAGAAGCCTCGTTTTCTGTGTTTGGATTTGCTTCGTCAACCTGATAGACGCAGAGAGCGGTCTATAATCACTCAGATCAGTCCTGCGGACCAGGAGCGCTCAAGAGAAGCGGGACTGACCAAGCCAAGTTGAGTGCAGCGCCCACAGGGTCGCTTCCTGTCACACTACAGAGTCGAGGGGTTGAGTGATGATGCACGAGGAGGAGGCCAAGTGGAAAGGTGTACGTACCATCCGTTTAGATGTGTGGCAGTTCATGCAGGACTGGGTGGTGCGGTTGCGCCGACGCTTCCTGTGGTCACCATTATCGGTGGTGGAAGCGGTGGAGTCTGAGAGGGGGCGCTTTGAGCCGGCGGCAGTAGCAGGGATGGTAGACATGGTTGCGATTGCAAAGAGAACGAAGGGTAGCCAGGAGGCGAAACCCCGGGCTACTTATAACGGATTGCCCCTCCCTGGGCGGCAACTGATGCCGACGTAAAAGAGAAAACATCATCAAGCGGTTCGTCCGTGTGAGGATCCAGTTTGGGAGTGCGACGATAATGCGGCCGTGAGAACGCTGGCACAACTTACGACAGGGACGGTTCTCTCCAGTCACTGTGGAAGGAGAGCAACTTAAAGCCGGCGATCGCCGGTGTGCAATTCCCTCCGCCCTTGGGTGGGATTCAGTGTTCCGAACGAGCAAGCCGACTGGTATTGAATCGAAAGAGAAGGGTTACCTGATGCTCCCTAAGCGAGATACCAGCGGTAGCCACGTTATCAATGTATACGGTGCCATCCTGACATATGCCCAATGTCACTGCGACCACATCGGAGGCTTGGGAATTTGTCACATTTCAGCGACCGGATTTACCAATAGGTCACTGTGAGCCCCCTGGAGTGCTCCTTGGGTTTGGATGGGGAACCGACATCAGTTCGTTTTCCAGCACCCCTCATCGGCATCACCGTCGGTTCATCCAATTCATGGGATACGCCGCCTCCCCTCAGCCGTCGTTGCTGGATTCGGGTCTGCAGAGGCAGACGTCTAACGTTGCTCCGTCGACCCCCTCTCCCAGTTCACAATCAATCATGCCCAGGACATTCGCACAGCTCTAGGATTGTCATTGTCCCGACCCAGCCCCCTTCGGCCACGCAGCAGGGACGGCCAATCAATATCAATAGGGTCTGTTTTCGCCCATCACGCCCTCCAATACATTCGCTACTTCCCTCGGCGACTCTCCGGTCGTTCGCTCTGCTGACTAAGCCCTCCTTCGATCGCGTTTGTGTCGCAGAGTGTGGAAGACCGGCCCTGTCCAGCGATCATCGTCTCGCCCACAAGCCTGCGCCGCGACGCTGAGCCAGCCCGAGCATCCCAGATCACGACGATTTCCCCTGTTCTGGACAGTGGCGATGCACACTCGTCATAGCTCGATGTCTCAACCTGTTTGAGGTTTCCCTTAGTTTCACGCATTCCGAGAGGCCCACTCCCGCTCCGGAGGGCTGGACGCTGGTATCCGCATCGCGTGGCGATAGTCGCTTGTTGGATACTTTTTTGGCCGCGTGCCGTCCAGGATATCCACGTAACGAACGGTACGGAACCCAAAGTCTCACAACTGCTCGCTTGTGCTTAACTACGTCATTCTCGTTCGGATAGTATCGTATTATTTCCCATTGCAAATTACTGGAAACAGGCTTGAGAGCGCCGGCGGGGCAGACCGCACGCTCGCGACGTCGACATCCAATGCCCGTGTTGAAACTAATCAGTCCGACACCCCACTGTGATCCAGCAACGCGCTCAGGGGATCGAACCACGCTTTTTTCGTCCCGGGATTTCATTACCTCAAAATCCCAATCACAGTATTTGATGTTCTGCCGTCAATCCCGGAGGCCGTTTACCCTTCCTAAACTGCAGTGATCTCGACCCACTTCGCACGATCGCACCGGGTGACAACGCCACACCCGAGGCCGGGTCTCCAAAAAATCCCACAAAAATATGGAAAAAATTTGACCATCTCCTCCCCCGCCCTACGTGACCACGATCTGAGAACTACAATGTAGGCCACTCATCATTTTAAGGCTAGGTCTCGCCCTCCACACGGCTTCGTTCAAGCGAGAGCACGTTAAATATATCTCGCTGATGGTGGATCAGGTCGCATCTGATTCACTGATCAGGCCAGAACCCGTATCCCGGTCCGAGCTCTTCTTTGTTGGCCGGCGAGTAGACAGTATGCAAAGTCGAAGTGTCCTGAAACCCAACCGATAAGCGCAAGCATTTTGCATCGGTGATCGCCCGCTGTTCCGCCTTGGCGTTGGACGACTTCCTGTCTCCATGTCTGCGGTCTGTGCGACGCGCAGGTTGAGCACAAAGGTAGGGTTCGTTGCTCTGAGAGAAGTACATCGCAGAACCGACTAACCAACGACTCAGATGATCAGGCGGGAACCGGCGAAAGTGAGAGGCGGACAAAGCCGGCAGTCCCGGTTCCGCGGGTATTGAACGGTGCGAGCACGAGAGGGGGCAAGTTGCTGTGTGAAAGAAAGCAGAACGAGCTGAAACTTCCCGGGTTTCCCGGCGCCTTATCCTTGACCGGGGTAAATTTGGCCGTGAAAACTTCTTGGGTTTGGGTATGAACGGGGTAGTCCTTCGCCCACCGGTATCACACCGGAGGTCCTTAGCAAATCAACCCTCTCACGATGGGATCTTTGGGAGGGTTCTCTACATGTGGAAGGAACGAACTTGATAAGATTGACGAGTTGTGACCACAATTGTGGTATCAGTGGCGGTTCGGTGATTAGCTGCATGGGGGTTTGTGGGGGAATTGGACTCATTACTGGCTTGCGGCGTTGCAGAGATGGAAGATGTTGTGAATTGGCAAGAACCCGGTGCCGGCGTGAAGGACGAGGGGGGACGGGGGGTGCAGGAGATAGGGACAAGCTTCCCTGTACCTCATCCAACGTCGGAACGTAGGGCATCAGGCAAATTCCCCGCAACATACGAATTGATAATTGCAACCGCAATAAATATAGTTTGTGAGCGGTCTGACAGATCCTACATCCACGGGGTGCTTTAATACGGACGGTTCTGTTCAGACATGGATGGGAGAGGGGGGTAATTCGGTTCGGTTTGATCCTTATGACTACGCACCATCAAGCACCTTGGGGTCGATCTCGGAACGTAGATCGCATATCTGTCGAAATTGGATCTTCGGGAAGATGAGGCCATGTACGAATACAGTAACTCTTGGGGTCGCTTAGAGCCAAACGTGCAAAATCTGAGGGGGGACTGCCCACGTGGCTTTTTCATGTCCGCCGTCGTTCCTACCAACGCACATGATTTGAGCCGCGCGTTTCTGACGAAACGTTGGCGGCGGTGACCTTCCAGATCAGACGCAGAAGGAAGGTGATATGCTTAGGGAGCGGCCCCCCCAAACCCGCCCAACCAGGCGGTGATAGTTGTCGGTCGGCAGTCCGGAACAACCTTTCAATATTTTCGAACATCGATCAAGGACATCACGGCGTCCTCCGCTCCAATACCCCGCCCCCGGAACGGGAGCGTCAACTATGTATACTGATTCTTGTACGAACACGTTTTAGGTCTCTGGTGGCGACGCCACAGCGTCGCGGATCAGCTGACGGAAATGTTTCCAAACATCTCCCCCGAATCGCAGTGGGATTGCGGGTCAGCACATCCGAACACTCCAACTGACGGTCGCACTGGCAACCTGTTGTGGTGCAATGTCAGTCCGCCTATGACGTGTCCTCGGAGAGGATCTTGATTTTCTCACGGGACCAGCACACAGGTGCCCGAACACGACCCCTTCCAAGGATCTACTAACGATTGCTCTATCGTATTTAGTACCCGCCAGCAATGGACATTTCGAATCCGCAACGGAACGAACCAGTGGTATTCGACACGTTGACGTGAGCTACCGTTCATCTATCAACCTGAACTCTTCGCTCCACAATACTGAGACCGAGGGCGACCCTCGAACTCGTAACTGCAACCGCGCGGGGGTTCCTTTTATCGAGAGCAGATCGCATCGTTGGTCGTGAGATGCCATTGAGTTCGTCGCGGGTAACTTGGGTACCCCACTGTGGGTGTTTAGGCGCTAAAATGCGTCAGCACCGGAAGTACTGGGAACAACCCAATAGTAACTGAATTTCTGTACCAATTAATCAGCACAAACCTTTCCCACAGTGCCCGCTTTCTACGAATCGTGCCTGTTCTGCACCCACGAGGAGCAGGTTAACCGACCTACTTAAGGGCCA
>Ga0307517_10001998_pt1 | contig 33199 bp, 13 predicted proteins | sample 23_EM_MG_FD_194515 | JGI IMG/M metagenome (GOLD analysis project Ga0307517, IMG submission 194515) | Populus trichocarpa ectomycorrhiza microbial communities from riparian zone in the Pacific Northwest, United States - 23_EM | ecosystem: Host-associated > Plants > Roots > Unclassified | place... | reverse complement strand
AATATTAAATTTATTCTATATTAGATACGTGCGAGGATGTAGTAATAATTATTTTTCAAAGTATTTTTTAGTTGGATAAGCATGAAAATAATATATTTTTTATTTTTTAAAAAGTTGCTTTTGACATAATCACATTAAAAAAACCTCAAAATATCAAAAAAAATAATCTAAAAACATAAAATAAAAATTAATTTTAAATATAAAAATTTTAAAAATCACGAGATTTCAAGGCAAAAACAATCAGTACATTGGGTGCTTTGATAATTGGCACAGAAGAAAATGTATAATTCCAGCTGCAGGCTGTGGCACACAACTTTTCAGGCAATCAGCTAGCAGTGCAGTATCCATTTCCCAGAACAAAACCCATCAAAAAGTGGGCCCAAAGTCCCGTCCACCAACGAAGGACCTGTTGCGTCAACAGCTCCACCTGAAAGCAGCAGTTGTTTCCTTGTTGATAGGCAAATGGGGGTGGCGCGTGGGACACACATTAATATAGTAGGTGTTGATTGTTGAAGGGCCCATCTCACTCAGTTTTGATTTGTTATTTGGCTTACCTATTTGTCTTTCATTCTAAAATGATCCCACAAGGCTTATCACATGCTGATGACTCACCAAATTACTCCTCTTTGATTTTGTATTTTAGACGGCTCTCGTGTCCCCACGGCATCCCTTCTGCCCGTCTAGGATGCCACATGTAGGATCAGGGATGCAAAGTTCTATCTCTAGGAGGACATAGATGATTCAAGCCACTTTGGCCTGGCCTCCCTTCAGATGCCACATGTAGGTACACGCAAATGGTTTTTAAGCTATTTTTATTTTATTAGTTATATGCGTTGATATGAAGTTTATATTTTATTTTATGGTTGTTTGATGGAAATTAGTTTGTTTTTTAAGCTTAGATTTAATTCCTTAAAAATTAATTAAAAATAGAAATCCAGGTCTAATCAGGTACTAATCGTACGGTGGGAAAAATTCTTCACCCAGCCGATCCCATTGGATTGAAGGAAAAGTCCAAAGATAGATTTAGATATTCTAGGTAGTTCTTGCCCAATCTAATTCTTGTTTTTAGATTAATTCTCTCTAGTTTTTAAAAATAATTAATTAATTCTTGTATTTCTAAATCTACTCCTAACTTGATTTTCTTTTCAACTGTTTAATGTTACTTTTCAATTTATTTTTATCCGTTTTTAAAAATATAGAAAGAAAAAAAAAGTAGACAATGGAAAATTGATAAGAAAAAGATATTTTCTAAGACAAAGAAATAATAAGATTAAGCATAATTAATATTGACTAAGCATAATTAAGATTTTCACGACGGAATCCAATTACCTGCGTTTGTGGGCATGGGGAAGATTTTGGGGAGTTTATCCACATTTAACGCCTGTCTGTCCTTCAGGAGAAGAACGGCTATGGACATATATTTTATGCTCCTGCTATGATGATCTATAGGATTAGAGTATAAGATGTTTCTAGTGCTCATTTCTTTGCACATATAGATTTTCTTTTTGGTGTTTATGGTTTATAAGTTTCGTAGGAACTTGAATACAATCACGCGGCTGCAGTTGAGAACACCGAGACAGAAAAGAACTGCCGGTACACGGTAGAAGAGAGGAAGGAGAGAATTTTAAGAACAAAAAACAATGGAAATTTAACGACAACATTAAGGTTAAATTTTATTTCCATACTCTCAATGTACTTGAATTTTAACCCATTTTATATGTTAAACCCTATATTAGAAATTGCGCACTTAATCTTTAATAATGCTTGCTATGTTTTGCGGTACGCTTGCCGAAAAGCCATAGCTGATGGGAGACCTCGTGCTCGCGGGAGATTTGTTAAGCTCAAGAAGTTTTTGAAGAAGAAACTGAAGTGAGAAGAATGACGTACGTCGTTCTTCATAATCGCCGAGAAAAAGGAACATATTGCGATGGTGATGCTCTGCAAGTACTTCAAGCTCCTTAACACTAGAATATTTGAAGAATGCTAGGATTCAAGCTCTTTTAACACTAGAACATTCAGCTGGATTCTTGTACCGTGTAAAATGACCACCTACTCTTGAGAGTTTTAGGTGCTAGACGAGGCACATAAAAATAGAAACATAGAATGGCTTTTTATATCACGTCATATAACACTTGGTAACACTCAAAATTAGTGTTTCAAAATTGTTTAAATTTGAATACTGGACATTATTGAAAACAGAGATTTGTTAAAACCTTGGAGTACCCAGTTATCAAGATATTAAAATAAAATCCCAAGCCACTGTAAGAATAAAAAGTTATGTGAAATCCAATCTACTTGCAGTACTAGATTTTTAATATTGTTAAAGAATTATTTCATCTACACGATTGTATTTCTGGCAAATTTCATGACCCGTCCATCTGGATAACTATATCACATGCATCTACAAGACATGGCAATGTAGGTCTCCGGTTTAACCATCTTTTCTATACGCGTGAAAGCAATCAATGAATCCAGCGACTTACTGAAATGCAACCGTGCAAGTTTCCAAACAGCAACAATTGACCTCTTTACTTGAAAACACGAAAAGTTTCTGTTTTATTGGAAATCAAAGCCAACATCTAACCACGCCTAACAATCATTCAAGGGAAGGAAAGGGAAAGTTTTTTAGGACACACCTTTCTAGGTAAAGGATCTATAAACCATGTTTGATCAATGCTAAATAGCATTTCCTTGCGAGCAATACGGACTTCTCATCAAAGCAAACAACTAAGCACCAAAAATCTTAATTGCAATCCAGCAATTCACTTATAAGCCATGTCCTATGAAAATTTGCTTGAATTGATAAAATTACTCTATAAATATGTTTCACAGCTACAGCCCAACAAAACAGGGAGCCAGCAGGGCTCAACCTTAACCTAGGAAATTCATAATCACCAAATGGAGCACCAAGTTGCAGAGAACAAAATCAGCAAACGCACGCTCTGGTGGTAAATCCTGTAATTGGTTGAAAGAAACATCAACTATTTGTGATACAAAAATAGGGATTGCTATCAACACTCACTTCAATAGTTGCTTTTAAACATTCAATTAAACTACCCACATAATGACTCCTTGTTTCACTCAAGCTGATAACTGCCTTTAGAAAGTTTAGGCCAAATGCCGAATCAACTTTCAGTTTGTCTCTTTACCAAATAAGTACCAAATAAGTGACCAGTTATCAGTTGGAGTGAGACAAATGGTTCTGACTAGACACCTTAAGCGCCCAAGTGTTTAAATGCAAGTTTCAATGAGTTCAATACCACAACTCTACAAAACTTTAATAAAATGATTAAAGATGTTAATTCAATTTATTCCTCCACTCCCTCTTGGGGGTTGGGGGTGGTTTTATTTTTTTCCTCCATTTTCTCAATAACTACCATAAGATGAAAAATTAACAGAATAGTCTTACCTTGAATTCCTTGTTTTCCTTGTTCACTTGGATACGGAGACAAACTGTGACAAGTGAAACAAATTAATCTCTCTATTGTGAATTTTAGCAGCTGTTATCTCGCTAAACAATAACTACTTACCAGCAAGGACTGCAGTCCCTACACAAGAAAGTACACCAGAAAGAAAAGAGTTGAATGGAAATGACCCAACAATGGCCATGTAAACTACCTGTTGATCACCAAAACAAGTTAAGCAAAGCTGGACAGCATAACTAACCAAACTTACATTGAACAAATCATGCAAGAGGATTATAAGGGAGGGGGGGATAAGTTTGAGATGGCTTGAAATATGTGCTTGGCACAACAGATAAATTCTATATAAAATTACATCCTGAAATGGTCATTGAGTGTTACCCTTTGAATTCAAACAAGAATGCATCTTTGATGGTCAAAAACATGAGTAATTCTAGAAAGAGAAACTGGATTAGAGTACTTATGCTATTCTAACTCAACAAGAAGAAGAAAAACATTCACAAAAGGGAGAAAAGGCATTAAAAATGCAGAAACAGCAAGTTCTGAAATTGCAGCACCTCCTCCAGGTAAATAATGCAGCAAAGGAAGAAGAAACTGGGAAATGAAGCTTTTGGAAGGCAGAGACCAGAGGAAAGGTGTGAGATTAGCATAGATGATCTTTACGCACTATTGTCCTTGTAAGTTCTTACTATTATAATATTTCCATGTATCAGTATGCACTGTAAATCTAATCGCACATGTATATTCCAAGACACCCACCATTGAAAGGAACTTTAATGCTTTTTGTTGGGTGTATATAAAGCTTAAGGTGCATATAGAGCACAGCCATAGTATATAAAATCTGGTTGATGTGCCAGCTTATTTGAAAGATTAGAAATCTATCCATGATTTTTTGAACATAAAACTGCCTTTGGTTGTTACCCCCTTTTTTTTTTTTGCTCAATAATTACAGGTACGAACTTTTGTGCTCCTTTTTATCCCCTTCTCTTCACTCCTAAGGCTTCTTTATCCACCATCAATAAGTTCCCTATCATTCTTAAAAAGAAAAAAATATTCCAATACCAATCCTTATGCCAAAGGACATGTTGCTAAATCCTGCTTTTATTTGAATCTAAAATGAGCCCTTTAAAAGAGATGAATGACTGTTGCATCCGGGATTCATCAAATATGTCACAGGGCTCATCAGTTCTCCTTCTTGTTTTATTCATTATTGTTTGGACCTTGAGACTCATTGGTTTTTAGGCAATTTCTGAACTTGTTGGTGTGGTGGTTAGTACCCCAACAAAATGAAAATAATGTCCTAAAGCTCTGAAAATACACCAGTGAGTAAACAAATGCTTAAGACTTTCTTCCTCCCCCTGTCCCATGATGCATCCATTTATTCCCTCCAACTATGCAAAGATAAGGTAGAACTCAAGGATGTGTGCCAAATGAAAAAAGTGACGCCATGTGTAGCAGAAATTTATATCAGCACACAAGACAGCTCCAATGACCAATACGAGGAATAAAATAGAGAGAACATTATCAACATGACTCTGGACAATAGTGACCTAAATCATTAAATTTTTTTGGCCCTCCAAGTTCTTCTCCCTCATTTATTTTTCCAGAACCGGACCCTTAACTTTATAGAAGTAAGAAAATCAAGATGCACGAGTTCACACAATCAGGTAATACAATCAGAAAAAGAAACGCACTTGACTGACTGATACCTCAGTTAATGGAACATTTCATCTACCGACATTTTACCTCACAATCATAGTTGTTTTATTATTACTTGATTCTAATAAACCTCTAAATTTGCCTGAATCTGACATTATTCTTTATCATGTTCATCTTCCACTGATCCAATCGAACCCATCACAGATCCAATTCCTAACATTACTATCTCATCGAAACAATAAACCGATCCTTCAAATCTCAAAAATCACCGCATCAGAATCGAAGTAAAATAACAGATCAATAATAACAATAAAAAAAAAGTTATAGGAAAGCTGTACCTGAATTATAGCAGTGAAAACTGCAAAAACCACATACAGATCGATAATCTGGACACCAAAAATAACTCAATTTTAGAGCTTCATCATCAAAAATTGAGGAAATAAAAGATAAAGAGAGCGAGAGAGAGACCTTGAGGCTAGTAGGAGTGGCAGTATACGCAGAACGAAGGGATTGGAAGAGAGCTTGAGCGTCTCTGCTGGTCGTTCTCGCCATTATCAACACTAACTAGCGCAAAGCTTCCAACTTTTTCTTTGTTTTTATCGGAGGTGGAGTCTATGCAGGGAATTGCCCTAAGAAGTCAATTTTAGGGATTGCTAATTGGAAGGACCAAACCGACGCCGTTACGAGCCGAAAGAGGCTAGGTGGACAGTGAATGCATCACAAGGGCAGTCATGTAATTTGGCAACTGTTAAACTTGTGTGTCCACGTCACATGTGAATTGTTATTCTGCTGGTTCAAGGCTTCAAGCCAGTTTCACGAGAACTCCATTAAAATTAAAAAAGCTAAAAGCGATCAACCGTGGATATAAACTCAAAATCAGTAAGGCGCGGTTAGGGGTAGTTTTGTCTTTTCAAAAAAATTCATTGGGCATTTCCGAATTAATTAGGGGCAAATGGTCTTCACAACTTTTTTTTCACGCTAAAATGATTTTGTTACCTGAAAGCAAAATAAAGTATATCTTTTTACTTCGGGATATTTTTGTTTTTTATTAGTTTTATTTGCACAATAAATTATCAAAATTACCTCTGGAAGCTAAAAAACAGTTGACATGAAGAGGTATTTGTGTATTTTTATTCTGGTTATTTTATAATAATCAATTTTATATAGAGGTTGATATATTTTTTTACCAAATATATAATACTATTTACATAATTAATAGAGAGGCGCATGAGAGCTCTAGAAAAATCATAGCAGCACATAATGATTTTTGTGGTTAAATGGTGGTTTTCAAGGTAGTGATAGAATCCTCTCAGTAAATCCTAACTTTTTAAATTGTGTGTGTGGTTTCATTGCTTTCAGATGATCGTTTATTTTTATTTTTTTTCTCTTTTAACCTTGAAAATACTCAATATAACCTTTTAATTAGTTTTTTTTCAAATTTAGTTTCTATTTTTTATTAGTATTTATCTTATTTGAAATAATTTATAAAATTAATTATTTTTTTAATTTCATCCCTTATGGGTTTTCTCATCTGTAAGATTTAATTCTCATTTTTTAATTGATATTTGTTTTATTTAAGATGGTTTGTAAAATTATTTTTTGTTACAAGATCATCCTAGATTTGTTTCTATAGAATTTAATCCTTATTTTTTTATTGTTGTTTTTTACATTGATTTTCTCATGGTTTTTTTTATTGATTTTTTTTTATAATTTCATTCTTCAACTTTAAATTTATCAAGTGTTGAGATTCTTAATTGAGCTCAGGTCTAGAGCTTAATGGATTGCAGGTTTAAGAGATTAATCCGAATTTAGAAGGTTTCTCAGCGTTTACTTTGTTTTTTTTTATCTTTTTTAATCTTATTTTTTCAATTTTATCCTCCAATATTTTTTTCATTTCTACGGGATTTTTCAATCACATTAAGATTAACACAACTCTTTGTTAGATCTAACTTTTTTAAAAAGAACTTTATTTTTTAAAAATAAATTAAATTATTTTATCTCATCCTTCAGCATTGACTGGTCTGATATTCTCAATTTTTTTTAATCTTTGTTAAATTATTTTAGATCCTGCTTTTTAAAAAGAAATTTTGTTTTTTAATTAATTTAATTTAATTTATTTCATCATTCAATAATAAATTGGTTGGGCATTGAGCTTATTTGTTCAGCTCCGTTATGGGGTTGAACAAATTGCACTTTGAGAGATCAACCTAGGTTTAGAGGGGTTATCTCGGGTTTGCTTCTTTTTTTAAGCTCTCTTTTTTTTTTTTGTAACATCCTTAAATATCTCCTTGGATTATTTTTTTCACTTCCTATGGGATTTTCCATTTGTTTTGAAAAAAATACTAGTTACCTTAGGCTTTTTTTTCGGTCTTTGTTGAATTTAACTTTTTTAAAAGGATTTTTATTTTTTAATAAATTAATTCAATTGATTAAATACAAACATGAGATACTCGCTTTATGCTATTATTTTTTTGTTTACTTTTCGAGATCATTCTATGAATGCAGGTACTCTCATTGAATTACATGAATCTTAAATTTTTCTTACTTCTTTGAAAATATTGATGTCACATGAATATTTTTTTTATGTTATGAAAAAAAATGGCCTAGCACATAGTATAACGTGAGCCATCTAACTAGTGAAAAACAAAAGGTAAAAGGGCTGAGTATTTCATTGTGGATTGAGACAATAAAATAACTATTTTGTCATTTTCAAACAAAATCAATCAATTAGGTGTTGAAAGTAATACAATATTTTCCATGTGATCCATTAGTCGTTATCATATTAATTGGAGCGAATTGATCTTTTCATGATTTTTCAGCATAATAAAATTACTTAATTACCCTTAAAAAAAAACTTAAGCTGACTTTTAGGGGCTTTTTCGTCTTTTCATTTTTTATGTATAGTAAAATAACTGAATTACCCTTAAAATAAAAAATTATTAAGCCAGCATCTAGGGGTTTTTTTGTGTTTTCAACTTGGTTTTTGGTTATAATCAAGTTCACGGAGGGTTAATTTGGTATTTTAATAAATATGAAATATTATTTAAAAAGGAAAAGTGGTTTGTGTGTGCATTACGTGTGCCAGTGGGTGAGAGACACCCATGCTGTTCAGACAAAATATGTGAGGTGTCGTCCAAAGATAGAACGGTGGCTTTCTAGGTGGTGTTCAAATCGTCTCAACAGCCCCTCCATACCTGGATGGTGCATATCACAAAAATAACTTTAATGTGACAATGGTAACGTTTTTTTTTTTTACTTCTTCTCTCTTCTCCTTGATTCCGACGCCTTACCCTTCAATTTTTCAAAACAACCATTCAATTTATTTTTTCTTCTGATTTGGGTCATATTCTTTTGATTACTATTTATTTTATTTGAAATAATTTATAAGATTAGAATTTTATTTCAATTTCATCCTCCTTCAATTATTCTCATCTATTATATTTCATTCTTATTTTTTTTATTGTTATGTATCTCTACATTCACAAATTCTTTGTGTAAATCAAAAGGACTAACTTCTCCATCAATCACATAACAAGTATCATAAACCCATAATGAGCACTAATCTCTCCACCAATGATATTCATTTTTCTTCACCCACCATGAAGTTGTTCTTCGTCATTGCTTCAATTATCGGAACTCCTTGCACCACAAAGTATCTACAATAACACCACCCTTGATGCTCTGTCAGAGTAAATTGATATAATTAATATCTATAAATATCTTTGATCATATTCAAGTCCATTCAAGAGCTTCTTACTAGTTAATTCACACACACCGTGCTATCTTCATTCTATTTCTCTTTCTGGTATAATATTTCTCCTCCAATATTTAATGAATTAAGCGTCATAGGGCTCCATGTTCCAACATGAAACTTGTTTTGTAGGAACAAATGAGCCCAGAGACAAAGCCTATATTAGTCTTACACACTTCACCCAATACATAGCTATGAAACCCCTAATTCAATCCTAAAGTTTACACAAGTTCATTAGGGTATATTAAAAATGACGATGTTTTTTTAGCCTTCTCCACCATTCCTAAACTTGGCTCTTTCTCTTCCTCTTCCTCTTTTTTTTCTCGAGCTCCGCTAAATTCGCTCTCTCTTGACCACCTGTAATCCCACGCTTGATTTTTTTCTTTTTCTTTTTTGTATTGGTTAAATTTTGAAATGAAATTAGCTTGCTTTTGATTTTGATTTTACTCCATCAGTGTGCGTATGTTTGGCGTAAAATGGAACTATGCAGAAAAGGGGGTAGGTGGTAAAAGATGACTTAAAACCCACTACAATTGATGTTGTAATTGTTCTTTATTTGTTTTTAGCTCACAATTTTGGTCTCTTTAACTTGAAAGAAGAAATATTTTTTGGATTGAGATAATTATTTCATGTATCGGATTTTTAATGACAAAACAATTATGTATTAAAAGAACTTTCACTTTATAATATATATATATATATATATATATATATATATATATATATATATTAAAGCATAATATAAAATCATGCTTGAAACTATAGTTTTGAAACCCGGCCCGGCCCGGCGGGTCGACCCGGGCTTGAGACCGGGCCGGGTCTAAGTAAAAAACAGTCAGGGATTTGACCCAGTGAAACCCGGTCGACCCGGAACCCGATCAACCCAGGTAAACCTAGCTGAGACCTGGCCTTATTTTTTTTTAATATATATGCGAGAAACGGCGTCGTTTTGGCCTTTTACATTTAAAAGGCCAAAACATGAAGAACTGAAGACAGAACAAGCAGAAGACCTAATTAAAGAAATTTCGAAAGCTCTTTCAAGGTACACTAAAATGGTCGACGATATTATCAGGACACAAGCTAAAAAATTGCAACAAGGGAGTGAGCTAACTCGAGTGAGGCTTAAAGAAATGGACCTGCCAGATTCAATTCTTTCTTTGGAAGAACTTTACGCTTCCAACAGATCTTAAAAAAGATGTGGAAGCAGTGTAGATTAGTGGGGGTGCAGCCGACCTTGAAACTGAGTTACAGCAACTTATGGATTTGAGGAGAGTAAACCAAGAATTGTTGGTTCAGACAGAGGAACTTTTGCATAATGAAGCAACGGAAGATGCCCAATTTAGATCTTTGAAGAATAGAGATGCTCTATTTTGTGGAGGAATCTTATTTCTGTTTTGCTTTCATCAGATAGAATCTGCACTTCCAACTTTAGCTAGTCTGATAATGTCTTTGGATGCTAATGAAGATGCTATAGTGGGGGCCTTGAAGCAGAGCTTGGTATGTATCTTCTTTCTAAACCTTTTGTTTTTCAAAATAATTTGGTGTTGCATTGTTGAGTTGACATTTCCTTTCCCCCGATGAACTCAACCTTGCCTCTCTAACAATGAAAATAAATAGAAAAATGAATTGAATGCTTTTTTGTTATTGTATATTCTTTCTCTTATTGTTTTTCTTTTTTACTCCTCATCCATAGTTTATGTTATGGTTGGTTTCCCTTGACATTTCTTGAGTAGGTCTTGGTAATCTTGAGTGGGTTTATATAAATGTTGCTTTTCTATTGTTGGTTTTTTTTGGGTTGACCCGGGTCAACCCATCTGACCCGTGACCCGATTATTAGACCTGATCGACAACCGGGTTGGGTTTAAAAACTATGCTTGAAACCTCACCTAATTAAGCTTTTGTTAGTAATATTCTTGGTTTCTATTAAAAATAAATCCATCTGCCGCAAAAATTACAAACAAATTCCCTATAATTGGCATGGATAGCTTAATTGTAATTAAATGCTCAATTTTCTTCCACAAGCTTAACGGGCTGCGAATATGCAAGCTCAAGTGAATATACAGACACTTCCGACAGATTTCCAGTAGATGACAAAGGAGTACATGGGGAGATTTCTGTTTCGTTATAATTTCCTTCCTCACTTGACTGAAAATCAACTCCTGAGGATCTCTCTGAAAAGGAGAGATGTTTTTTTTTTTAGAAGTATAATATTGCATTAGAATACGCCCCGATATGGCGGAGGAGACATATAAAACATAGAAAAATTGCTTACAGCTCATGATTAGCAGGTCTAAGAAATGAAATGATGACCAACCCAAGAAACCAAAAATACAATTAGCAGCTAAGAGAAGCAAATGAATATTTTGGTCGTACCATAATATTTTGGTCCATAAATGAATATTAGGGGATTTGGATTTTATTTTTAATATTTTGTTGGAATATTTATGCTGGTTTCTTAGCAGGTTAGATGCACCAGACCGATCCAAGGCTCGATTCATATGTCAAACTAGACAGTGAAAGTCGGGTTCTTATAACAGTGATTTTGGATGCTCAGAGTGGAAATCTTTCTAGCGAGAGTTTCTTTCAAGCAACCATAATAGTGAATCTCCATGCGAGGGGACACCCTCAAATGGTAGTTTAGCCATACAATTTTAACTGGAAGTGATGAGCACTGCTGCAAAGTGATATGAGAACCACACCTTATGCAATAACTGTAGCAATAATTAACACGAAAATTGCTTCTCTTGAGCTCGATCATGCCGCTAACTATTAATCAGTGATGCATCAGAATCTACACTAAAGAATCACAAATTTGTGCTCCATAATGAAACAAAATGTTGTTGCAAAACCACTCTCCCTCTGCTCTGCGTAGATAAAGAATGCCTAGCCATGCCGCCGTGAATGCCTAGCCATGCCGCCGTCCGTCTCTTTGCAATAGATCGCTCCGTAAGATATCCACGTCATGCAGAGTTTTCATCAAGTTTAGAGACATAACATTGTATAATCATTGGTCACAACTCACAATCAATCAAAGTTTAGGAAACATAAAAACAAACTCCTGGCACAGTAAAGTATTCTCCTTTACAAAATGATGCACAACTTTCATGTAACTGATCCAACTATGGTATATGGTACGCAATTGCTTCTCTCAGTTCTTTCTTTCTACATCTTTTATTTTATTTTATTTTTTGGATTCAAGGAAACCCTACCCTCTGGAAAACACACTTTATAGATCCAGGTGAGCGAGTAAAACCACGGCCGTCCCAGACTCTTACAAGAGGTGCACGCCCTGACTCGAATTCAAGACAAGTTGTACAAATCTCAAGTTTTTTACCGTCACGCCACGCCTCTTGGACCTTTCTTTCTACATCTTCACATAGCAAGACAAGAATTGAAGACCTGCGTAATTAACTCGATTAATACTAGAAAAGTAACCAGCGCAGCTCTATTTTACAGCCTTAAACCACTTGAAAACTGGGAAGCAAGAATGGTTTTCTAGACTAATGAATTATTACATAATTTGTCATCATGCTCGGTGGTCCAATTACTTGATACAAAAATCATAATTGACATTCCATTTCAATCCTAGCCACTTAATACTGTTATACTATCTACAGAGCTCTGATTAAATTCCAAAACCTTTTTTTCCTTGATCTCTATTTTTATTTTTTTAAAAGATTTCATGACCTATTTAGAGGTATTATAAACCTCTAGTGAGACAAACTTTATTAGTTTTATTTTTAGATAAAAATTTGAAGATACAGGAAATCTTTAAAACAACTAAAAATCCAAAAGCAAAAAAAAAAACAAAAATCTAAATTAAACAATAAATTAAAAAAAAAACCTAGAAAAAATAACAAAATTAACTTAAACGGTAATTTTTTGGTCTAATTTCGAGAGATCCAACATTAACATAATAGCTCCTCATAATATTTTTTTTTTATGTTTTTATATTATTTTGATGTGCTGATGTCAAAAATAATTTTTAAAAAATAAAAAAAATATATTATTTTGATGTATTTTGAAATGAAAAGCACTTTAAAAAGCAATTACTACCACACTCTCAAACACACTGAAAGGAACCGTTTGGATGTGCCAAAGACAGAAATAGGATCCACAGCAAAAAAAAAATTTGAAAAACATTGCGGCATGTGAATTCCAGTATTGCTATTATGTTTGTTTGAGAACTAAATAGGTGGCCGGGTTAAAAAAAATTTAATATAAAAAATATTATTCAAGCGACGTCAATATTTTCAAATAAGTATGAAAAATATAAGATTTAGATAATTAATTGGGTTAATATACTCAATTAATTTAATGATATAATTTTAAAAATATATTGATAATAAATAAAACAATAAAAAACACAATAATTAACTATAAAAAATAAAACGACAATATTATCTTTGAGTAGAAAAAAAAATAGCTCATAGACTCACTGTCTCTCCACCATGAACACCGCCCTGCAACTAAAAAAACTTACCAATATAATTTTAATATCATTACAAAAGGCTACACAATAATTCTAAAAGAAATCGCACGAGTCATCAAAATCAAGAACTAGAAAGTAAACCAAATAAAATATTATGAAGTAATCATTTCATGCTTATATTTAATCAAATAATATAATTTAATTCAAAAATATAATTTCTTTAAAAATACTAAATTTAACAAAGAATAAAAAATAACAAAACCCAAGATAATTCAAGTCATTTTTAAAATCAATAAATAATCCTACAGAATGCAAATAAAAAAATAATGAAGCACAATTTATAATTAAATAAATATTAAAAGGATGAAAATTAAAGAGATTTTGCTTTTAAATATAATTTAATCATTTTACTGTTTTTTAAAAAGCAAAAATACAAAAATAAACCTCTTATTTGTTTAGTTAAAAATAATGTAACTAATTTGATAAAATCTGTCTTTAAAAATAATTTAGTTATTTCAAATACCAATTCTCTGATTAACATAATAATGATAAATAAATACTATAGAAAAAACCATATTATCTCCAATAAGAAGTTAGTTGATTTTACTTGAGAACAGCAAAATAATCATATTACATCCTATTGCTATTCACTAATCCTTTTATTTTTTTAAAAAATAAAAATTAAAGGGGAACCCGTCTAGTACAAGAGAATATTTTATCTTGAGATTCGGGAGTATTGTTGCAATTTTGTAATAAAATCATACCTTCATGGTTACCTTGGATAAGAATTGAGAATGGGGAAACCTGTGGTGTACAACAAGTGCAGTTTGGTAATAAAATAATTCTTCCATGGTTATTTTCCCGTCGTGAATATTAAATGTAATTTCACTTTTCGATTCCAAAATTTACTGTGCTTCCAAAATCAGACATGCAAGCTCTTGCTTCGTTTGGTCCACGTTTGTTGTAATGTCTCTTTGCTGTTCTCTGCTGAGCAAAATATAAAGTAGTGCCATTGACTGAACCAGCCTAAAGTACCGAGTAAAGCAAGCGCAGAATGGCATACGACTTCATCATGACTAGCTTGCAAATGATGAATTCCGCATGAATGTCATCTCATCAAATGTGAATACCTCGAGAAGTCGAGGAAACCAAAGGAGATTTCAACCCATGCGCCTCTGCAAGGGGCAAACTCAGAAATGTTCAACCCTCCTACACACTTTCATTTGGCCATTCTTGTTGAAAGAAGTTGCAGGTTTTATTTACTTGCTGATGGAGTTCATTGAAGGAATTCCTGCTCGCACAGCTCCCCTTTCCTCTATGCATAACCAACAGTTAAGGAGGCATATCGTGCTTTGATACTCAGCTAACACCAACCAACCAACAAGTTCATTGTCCCTCTTCTTTTCATGGGACTCTCAATTAGACAAGACTAGACGATTTCAAATAGGCAAGCAACAGCCTTAAAGTTTATTAACCAAGCTGTTCAAGATTTAGACAGTTTCTTCTAACACTTGCTTCTCTTGAGAAGTAGCTTCTAACCACCAATTAATAGACAAACGCTCAATGAAGCCTCAGGAACTCCACAGGTCAAACAATCCAAAAGTTTATTAACCAAGCTGGGGCATGATCATCAATACAGGACACATAAGTAGCAGAGTCAACTCACAGACAATTCCATCACTAATAAATAAGGCAACTAAGAAATAACCTAACAGTTTCAAGATAACTAAGACCTACAACTCTTGACAGGATATTCACTTCATGTCGACACATTCTACCAACAAGCATCAAACAAACTTCACCTCAGTTTCCAACAAACAGAAGCATTAAGGCGTTTTGGTCTCTCAAAGCCCAGCTGAGCCTTCTGCAGTTGGTTTAGACACAGGTACCTCACCCTTAGATGGCAACTGCATGGACCCAGAAAAGCTGTGTCAGGACAGTAAATTTTGACAAACAGCAGATTTTGGAAGAAAGATAGATCCAGCAAATAGGTATAACCAAAATTTATTTTCTGTATGAATTGCCAATATAATATTGCATGGCGAGGATAGCTTCTCATCCACATTCTTCTTCTTTAGTTTTTTAATCTACCTTCTGAGCTTCCACATTTTTTTTCTGCCATGAAATGGTACTGCAGACACTGGTCAGTATTATACACTTGGTATGCAACCTAAGGCAGTTTAAGTTACTGATTGAAGATGAAAGCAATTCTGTTTCACAACCCAAAACACAGCAACATAGAGAAACTGAAGATGAAGTATATAAACAGTGCTATACTCGTCATAGCAGTCTGTTTCAAAAAGACATGTAGGGGAAGAATAGCTTATAAAAAGACTTAGGTTCATGAACTCTGGTATGTTCCAATAATACCAAAACCACATTCAGACCATAAAACTAAAATTCTTACAGAAGCAGCAAAATCTAGACATTCCTATAACTAAAAAAAGAAAAGTGGCATTGGGACAAAATAAATAAAGGGAGTGGAATCAGTCTGTTGTATGTTCATCGGTTACAAAAGTACAATGAACCTATTGATGAATAAACTGCATCAATATAAATTCTATATTTTAGTGGTAAATAGTTATTAGGAGCACTCTTCAAATATATGCCCCTGGACAAACTATTAACGAATTTTCAGACAAGCAAGTTAAGGTGCACCCAAAATCATAACACTAGAAGACTACCACTGGATGTCCCAATTTAAGGCATAACACAAATCATAATATACCTTGCATTGAAGACTTGTAATTGTTGACTTCAGTAAAGCATCCCCAACAATCAACCTCAACTTCTTGACAAAATCCTCCCTGTTTACCTTCTTCTCCTGATAAAATAAACAAAAGGGTGATCAAATATATCATGAGAAACATTTGAATTAGAATGAAAGATAATAAAAGATCTTGCCATTTTACATACCCTGAACAGTTCATAATTGTTAGTTATGAGTTCCATGTCTTTGCTAGGAACTTTATTTGAAATTGCAGCAAACAACATAGGAAAAGGCATCCATGGAGATTTCGGAGCTCTGGTACTGCTTGAACTCAGACTTGGTGATTTTCCAAGAGATCTCCCAGAACCCAAAACTGGTTGAATTTTGCTTCCCTTGAAGATAACAAATGCTAACAGTTTAGTAGCTCAGGCACAGTTACGAACATCAGAAGCTAAACGAAACTAGTCAACAATACAAAATAGGCAATCTTGTCAAATGAGACATAATGACTTCCAGGCAACCATAACCATAAGCATATGCTCTAGGCACATGCCAGTGAAAGGAACTGTTCAATTGTCTTTTAATGTTTAAACAATCCATCTATTATTCTAGCTTGTACAGTTCAAAAGCAATGCTTGGCAACAGATGCTGTTTGTTTCAAAACTTTTCATTCTGCGGGCAGATCTATCTTTTAGACAGAATAAGACTCGTGAGTAATAAATCCAACAATTCAACTTTCATTTCATATTTTGTGCTTTCTTAAAGCACAAGTTGTCTTCAGTCTAAAAGGGACCATACTTCGCAGGCAAATGAAGAAACATGCATCTCCCCAAACAGTACAAGCAAAACCAACATTAATTTTTTCACCCGCTATATATTGCATGACAAACAACACACATAGCACAAGTAAAACCAACATTAAATTTTTCACCTGCTATATATTGCAGCACAAGCAAAACCAAACTTAAATTCTACATCCTGCTATATATTGCATAACAAACAATGGATAACAATCCTGACAAATATACAGAGAGAAAAATAGTTGCCATACCATATCAGCAGTTGGGGACTCATTAAGATCAACTGCAGAGGACTCAACTGGTAAGTTCAAATCAACTGCAGAGGACTCGACTGGTAAACGTCCCTGACCTCCATGAGAAGTGGTCACCCCTGAAACGGTATGCTTACTCTCACTAGCAACCAGAAACCCTGCAGAAAGAAAACAAAATACTACAGCAAAGTACAAAAGAAGTTCCAAAAAGAAAATTAGAGGTACTCATACAGCATCTGCAGAAGACACCGCTGACAAAGTCATTGAATCAATGGTTGAGGTGCTGATTGATCTCTTGAATGTAATAGAACACAACCAAAAGGAGATTTCCCCATCATGGATGAAACTTTTATCTTAAAACTACCATCCTTATAAATTTCAGCATCCAAGGAGGTTGGACTTTTGAATTGATACCTGTGCCCAACCATCAGAATTCATTGGCCGTGCTCCATCCAACAAATCACTAATGATCGAGGAGCACAAATCCAACACGAGCAAAGATTTCATTCCAATCCTAAAAGACAAATTCATACATGCACATATGTGTATATATATACATATATGTATGTGTGTATATATACATATATGTATGTGTGTATATATACATATATGTATGTGTATATATATATATGTCATACATGCATTTGTGTGCATGTTTAAATAATTCATGCCAAAACTAACACCTCTAGAAGAAGTAACATATCACCTTCAGTGGTGGAAGAAATCTTGAAACTAACAACGAACTCCGGATAAATGTGGGTGTTCATATTCATATTCCAGACTATATACTCTCTTGGACTTTCAAGATCATCCACTCCACTATCAAAATTTTCACTACTAGGATGGAACTGCCGACTCCCAGAGTGAAGAAGCTCCATGTTTCCCATTATTACACGACAAAATACCAGGTGTCGTTCTCCATTTTCGTCAACATCACAATACTTGACACTGTAAACAAACCAAAAGTTGAATCCTCCACAACAGCACAGTATTTAAAGGAAAAAGGAAAAAGAAAAAAGAAGAAAAACAAAGTTAAAACCAGTTATATAAGAAAACTATCACAGAAAACGCATCATATGCATTTCTGAAGGCAGGTGATCCGTGGCACAGGCAGCAAAACACGGAAAGCTTTTTTCAGTAATTCTTAATACAAAAGGTTGAAAGAAAATTTTCAAGGTTAACAAATCACATTGATCCAGATTAAATTGTTCAAAGACTTGAACTCTTCATTTGAGGATTTTTTAAGAGGACACAAACACAAACCAGGAAATCTCACACTAATATAATAGATGGTAGATATGTGAAAAAAAGAGCTGAAATAGCCGCCACCGTGACAGTGATATGAATAGTAAACAGATTGTTTCTGTGAAATAAATTAAGTTTTTTTAAAATAAATTAAGTTTTTTTAAAATAAAAATATCATGCAGATCTTCATGAGAAGCCTCAAAAGTGTAGCTTATCAGTCAATTGCTCATGTTACCAAATTCAACAGTGAGAATTGATAGGCAGCTCCTGAGAACAGACCTATAAGTAATTTTGCTAAATCTAACAAGACAACCAAATTGAAAATAATAGGATTACACACAACTTCATAGTATTATTAGACAAGCATGGCATAGAAAGATTAGCAATCTCCAAATTAACTTTTCAAAACCAGACTGACAAGAAAAGGGGATTCTTCTTTAAAGACGAGGATGACAATTTTCTAGCCAGTCTAGGGCTACTGTCTTAGAGTAAATGAACATTTTACCTTGAGAAAAACATGATATACTGCAGTTATTGCTAGACTATGACTGACAATTTCCACTTTAGACAAAACAGGAAAAACATCCAACCTGGTGTGACAACAGTTCGCTGCAGAAAGATGAACACCAATGCCATGTTTGGAATTTGTTGTGCATGGACCACAATGTCCAAGTCCATACGACATGATTGTGGAGAGTGCTCCTTTGGAAGAAGCAAGCCAGGCATATCGAACATTTGCATCTCCACGATATTTCTCTGTTAGTGCAATCTGCTTCAGGAAAAGCTCAAATCGAGCTTGCATCGAAGTACTAGAGCAGCGATAAATATCTACAATGTCTGCACCACCAAAAGGTTTCATAACTGTAACAAACAACTTCTTTACAGTATCAGAATCCAACATTTGCTTAAAAGACTCGGTGACTAAATTTGCTTCAATCTGTTGATTTTCCTCCATATCTTCATCAATTTTTTCACCAGGTTTCCTGTTGCAACTATCCTCCACTTCTACATGATAGTGGTCACTCATAGGCTTTTGACCAATTTGGATATGCTTGACAAGAGCATTTGACTCTCCACTATACTCCTTCAATTTTGATTGATTCCCTCCATTTATATCAATTTCAAGCTGCAGCTTGATCTCATGGGGCCCAAGAGGCTCCCTGAAAATGGGCCCTTGATCTTTCACACAATCATGCTGGCAGCAAAGATACGGTTCATCTTCATCAGCATAGCTTTCTGGAAAGAAGCAGCTACCTGCTTCATCAATCCAGGCAATTGGTTGCTGAATACCTGTCTTCATGTCCAGACGCAACATGTGCAAGAAGTCAATCACATAGCAGCGCCCCTCCAACTCAACCTCAACAAATGCCTTCTTCCCTTGAAAATCCTTCCTAATCAAAGCGACAAGATCCTTTGGGAAATCAATCCATTCCCCTTTCTGATAACACATCAGACGCTGTGGCATCCCAGTCCTCATAAAATTTGAATAGGACCGGAGTAAAGATCGTCTAGAATGATGCCCACAGCTCACAGGCTTGCTTTGGCTTCCATCCAATTTCCTGCGCTTCCCTAGCTTATGACTTGAAATCAGAGTGAGCCACTCAGGCAACACCATGCGGGACGCTCGCTTTCTCTTAACTCCAGGCATAACTCTACGACTACTATCCAACACCTTGGTGATCCTAGCTTCCATTTCTACCAACTAGATTAATCCTTATCAAGAAGTCTAAATCTAAAAGTTCAAAACTAAAAAGAAGTAACAAATCTAGCCTTTAACCATTTTCAAAGACACAGTGCCATTGAAGATGACTGGCAAATCCTGGATAACAAACACTTGTCAGGAAATTTGATCACATATAAAATGAATGCATATGGCATCAAAATATACACAAAAGGCTACAGATCAACAAATATATTCAAGCAGAAGGATGCAATCAACCCTGTGTGATACATATATCAGAAAATGCTATATGTTTTTTTTATAAGCTTGTGGCAAATCATTGTGGTCCTCTTTACCTGAAATTTATATAATGTTGGTTCTTGAAACAGAAATACAGACTTAAAGTACCTCAAAATCATGGTCTAACTACATGGACAACCATAGCGATTGATGATATGAAGAGGAACGCATGGTAGGTTATCTGCCTTCAAAGGTCCAGTTAGCTTTGAGGAGCAATGATCAATTTATAAATATGAGAATGGTCTTCATTCAAGCAACATATGCCTACAAAATACCCCCCCTGCAGTCTCCAAACCAAAAACAATTTTCATTTCAAGAATAACCACAGTGAAGTTGAAATGACCACCCCTGACATGTATACATTAGTCATTTGACATGCGCTCCGCTACAGGTTGTATATTTTTTTCTGGCAAAAAAAATTAGAATTTTTGAAGATATTATTCTTATTCATCTATAATTTTTTTTTTCATGTTTTATATAGATGAAATTTATTTTTAAAAATAAAAAATATTTATTTTTAGATGATATTTCTGACATGTGCAACCTTGCATAATTTTTTTTCCCTTTTATTTTGTTCGCTCAATTTCACATGTGTGTCTATTTTTATTATTATATGATTGAATAAAAAATTATTTAAATAAACAAATTCAGTAAACACTATTTGGGTAAAAATTCCATCTTATATGATTAAATATCTTGATCAACATCCTATTGTTAATGATTTTTTTTTTCAATTTATTTACCTAAATGGTTCTCGATTTTTTTAATTAAATGCTTGCATAACCTTTTCGATTTACACTTGGAATTTTTTATGTTAAAAAACACATCGGAAAAGCCTAAATACAAAATAATTTAATAAAAGCCTCTATTCAAAAAAGACTAAATAATCAAAATAAAAAATCATAGAGGATTGAATTGATTGAAACATAATTAAAAAAACTATTAACAAAAAGAGAACTTAAAAAATATATCAACCAAAATAAAAACCAAAATTAGAATAAAAAAATAAAAATAAGGTAATGATAGTCTAAGTGTCGCAAACGCATTTAAAAGAAATAAGAAAAACAAATGACTCGGGTTATAGCCCCGATCGAGTTTAATAAGTTGGTTTTATTTTAATTAGACTATAAAAAATAGACAACAATTGTAAACGAACAATTTAAAAAAAAATCACGATAACTTGGAAAAATACCTTTGGAAACGCAAAATTAGATAAAAAGGAGAGAAAATAAATCGGCTTGAGTTAACTCAAGAAAGAGTGATAAACATGTAACTTGGATAATAAAAGACAATCCAACTTGGGTTAACTGGCAAAACTCGTGGTTCAAGTCATGAGATTACGATAACCCGAGAGAAAAGAAATTGAATTAAATCACAAAGCCAATCTTTTTAAAAAACAAATACCTAATATCAAACAATGAAATCAGAAAAGAAAATAAGCCGAAAAAAGGATGTTGGTCAAAGTTAAATTTTCAAACTCGTGAAAAGGTCATTAGACAAGAATCACCATACATGGAAAAACCATGAAACCCAATGCCCAACAAATCAAGCAGAAGGATGAGATCGGGGGTAAATCAATTACATAAAAGAATATAAAATAAAAAATGGTAATTGAAAGAATAGGGGTGAAAATTGAAATAAAAAAAATAAATTAGAGGTTAAATTGAAAAGAAAAACAACAAAAGAAAAAAAATCAAAAGAATAATGATCAAATCGAAAAAAATAAAACACCATAAAATTGGATTGAAAGATAAAATTGAAAACCAATAAAACTTTTACAAAAAGGCCAAAGAAAAAAATTAAAAAACAAAAGAATAAAGACCAAATTAGAAAAAAATAATACATGACAAATTGAAATTGAAGGACTAAACTGAAAACAAACAATTTTTTTATAAAAAGGACAGGAAAAAAAATTAGAAATAAAAAAAGGATTTAAATTGAAATATCAAAAACAGAGAGGACCAAGCTGTATTTTTTAAGGAAGGAGAGAGAAAAAAAAAGGCTTATCGACGACGAACCACCCAACCGCTGCCGACACATGCCACAACACGGCAAACAAGCATGTTTGTTAGGGGTGAGCAAAAAAACCGATTAAACCGAGAAAACCGGAAAAAAAAAATAACAGAAAAAACTGAATCGTTAAAAAAACCGATTAGAATTTTTAAAAAACCAACCGGTTCGGTTCGGTTTCAGTTTTATAAGCCTGAAACTGAAAAAACCGAACTGATCCCAAACTAAAAAAAAAAAACAAGCCAAACTGGAAAATAAACCAAGCCAAACGGAGAAAAAACCGAGTCAAACCGAAAAAATCGAGACAAACCGGAAAAAACCGGTTTTTGTTCATTTTCGGTTTTTTTTAAAAAAAAAAAACCGGTTTGGTTACTTTTTTTTTTATAAAAACCAAAATAAACCGAAAATGATGACCCCTAATGTTTGTCCATCAGGTGGCGCCTGCCGCACGTGAGCAACTTTTTGAATTTTAAAATTAATTAATCATGTTAAAAGGACCAAATCACCCCTGATGGCTATGGAATTAACAAAAAAAAAACCAAAATGAAAAGGCCAAAAGAGCCTTGAACCCATGTTTTAATTTTTTTGGTTCTAAGAGCAAATATGTGTTTTCATTGTATTTTAAAAAATAAAAAGACTTAAACACCCTTGCCTAAAAGCTTAAAAAAACCTAATCAAAAGGGTAGTGAATTCATTTCATTATTCCTAAAAAAATAGAAAAGTCACATATACCCCTGGTCAAATCATTAATGACTAATGGGTCATGCGAAAAGACCAAAATATCCCCAACTTATAGGCCTCTTATTTTTTCTTGGAAGGGCACAAAAGTCATTCCACATGAATAGTAAATTTAGAACGTGCATAGTATCTTCTACTGTATTTCTTCTACACCTTTTAGTGTTTTTGTTAATATGTAAAAGAAAAGGTAACCCGCCATGATGCCTATAAACAAATAGGATATTCAACATGCAAAGTCTTCTACCTAAAAAATTTCACAAGAAGACTAACCTCATGGAAGTCAAATTAACCATTCACAGTATATATTGAAATATGGATCTGATGTTAACTCGCCTTGACACCTATAACAAATGAATTATCAATTTCAATCACTTTAAAGTTCTATATGACGATACAGCTAGAAGAAAGAAGAATTTTGGATACACTAATTCAATAAGGAATTAGTGCTGGCAACTTTATTCTTTTAGTCAATAACATCAGATATTGTAATTGGTACTACAGAGATGGAGGAAGATAGTGTTTCCAGGAACAGAACAAATACACAGCCACAGGCAGCAAAGAAGTTTTGGTCACGGAACTGAGAGGTTTAATTGAACAGCCAAACAGAGTCTTCTAAAACTGGAAACCTTTGGTTTTCACACTCCCAAATAGTTGACAGAAGCAAGTGAAACTAGGAGGAAAAGGTACATAAGTTTGAGTACAGAGAGTTACCCTTTCTTTATCACGACTCAAATCACATTCATTGATAGCTTTGAAAGTTCACCCTTTCTTTATCACGACTCAAATCACATACATTGATGGCTTTGAAAGTTCACCCTTTCTTCATCACAACAAAAATCACATGTATGACTTTCCATCAACAAAAGGTCCAGACAAAAGAACCAATGAGTTCTAAAAAAATGAGGAGCCAGATGTGTTGCAAATGCTTGAATAGCACAGCTGGTGGAGCAGAGGACTGAAAATGTTAAGAGTAGACTGGTTCTCTAACATTCATTGGTCCAAGGAACAGCATATGTTAATATTTCTGTAAGAAAATGTCACATAAACCTTTCAATTGACAATGCGACTTACTCAATTAGTATTTCCAAGGCCACTATTTTGAACGATGTCAGAATAATTCATTTCCATTCATGGTCAGTAAATGAACCCCTTCCAGCTTTTTCAGGCATCATTATAGATTCTCAATTATATATGCAAAGCTACACGCGAAATGTTTCTATTCAAGAGACATATTGAATGAAGAATAAGCCATAGAAGTACAGAACACAAAGTTCCCTGAAAGCAGCATAACATGCCTGCAGAAGTGCTTACATAATAGAGTAAAAAAAAAAACATGCATAGTAAATACTGTGAGAGCCGAGAACTTTTCCATCCAAATATTGCCACTACTCCAACAAGAAATTTACTTCCAAAAACAAGCTTGTGAAAAAAGAAAAGAAAAGAAAGAGAGAAAGAAAGTTCAATAACAAAGGGTAGACAAAGAACCAAGTGGAGAATTAGATAGACATGAAAAATCAAAAAAGAAAGACATACCTCATGATAGTGCTACTGTTAGCGTTCATTTTGTACATGTTCCCTTTTTTATACAACCGTTACAAAATTACAGACGTAGAGCCACTTGGTTATTTATTTTACAGCCTTGAGTAGCTCCGCTCCTATACAAGGGAAATCACAACACACAAAACCCTTACTTCAAATTCCAATAACTAAATTGATTTCAAAAGGACATACATGCGCACGCCAGATATTTGGAGTATTAATTCAAGCTAAGCAGATAATCATGTATTTAATTCAGTATATTTGCTTGCTCAACCAAAAAATTCACTTTTCCAGTTATTTCAAATCGAAGTCAAACCAATTCTTAGGAACATAATTTCAATTCATCTTCTTGTAACCAAACAAATCAGAACCCCAAATCATTCATATACCTCAACTATAGCTACTATTTTTTTTACAAAATTTTGTCAATTTTACTCTTAATTTTAAGGTTATTATGAATTAAAAACTAAATCAAAAACAAAAGGGGAGAGATTTTTAAAGGATTAATAATTCAATCCTCACTCCTGTCAAACAAACAGATCATAACCCAAAATTATCTCTCTTTTTTTCAAAGATAAAAGTATTGCCATTTTTTAAATATATTGTCCTTAATTTCACCACAATCGCACATTTTTTTCACGAAAAATAAAACACAAAATAAAACTTTGAACCTTCAAATAACCAAACGCGATCTAATGAATTCTCTCACAAAATAAACAGCCATAACAGAAACAAAGGAAAAGGACGAGATAAGGAAAAAAGAAACAACAGTACCTGTAAACGATACATAGAGATTAATTAGTATAATCTAGCGAGGTTTGATTTTCTAAATTTCTATAAGAACAAAAGAAGGAGATCGATGTGCTTATTAGAAAGAGAGAAAACCCTAACTCGCAAGAAGAGGAACAGTGCTAGTATGCGACACCGTTGATAGTTCTAAAAAGATATACCCATCGGCGTTGACGGTGTATTATTATGAAGTCGGCGGTCTTTTTGTTTATGTGTGTCTCTCTCTCTCTAAACTAATAGAATCATCTCATACTCCTCGGCGCGTGTTTTCAATTTTCTTTTGCGAAAAGCAAGAAAGACCAATCAAAATTGCCCACCAACGTTACTTGGAGATAATGTTAGGCTTACGTGGTGTTTGACAGTTGTTGTGTGACGGGTTGTTTCGATTGGGTTTAGTTTGGGGTGTCCTAGGAAAGAGTGAGTCGTGATTGGTAGGTGTGGGGTGTGGAATTATTTTACGGGTGAAAGAGAAGTTAAATTATTGATAGGGGTGGTTCGGGTATTACAAGATAAAGGTAAGGGTAGTGTTGGGATATTAATAAGTACTAAGTGGGTCCCACGGGAGAAGAAGATAATTTTGGTCAAAATTTGTCATGTCAATCACTCTTCACTCTTTTCTTTCTTGATGCGAAAAGAATAATAAATAATAAATGTATCAGAATATTTTATTTCGGTGTTATTTTATTGGTTTCAAGCGAAGCCTGAAAATATATATTTTAAAAAATAGACTCAGTCACCTTCAAATTTCAATGGACAATTTTTGAACAAGTAAACAAATCTTCATCATGATATCTTCAGGGATAAGATTTATGTTTTTGATAATGGTTAATTTTGTAGTTTCGATAATTTAATTTATTTTTTTAGTCAATGTAATTAAAGGTGGGTATTTGATTTCTACAAAAGATACCATTTGGTAAATTTGGTAATTCTTTAATTATTAAATTAGTAATTTTTTGAGAAAAAATACAATAATATTATAGAAAGATATTCTGAAAATAAATAGAGATTTTGAACTTTTTTAATGAGGAAGAATATCTCTGATATATATATTAATATTGATGGATATGCATAAAAACAGGAAATAAGCAAAAGGAAAAAAAAAACTAAAGGCATCAACCGATAACTAAATAGATAAAAAATTAATATTAATGAACTAAATTAAATAAAAAAATATTAATTAAAAATAAAAAAACATATAGGAAGAAAAAAACTAATGAAGAAAAAGAAAAGAAAAACTAAATTAATTGGGTTAACCAGTCAAACCTGAGATCCGTGACATAAAGTCTGATAACTAAATAGAAAAAAATATTAACAAACTAAATTAAACAAAAAAATTAATTAAAAAGAAAAAAACAAAGGAAAAAAAACTAATAAAGAAAAAAAAAACTGAATTAACTGGGTTAACCGTCAAACCAGGTTAACCCGTCAAACCTGAGATCTGTGTCATGAAAGTCTGATAAAAAAATTAATATTAACAAACTAAATTACAAAAAAAATAATTAAAAATAAAAAAACAAAAGGCATAAAAACGAGAAAAAAAAACTAAAGGCATCAACCTTTGCACCGTGGACTCCACTGGGCAATCAACAGTAAAAAACTGATGCTTTTTAGTTATAGTTAATATTAAAAGATGAAAGTAGAAGAAAAAAACAAATGAAGAAAAAGAAAAAATTCTAAATCAACTGAGTTAATCCGTCATATCATGTTAACTCGTCAAACCTGAGATTCGTGTCTTGAGAGTGAGATAACTAAATAGAAAAAAAATAATATTAATGAACCAAATTAAAAAAAATTAATTAAAAAGAAAAAAAACCTATAGGAAGAAAAAAACTAATAAAGAAAAAGAAAAAAATATGAACTAATTGGGTTAACCTGTCAAACCAGGGATCCGTGTCATGAAAGTCTGATAACTAGATAGAAAAAAAATTAATATTAACAAACTAAATTTAAAAAAAAAATTAAAAAGAAAAAAAAAAGACATCAACCTTTTCACAGTGGACTGCACTGTGCAGTCCACAGTGAAATGCATAAAAAGAAAAAGAAAAAGAAAAAGAAACTAAAGACATCAGCTTTTTCACTATGGACTGCATACAATATTAAAAGAAAAAATTGAAAGAAAAAAAATATGAATCAACTGGTTTAACCTGTCAAACCTGGAATTCGTGTCATGAGAGTGTGATAACAAAAGAGAAAAAAATTAATATTAATGAACTAAATTAAAAAAAAATTAATTAAAAAGGAAAAAAACAAAGAGAAAAAACCTACAGAAAGAAAAAAACTAATGAAGAAAAGGTAAAAAAATCTAAATCAACTGGGTTAACCCGTCAAACCTGGGATCCGTGTCATGAAAGTTTGATAATTAAATAGAAAAATTTTAATATTAACAAACTAAATTAAAAAAAATAATCAAAAACAACAAAGCAAGGAAAAAGCCAAAAAAAACTAAAGACATCAGCTTTTTCATTGTGGTTTGCATTGTGCAGTTCACAGTAAAAGGCTTAAAAAGAAATAAATAAAGAAAAAAGAAAAAAAACAAAGGCATACGCGGAGGGTTATTGTTATTTTTTTTTTGCATCAAAAATATCAAAAAGGCTAAGATCTAAGAGTGTTAGGTCTTTCTGCAATGATATACCAAAGAGCTTTAGGTCTAGCTGCAACGCTTGATCCAAGAATAATATTATTAATATTAATAATAATATTAAACTTACATTACTTAAGTTTAAGTGAGTCTGGCTGCAACACCAGACTCAAGAGCCTTGGATGTGAGTCTGGCTGTAAGGTCGTGTCATTAAAGTGTGATAATTAAATAAATTAATTAAAAAGAAAAAAGAAAAAAAAACTAATGAAGAAAAAGAAAAAACATATAAATTAACTGAGTTAACCCATCAAACCTGAGATTCGTGTCATGAAAGTTTGATAACTAAATAGAAAAAAAAAACTTGACAGGTTAACCCAGAATTAACTAGGTTAACCTGTCAAACCTGAGATCCGTGTCATGAAAGTTTGATAACTAAATAAAAATAAATTTAACATTAACAAACTAAATTAAACGAAAAAAATTAATTAAAAAGAAAAAAAACACAATTTTTTTTTATTAACCCATTAAACCAGGTTAACCCGCCAAACCCGGGATCCGTGTCATCAAAGTTTGATAACTAAATATAAAAAAATTAACATTAAAAAATTAAATTAAACAAAAAAATTTCTTAAAAAAAAAAGGAAAAAAAAACAAAACACAACAGCCTTTTTATCATGGACTTTACAGTACATAGTGAAAAGCATAAAAAAATATAAAAACTTGCTCAATGTTTCACAGTGAACTACACTGTACAGTCCACGGTAAAACACTAAACCGTCTTAGTTATAATATAGTTAATTGATTGATTGGAGGCCAGACCTCCCATGCCCATATATCCCAGAATGTGAAAAGTCGATATGACCCCCCCAACCTTTTTGCATCCTAGTTCTAGGCTGTGTTTGTTTTTCAGAAACTGGTTTTCGGAAAACCACTTTTCAGACTTTTATATGTTTGTTTGCTATTAAAAAAGTTGGTCAACGGAAAACACTTTCGAGTCAAAGAAAAATTTGGCTTGGTTTCCAGGAAAGTGTTTTCCTCTTATTTTGGGCGGAAAACATTTTCCGAAAGTTGTGAAAAATTTAGAAATGTCATATTATTTACTGATTATATCAAATTTGGTCCTCAAACTTTTGATTGTTATATATATTTTGTTTTGAATATTTGTTTTTCAATTTCATCCCTTAGAATTTAATTTTTATATTAATTTTGGTCCTTGTTTTTATAATTTTTATTTGTTTTTCCCTTATCATTTTTTAATTGAAATTTTTTATCTATCAAATTTGATCCTTATTCTTTTGATTGTTACTTATTTTATTTGAAATAATTTAAGAAATATTAATTTTTATTATTTTAATTTCTTCATCTTTCAATTTCTTTATTTTTTAAATTTGATCTCTATTATTTTGATTATTATTTATTTTATTTAATATATTTTATAAAATTATATTTTTTTTTAATTTCATTCTCATTCAACCTTTTATTTGTAAGATTTGTTCCTTATTATTTTAATAAACTTGAAAAAAATAAAATATTAATAAATTATTTTTCAATTTATTTTTCATAACATAACCAAAACACTGAAAAATGTTTTTAAACTTATTTTTCATTACACTAGCAAACATCAGAAAATAATTTATTTTTCTAAAATTTATTTTTAAAAAAATATTACTTTCCAACAAACAGCCTAACTATCTCTTTGTTTTTTTTTTAATTGCAGGACCCATCAATCTCTGAGTTTTAAGGCCGTCGTGGAAAATTTGCTGAGGCTTTTATCATACAGAGACAAAAAAGTGGCATGGGTGGTCCGGTGGAGAGAGACTCCGTTTTACCTAGATTACCACGAACATGTTGATATTTGTGCATACACTGATTATGATTGCTGGATTATCTTCATGGCGGAGAAGATAAGCAAGAATGCAGCATAATGATACGGCTTTTCCCAACCATTAGATCTTATTTTAATGACATGTCACCGATCTATCATATTCTGGTAAAATTAAAGGCTTTTTGATACTTGAGGGGAGCCGGACCAAGCTCTATGCGACGGGAGGAAGCTTGGAACTCAAACAACCAAATAATTACCATGATACCTTTTATTTATTTATTATTATTATTGTTAATTACGCACCTGCCAAACAGAGTATATGAAGGAGCTCCATGCGTGCAAGCCGTAGGAGAGTGGATAAAAAGACTTCTGAGTTTTAGCCCATTGAAATTCAAAATGTCAATCTCCAACCGATCACTGTATTAGACTTCTAGAAATAATATCAGCCCATATGTGCTTGGAGGAGTCCCCGAAAAAGAAGAAGGAAAAGATGCTCTGCTCCCGTCCGCCATATTACGGAGAACGCAGCAAGGATTAGTAGAATTACCCCGTTTAATTTCACTTGTAAAGCTTTTGTTGACAGTCTATCAAGCACAGCGCAAGCCAGGAATGAAGCTGTGTCTTGGAATCATAAGAGAACCCCGAGACAATTCAAACCAGTCTACAAGAGGCCTTTTGGTTCTCAAGAAGCTCCAGTACTCATCGTTTACTGGAAAGATTCCATTAGGAGTACTTAGCTTCTGCGTCACCACGTCCTCTTTATCATGATCGGGACGAGCACCATTACTGAGGGGTGATTGGATCATTACCAAGTCTTCTAATCTTCCCGGGGGCGGGGGGGCAACTCCAGTACTTATCATTCAGAATCACAGCTGAAACTTTGGACGGAAAAGGAAGGGTAGCATCTTAGGTATTAATTTCTAGAACTAAAACTCTGAAGGAGAAGACCCAAAGGATGCCAATAAAAAGGTTTCTAGCCATTGCCAATTATAACACGTTGAATCAAACCCCAAGCAACATTCCTGAGGTGCAAAATTTTCCTCTGGCTCCATGAACATTAATCACCTGGAACTTATTCGATTGTCCAAATACTTCTTCCCTTAAGATAGTAGTGATGGATCCGCGACCGAAAGAGAACCAGATTTGAGAAAAAGACCCCAAAGGTTATCTCACGGAAGAGAACCAGTACCCAAAGACTGTTTTCCCTTAACTTTTGGAGTGTACTTTCTGAGTTCACGAACTTCTAGTTTATTTCTCTTAGGCTCTTGCGTAGGCAAAGACGAGTTCCTCAGTCCTGACCACAATAATGTTAAGTTTCATGTAGTCTACTCGAGCAGCAAATTCTTTAAAAATCTCAGGTTTAATTCCTTGAAAAATACGAGGCAGTACTCAATGCATCAATATACATGTCTAAAAGATGAAGTTTCGGTGAGTCAGTCTTTACAGTTGAGGTTAATGTTTCTTCATCGATGACAGGTTTATCTGTCTATTAATACGCATTAATAAGTTCAAAGATGTTCATCACACGACCAGTGTTGTATAACCAATTAAAAAAATTATTTTTTAATTGCTCTTAATTATTAATTAAGCCAGATTTCAAGTTAATACACCAATAAGGAGGTGGAAAGAAAAATTCTTTTTTAGAAATTCTTTTTCCTGGCATCCTTACTTGCCCTCAAGTTTTTTAAACACGTATGTTTGAAAGATTTTCATCAATAAAAAAGAAAAATACTTATACTATATAGATATTACCTTTATTTTTCTAGGATTGTACGAGAATGTTACCCTAGCTAGATCATCACGAGAGAAGAATGCTTTTAGACAATGCTTGTGGCTTTTATTAATTTCTTCATGTAAATCTTTAATAATGTTTTGTTTTTTTTGCTTGTGCAGATAAATAGTACAGAAATAAGAAATATGTGTAAAAATAAGGTGGTCTATATATGCATTTAGGATGCATTTTTAGAGGAAAATGTTAATGGTTGATCATAAAGATTGAGAAGGATCACTGATTTGTTTTTTGGAGAGAAATGGTCATGGAGACCTAAGAATTTAAATGAAGACTTTGACATAGAGATTTCATTGAGACAAAGATTTTTATGGAGGCATGGAGAAGCACTGAAAAATTATCTTATCTTAGGCAGCACATCACGAGGATTTTTTTTTTCCAGGTTACAACCTTCACAAATTGTTGAGGTATCCTATAGAGATCAATTTTTCTATCCCTTTTTTTAGTGCATGAAGCTTTTATATGTCATGCCTATGATAATAGTAAAAGAGATAAAACTTATTGGGGTTTTTTGTGTTTGAATCATTTTTCATTGGAGGTGGTTATTGCACGAAGTCTTTTTCTTTTATAGCAGCCAACACCTCAGCTTGTGTGATAGTGAGAGGTGTGTGTGGTCAGAGTCCAAGGAATATCAAAAGATCATAAATGTGCCCTTTGGTGTTCATTTTTTATGCTTGGGTAGGAGATTGGTAATGTTATGGAGATTCCACCATTTGGAATCGATGGTGATCATGTTTAGTCACACTGACTTTCTCTACTTGAATATGGTTCTTCATCACTTGTTTCATGTTGATAAGTGTTTTGTCATGGAAAATGTATAAGTTCTCATAACAAGTAGTTATAGATTTCATTGATCAGGGCTTGAATATTGATGAGTTCGAGCAAATTCCCAAAGCTTAGCATTTTCTTGTTGAATCTTTTGAGATATGCTTTTGTACTTTTACCTTCTAGTTGTGTGATGGAAAAAAAAAAGTTTAGTTGTGCTCATTTTATTTGGAATAATAGTGCTGAAATGAGAGATGAGTTTCACATAGAGACCATGACGACCTATGATAGAGCTATGATTAAGATTATAATACCAGACCCTAACATAACCATAAAAAGTTGGAGGAAAAATCTTGCACACGACATCACTCTTTGTTATCACTAGTTTGATGTCACCTTTGACATTTTATATATGCTCTATAAGATTTGTAAGACCTTCATAGTCAGGTTGCCCTTCGCATCAGAATCTTTGGAGATATGAGTGTGTGACACTCTATGTTAAAGTAAAGGTGAGTGTGTAATACTTTTTGTTAAAGTAGAGATTCTCCTACAATGTAGGAATGATGTTTAGGAGTTGATGCAATATTATGTTTATCATATCTATGTTTTTTTGTAATAGGAGGCACATGAACGAGATTGAGACTCAAAAGAAGATTGATGGAGATAGCTATGTTTATGGCTAAGGTATGTTGATGAGTGTTGGCTCCTTTATAGAGTTTGAGAATTGTGTTTACTTGACATGTTATTTTGTCTTGTTTATTAATGAAAATGAAGTTGTGTTGGGGAGCTTAATTTTGACTTTCATGTTAATAGAATGATATAATACGAAGATGTTCTTGTATAGTTAAAACAATATTATTAAGAACTTGTACTTGTTGGGGACTTGGAAGAATTGAAGACTGTATGGTAGGAAAATCAATTAATCCTCTTTTGTCC
>Ga0307517_10001997_pt1 | contig 33218 bp, 20 predicted proteins | sample 23_EM_MG_FD_194515 | JGI IMG/M metagenome (GOLD analysis project Ga0307517, IMG submission 194515) | Populus trichocarpa ectomycorrhiza microbial communities from riparian zone in the Pacific Northwest, United States - 23_EM | ecosystem: Host-associated > Plants > Roots > Unclassified | place... | reverse complement strand
TTCCATCGGTCATTCTGTCGGTAAAAATATCATGTCACTGTACAATTTGCTTTTTTGGAATCTCATTGTAATACCATTCGTAATTCTCTCGGTATATACCGAGGAAAGTTTTTCATTGGCATATTTACAGACCCGTAAGATTAATTGAGGTACGCATAAGCTGGTCTAAACATCCATATTAATAATAATAATAATAAAAAAAAAGAGATTGCATTGCAGCGTAGTCCGCATACTAGCTAGTTTACAATATTTTTGAATAAAAAATGAGAGAGAGAGAGAGAGAGAGAGAGAGGTACATTGAGTATATACCGAGGAAAGTTTTTCATTGGCATATTTACGGATGTACTTTACCATTGAGTTAATTCTGTCAGTAATGTCATCTGTAAAAGTTACACGTCATTGTATTGTTTGACTTTTGTTTTTCATTATTTATTTTATCACTGCAATTCCTTTGGTATATACCAAGAAAAATTTTCTGTCAGTGTTTACCGATGGACATAGAGATGAAAAATTCTGTTGATAAAGGTCATCGCAATATATCAACAAAAAGATCTTGTCGGTGTTCCATTTATATTTGTCAATTTTCTGGTAGTGCTTAAAAGAGAATGCAACATTACTAATTGTTTCTCTAGCCTAACATATCTTTTTGCTTGAACTTCATTAACATAAGAAGAATAGTTTATTTCAATATAACATAGTTTATTCCTTTTGAAATTTTCCATGTCTTTAGAATGCAGATAAATAAATAACGATTAAAATCTAAGATCTAAGGTTATTTGGTTCTTGGTTAGTGAATATATGGTGTTTTAATCCAATGAGATCATAGTCTTTTAAAATCCAAAATTTGTATTAGAATCCATTAATTTGTTGTATAGGTGAGCAATTGTTGGCTTGAGGATCATAATAAACAAAACACTGACATAATATTCTTTCCAATGCCGATGAAATATTTTTTAGGCAATTTTATTGGTATTTTCTAATGATGACATGATAGAATGCCTAGACGAACAAATTTTCAATGTCGGTATTTCATCGCTTATTCCATTAATATCAGAAAATACTGAGAAAATCAATATACTGATGAAATTTTCTATAGAAAATTTCAATCAATAAAGTTCACTATAATTTATCAATGAAATTATTTGTATCGGTATTTTTTTTATATTTATTGATTTTCTGATAGTAATTTTTTAATTTAATGATAACATCCAAAAGTATAAATAAAGTTGAAATATCAAATGATCAGGTGAACAATCTATATATATTTTAATAATTAAAAAACTCAGTGGACAATTATTGGCACATTATTTGGAGTTGATAATTTCTTGTACAATGAAGTGACTTAATTTGGAGGGTGCCTCCAAAGAAAATTTGTCAAGAAACTTATTTGCTTTCCTCCAATGTCAATCCTCAATTTGAATTATTTGGCTTTGAAATTGAAGAGCTCTCCTAATTATGATGAAGACTCTCGCATGGGACATATATATTAATTACCTTCGAGGAAGTAAATATTAATTATCATATGTATAGTAATTACCTTGCAGCATCAATAGACGTTGGAGGGACCTGATCTTCCATGAAAGTTACCACCCTTGTATCTCTGGTTATATATTCAAGGTGTACCTGACTGCCCAAACAGGTACTTCAGATAGGTGAGATTAAGAAAGCACACTTCATATGGCAGCAGCTTTTTTCTTTCCACTGGAAGTGAGTTAGGTCTGAGAAACTAAATTGTAAAGTTCGTACAAAGTTTTCTTTAGAGAATCCTAGGATGACTTCAGAATTGAATACAATCACACAACTCGCCTTTCACGTTATAATAAACCCTATAATGTATACATTAATTGCCCTGCAACACACACATTGTTTACCTGATGAACATCATGAATGAGTCTTGTTTGTTTGTACACTAGTCCTGTATATTGACTTCACAAAACTCATATTCTTGTGTTATCATTGTTTCTGATGGTGATGGAACTGTTCTCTGATATTCTAAGATATCAGACTTAGATTCAAGAGCTAAAGATCGCTGTTGAGAATTGATGAACTTGTCCTGCGCTGAAGACCGTTTCTTCTTTATTTATTATAGTCATTATCTTGTTAAAAAAACCTAGCTACACAGCTAGCTATCGACCCCTTGCTTTGTATTTTCCAATACGGGGGTGGTTTGGAGGCCCCCTCCCAAGAGGTGTTGCTCGAAGAAGAATAGTGGGAAAAATAGTGAAGACAGAAAAGGGTATGGAGCAAATACAAGAAAATTCATCCATAATTAAGAAACAAGTAATTAATTTGTTGTTAATAATTAGATAGCAGGTTGGATGCTTTACCCACCCAGAAGAAGGAAAAAGAAAAACAGTGAGATCCTATGGGTAGACAGGGCCCATGTATTTTGGCTACCTCGATGCAAATGCATGCATTTGAATTGTTCCACTATTGAATTTCTCATATTTTGATGTTTTTTTTTATATATTTATATATATAGATAGATATATACGAGTTTTTGATATACACATATTCCTTACACAGAGACGGTGGTTTAAGATTTTAGATAACTGAGTATATATAAGCTTTTTTGAACATTAAAGTAGGTGCTGTGGTGGTTGGTTCTATGTTCCTTGGTGATTTAATTGCTTTATCTTCAAACTCTGTCATCCAACCACAAAAAATATACCCAAGAAATGAAAAATAAGAAAATAAATAAAGAAAACAAACAAACAAAAACGCGAAGAGGACAAGGAGATATTTTTATTATTGAATTCATCAACAGGGACCCCTCCCCTCCACCACCCACATACAGTTCTCGTCATCATTTCTTTATATTTTTCGTTTACTAAGCTTTTGGGTCTTGGAAGGGAGACGTTTTTCTCGTTTTTCAGCTGATTGTGTGTATCTTTCGACACCCTCCGATGAAATCTTAATTTTTATTGTTTTTCTTTCCACTCTTTTTATAATAACACACACACCTTCCTCTTCTTCTCTTTCTCACAGACTCGCACTCTAAATAAGAAGAAAAAGGTTCCTTGTGGCTCATCAAAGATGCCCAAGGCATCAAATGATATGAAAAGGGAAGGTCAAATCACAGAACTTCCCTTGTTTTGATCTATTCGCAGGTACCTCACTCAAAAGCCATAAAAGAGAAAGAGAAGGAAGGTGTGTCTCTGCAAGTATACTATAAGAAAGATATATATGGAGTCCTCAAGTGCAGCAGAACTGATAGATAACAACCTCTAATGATATAGAAGATATACTTACACACCACAGTACCCCCACCACCAATCAAGAAAGAACACAATCAATATATATGTACTAGCACATGAATTAACTAGTCAAGTGATTTCCTGTTAGCGCAATTTTTTAATTTTTCTTCCTTCGTGTGAATAAAATGAGGGCTCATAAATACTTGTATGTTTGGATAATATGAGTGAATAAAGAAGGGTATCTTTCTCTTAGCCTTTTTAACCCCATCTTTCTCTTTACAACTCCTTTTCCTTCTCAAAGAGGGAGTTGCTGAGATTTGAGTCTGACAAAGGTCTTTCCTCTCAAGTAGTGAAGAGACTGTTAAATCCATAGATAGATCATACAAGAAACAGGTGGCTGTGTGTGCGTGCTCCTTTGTGTTTTTCAAGTATATATAAACACACACATATACGAGTGTCCTCCCCTTTCCTTATCTCATGTATTTTAGCCTCAACTGTATATACTTCCCTCTCTCCCTCCCTCTCAAAATTCATGGGCTTTAGGTCATTGTAAGTGAAAAATTGTTCTTTCCGCTTGAAGTGCAGATGATCATGAAGCACGTGCACACTCAGTTTTCCATCACAACAGGTTCCAATTATATAAAAACTAATACTATAATCAATTCTATCTCTCTCTTTCTCTTTCTCTATCAATCTCTGCACTATCTCTCTCTCTATCCCTATATATATAAACAACACCTCTCCTTAATCCACTCCCTTTCCCTCTTCTTTTCTAGTTCTTTCTTCTTCTGTTTCTAGGTGTTGTGTTGATTTTCAAGCTGTAGAAGATGGAAACGTATAAACATTAACAAACAAGAATTCTTTTAAAATCTTGATTTGATCGTACTATTAAAATCTTGTTCAAATGAATTCGCACAAGAAATTCTTTGATGATCTACACTTCAATTTTTTCTGGATTCCTCATGCATCCTCTTCTTGATTCACAGGCTTACAGTAAGAAGAGATCAACGCAGTTTCTATAAAACTCGATCCCATCTGTTTCTAACACTTCGTTTTTGATGGGTTGATCACAAATTCCACTCTCATAAAGGTAACATAAAAAACTCATTGAATTATACATATATGGGGTTGTCTGCATGTAGAAAGATGAGGAGTGGTGTGGATTTATGTTTGTACGTGTCTTTGGATTTGATATTTGGATGTGAAGGCTGATAACTAACGTAGTCTCTTTTCAAGTGTAGATACAAGACTGAACATAGTTTTTCGAGAAAACCAATTCGATGGCGACATACTTTCATGGGAATCCTGAAATCCAAGCAGCTGCTGCATCAGCGGAAGGTCTTCAAACTCTTGTGCTTATGAACCCTACTTATGTCCAATACTCTGAAACCCCTCCACCACCACAATCCAACAACCTTGTATTCCTTAACGCCGCTGCTTCTGCTGCTGCCAACAGCCTCTCTCCTCCGCCGCACCTCTCGGGCCACGCGCCATCGAACACCCAACAGTTCGTCGGTATCCCTTTGGACCCTAACTCCCATGAGGCTTCTACTTTGCATGGACTTATTCCCCGTGTCCATTACAATTTTTATAATCCAATTGACTCTACATCGACTGCGCGTGAAACACCACGCGCCCAACAAGGCCTGTCTTTGAGCCTCTCCTCACAACAGCAAGGCGGTTTTGGATCACAGGCTCAAGCTGTGTCTGGTGAAGATATAAGGGTGTCTGGTGGGTTGGTGTCACCAGGTTCGGGTGTGACAAATGGGGTACCGGGTATGCAAGGGGTCTTGTTGAGCTCAAAGTACTTGAAGGCCACTGAAGAGCTACTTGATGAGGTTGTTAATGTGAATAGTAATGGAATCAAGAGTGAATTGTCAAAGAAGAGTAACGGGATTAGTAGTAATAATAGCAATAAGGTGATTGGAGAGTCATCAACCGGAGAAGGGTCTGGCGAAGGAGAAGCAAGTGGGAAGCGCGGACCGGAGCTTTCCACTGCAGAGAGGCAGGAAATTCATATGAAGAAGGCTAAGCTTATGAGCATGCTCGATGAGGTACGCACTTGCAGTTTATATGTTCAACTATGCTTTGTTTTCAATTTGTGTGTTGATCATTTGTGTCGGTGAGGTTTAGTTAAGTTCGTTTAAAGAAACTGAGGATAGTTTCTTGGAACGTTCTTGTTTGTATTGCGAAAAATATTGGCTGAGATCACACGGGATTGAGTTAGGTCTCTATCACTGTAAGAAACCCATCTAAGGAAACCGTGTCCGAATTTCAGTCTGGTGTTGTATTCAACTCGTAATGTTTTCAAGTCTCTCATCTTTTTGGACCCTTGCTATATGCTCTTAAAATTTAGAACTTCAATTTTCACAAGATAGGAACAGAGGGAGTCTCGAGGCTTTCAATTCAATATGTACCCTGTTGTCACAGCAGATAAATGGGATATTTTTATTCATTTTTGTTTTTATCATCTGCAGGTGGAGCAGAGGTACAGGCAGTATCATCACCAGATGCAGATAGTGATTTCCTCGTTTGAGCAAGCAGCAGGAATTGGTTCAGCAAAGACATACACAGCCCTTGCATTGAAAACAATCTCCAAGCAGTTTAGGTGCTTGAAAGATGCAATAACAGGTCAAATTAAAGCTGCAAACAAAAGCTTAGGTGAAGAGGATTGCTTAGGAGGAAAGATTGAAGGTTCAAGGCTCAAATTTGTCGATCATCACCTTCGACAACAGCGTGCACTTCAGCAGTTGGGAATGATCCAGCACAATGCTTGGAGACCCCAGAGAGGATTGCCTGAAAGATCAGTTTCAGTTCTCCGTGCTTGGCTCTTCGAACACTTTCTCCACCCGTAAGCACCCTCAGAATTCTAGGAATTACATTTTTTTTTTGGCCCTTTCCTATTGATGACTATTTTCATGTAGATAATCATAGTTGTTTGTCATGATCCCACAAAAATCCCTGGGTTTTAGTTTTTGTTCATATCTGATTTGTGAACCTTTCATGTTTCAGCTATCCCAAGGATTCAGACAAACACATGCTCGCAAAACAAACAGGGCTCACGAGGAGCCAGGTATGAACCAACTCCTGCATTTCTCAGCATTCCTATCGCAGTTGAGGAAATTCTTATATTTATGTGTTTGTTATTATACAGGTGTCTAATTGGTTCATAAATGCTCGAGTTCGACTTTGGAAGCCAATGGTAGAAGAAATGTACATGGAGGAAATTAAGGAACAAGAACAGAATGGATCAGAGGACAAAACAAGCAAGAGCGAACACAATGAAGATGCTGCTTCAAGGTCAGTTCTGCAAGAGAAAGGTTCAGTTAACGGAAATCAAACTAGAAGCTTCAAGTCCTTGGACAATTCACCGGATGCTCCTTCTGCAATCTCAATACCCACATCTTCAACATCTCCTGTTGGGGGAAATCTCCGAAACCAGTCTGGATTTTCCTTTATGGGGTCATCAGAATTAGACGGGATCACACAAGGGAGCCCAAAGAAACCAAGAAGCCATGATTTGATACAATCCCCAACTAGTGTGCCATCCATTAACATGGATATCAAGCCTGGCGAGGCAAACAATGAGCAGGTTTCTATGAAATTCGGCGATGAGAGGCAGAGTAGGGATGGCTACTCATTCATGGGAGGCCAAACCAACTTCATTGGAGGTTTTGGGCAATACCCAATGGGGGAAATTGGGAGGTTTGATGGAGAGCAGTTCACGCCAAGGTTTTCTGGCAATGGTGTCTCTCTCACTCTTGGGCTACCTCATTGTGAAAACCTCTCCTTATCAGGTACTCATCAAACTTTTCTTCCAAACCAAAACATTCAACTGGGAAGAAGAGTAGAGATCGGCGAACCAAATGAGTATGGAGCCCTTAACACATCCACGCCTCACTCTTCAACTGCATATGAGAGCATTGACATTCAGAACCGAAAGAGGTTTATAGCACAACTGTTGCCAGACTTTGTGGCCTGATACATTAGGACAAAGAGGCCGAGGCTTCAGAATCTCTTTTCACTGTTCCATGTATTGCTAAGGAACAAGGAAGATGCATGGTAGTGTAAAGAAAGAAGAAAATTTACTTAGTATAGGTCTATACTTGGCATAGAACCATTGAGTTCTAAGACAGCTTAGGATTTAGTATATGGTTGAGGATTGTATATTATTTTTGTAAGTTCTGAAGATGGATAGATGGATTGGTGTCATAACAGTTAGTTATTGGGGTATACCAACGTAGTATATTGATTGTGAGAAATCATGATGTCATCGTGTATTTCATCAAATAAAGAGAAGTATGTATGAAGTGTGACACTCAATTGATTGCAAGCTACACGCAAGAAACGAAGATAAAAGAATGGGAGACTGCAGACATCAGCAACGATAAAAAAATTTTCTTCTTCAAATCAAGATCTAGAAACGATACATTGGAAGAAAACCTCCTTTATATCCACACACAGTGCTATAAGGGGAGAGCTTAGGGAAGCATAAACATTACAAGTCCCATTCAAACAACATTTTCAAAGAAAAGTCAGCAATAGTTACAAATATATAGTTTTCTGATGCATGAATGCTGGGAAATTAGATGACTAGATGAGAAACCCAGAAAGGTCCTCTGCTCAAGAAAAGTCTGAAGAAAGACTAGCTAGGGTAGAAAAATAAAGTCAAAAGGTGCAAGACCGAATGCAAAAATAACCAATCAAAACGGTCCAGAATCATTGCTCAATAGAAGGAGAGAAGTGAAGAAACTATTGCTTAATGTATATAAATAGATAAAAGGACATAAAGTGCACATTTGTCCATGTTTATTTCTGTGTTTTGAAGGAGTGCCTCTTTGGCCAGGATACTGATATCCTTAAGACCTTAACCTCTGCCCAAAATTGACCACCATGGATAAGGTTTTCTCGTATCATGTATCATGTTCTTTTGGTAGTTCCTTGCCCTGTACAACGGAGGGAATAGGCGAATAGCATTATATTACAAAGTATTTATTAAGTTAAGATGAAGTACAAAGCATTTATTAAGCTTACTGCCCTTCACCCAGGCATTCCCTGCGGACTTCCATTTCCCTCTCCTTAGAGTAGAAAATAAAATTGATTAAGCATCAGGACTTTAACTAGAAAATAATCTAGTAAACAAATAAATAAACAAATGAAAATTGGCATGAGCAAATTGGACAATAAGATAGCACAAGCCCAGAAGATTTATCGAGTTTGATTACGCTAGACATTCACAATTACGGATTTACAATCAAACAGAAGCCTAAACATTACTTCATTTACAAACCTTAGAATGCAATCACTTTTGGACGAGAAGCTAAAAGTTAGTGCACCCAGTTTAGGAACCTCTTGTCAACAACACTTTCTAAACCAAGCCCTGATCTTCGCAAAGGATAGGAAAATGATTTATGATCAAGCACGATGTAACTATTCTTACCAAAAAGATGAAAAAACAGATGGTCAAAGTGTGCTATTGGCCATACCGTGGTTGCCCAATATGTCTGCTAATCTTCTCTTCGCAACCTTGGACCTGTAACACCACACCTCAAATGCCTCAGTGAAGTCTGGATAGTGAATATGTTCATTCCCTAACCATTCTGTCAAAATCTCTGCCTGGTCTTCTGATGGCAGTGTAAGAACCATAGAAACAAATGTGGATTCTAAGGACTGCCAAAGCTCACCATCAATCCTAAGTTCTGGAGCATCTTTGGCATTAGTCGTGGCAGAATCAATTAATGGTTTGGTAACCCTCACAAATGGAAGCCAAACCTTGACCATGTGAAACCGTTTTGCAGTAGGCAGAATAACGTTACCATATCCTATTGCTTCTAAAACCTTTGCTGCCACCTCTATAACCTTCGACTTTGTCTCAATAATTTCAGCTACCGAACTAGCTTGCTCAACAACCAGAACTATCTTATCTGATGCGCCTACCCAACTATTGACAAATTCCTTCATGATTTCCAACTTATTTAGTATCTGACAAGCCCACGATAAATCTGATAGATATGATTGAAAAGATTGCATTTTCCCTTTCTCATTGGCAGATTCCACAGGCTCACATAACAGAGCTTCTAGCATATTGTTAAATCTGGTGAACAGTCCCTTCACACATTCTTTTACTTCAAATTTGACCTCTTGATCAGCTGTTAGTAGAGGGGCATCATCATCTTCAGTCAGCATGTATTCGAGCTGCTCTTGTGCAGTAGTTTTAAGATCATTCATGGGTGAAGGAGGTGATGATGTGGCAAATTTAATAGCTGACAGAAAAATTCTCAATACAGCTGACGGATTGACTGGTTGGACACGGGCAAGAATTGGTTGGGATTTCGATCCCATGCCTGGTATGATTTTTAGGATCTCATCCTCCTCAGCTTCTTCCCATGGCATTGCTTCCAAGTAGTTCACACAAGCATTAACAATTTGTGGGCACCCAAGTTCCACAGCCACACGCAGAATGCCAAGGGCATTCTTCACACCATGCCATATGTCTTCCAATGAACCATCTATAACAACATAGAGAAGTCGTAAAAAATTGACATGGTGATCAAAGTCTGATTCTTCACAGTAAACTTCAACACAGTTCCGTGAGTCAAGGATCTGACATGTAGGCCAGTTCTCAGAAAGGCGGTCACCAAAATATTTGCTCTTTTCTATCAAGATAAAAGAATGGCAATAAAACCAATCATCTCGGCCTTCATGTGTTCGGAGTCGGACAACAACATCACTGGTTGAACGATCACCAATCCTATTTGGCTCCTTCATGTAAGAAATAATGCATCAAGAAAAACCATAAGCAGAGTTAGATGCATTGTGCAAGTAAGAAAAATCTGCAATAGTTGAGGGAACAAGAATTCTCAAACATGGCGATACTTGTAAGGGAAATCCTGTATAGCCGTAAAAGAAACAAATCATTTACAATCATTCAGCAAGATTACATGCAGCATTGAACTATGGCAAGACTAACACACAGAAACCACACAATATTAGCATGGTTCACTCAGATTGTCGGCACACAACCTCTCAAAAGAAAATCACATAGCATTGGACTTCGCCTCTTATGTACTCTCAAAACTCAATGATCATGCAAAGTGAAAGATCCTCTCCCAGCAAAGGAAGGAATAAGAATTATCAGTTCTTTTTTTCTCATCAAGAATAAACAGCTAAACGGAATCAAGAATTGACATGCATGTTGAAATGAAGAAAATCACTATGACGGACAAGTGAGAAAACTTACTGGAGATTCCATCAAAGCAATCAGCACTTATAAGTATTTTTTTTGCCCATTATGGCTCCTGCAAACGAATGAGAATCTAAATGAGAAAAAAATGCAAGTGCATAGTTATAAGAACATAGGAATATTGAAAGCGATAATTAGAAATACAAAACTAATCAAACGCTATTAAGAGTTATATATACTGAGTTAGCTGTCACTTTTAAGATCACATGCTTAATTGATCCAAACTACCAGATCAGAACCCGAGTAACTCGAAAGATTGAAATGGTCTAAAACTTGATTAGTTGAACTCTATGAGCATTTTCAACTAAGTTACATACATCAATCCTTTTCAATAATAGAAGAATTGTATCACCTAACCAATTTAAAACTCAAATAACAGAAATAAGAACGGTTTGGCGGTCTAAAGCTTAAATCGATCCAAGATCATTCAAACTTGACACAAAAACATGAAAGGATCATCTTTACAAGAACAGGTTTCACAAATTTAGTTCCATAGCTACTCATTATTCATCTAAAGAGATTAAAGATTAAAAAAGCCACAAAATTATACAAAAACAGGCCATAATGAAACAGCCCCATATATGAAATAGGCATGCAATTTGACCGTCAACTTTGAAACCCACAATTTAATTCATTTTCTCTAGCTACCCACTTCACCAAGTTGACATCATCTATAAGCAACCTCTTGAGGTAAAGAAACAACAGGAATGAAGAAAGAAAACGCAAGAGTTGCACAATCTCCTCTAGATAATGGAGGTTTTACAAAAAGAAGTGAAATTCTTGATTCTTGTACAAGAAAGAAATAAAAGCTAAAATTTTGTGGGAGTGGAAATGCAAAAGAGAAGCAGCAAAAGCAAAGGTAAAAGGAAATTTAAACAGAAGATAGTGAAGTAGCAGATAGATAGGCAGATAAAATTAAACGGAATTAGAAAGAAAAGTCACAATAAATAAATAAAAAACCTCGTAACCTTTTATTTCCTTTTCTTTTGATTTCGCATTCAAAGATAAACTGGGAAAGCTCTCCCTTCCTCTGCTCTGTCTGTCGAGAAGACATTGGTTCCTTTTTTTTTTTTTTTTTTAATGTTTTCCTTTTTTCGTTGCAAGTCAGCCTTTGTTTAAAGTTAGGTCTAAATTTCTATGGGCCGATTTGAAAGAGCCTATCTGGCTAATAATGGATGAGGTATTAGCCCGACCTAGCAAGCTAAGCTAGTCTTTCTTTCTTCTCTTTAATTTTGGCAAGCAGCCGCAGGCCCTCACATATTTGCTTTGCCCTAATAGCTTGCATAGAGTAGAAACAGGAGGGAGTTTCGATAGCTTTTAATACAAGTTTCCCAGCAAATGCTTTCGAAAAAACAACCTCAAGCAACAGACTTCTTCCAGGAGAAATAAGATGATAATCTTAAAAATTAATCCCCAACACTCTTGCTCACCACTAAAATAGGTTACAACTTAAATATGCTAAGGTTGTAAATTCTTGAAGGATAATATGGCTCTTTGCATTGTTAAGTCGATGGACGGGATACTAATTAAAGGCAAGAATGATAGTCAGTGCAATTGTCCAACCAAGATTAGACATGTCATAGGAGACCCAGACCCACCATGTGTATGTGAGTTAAAAAGCCTAGGAATCCCTTGGATGATACTTATACAAGTGAGTGAGGTATATGTTGAGAGATTAGTGCTTGTGTGCAAGGTTTTTGTAAACCAATTCCAACCTCTCATTGACCAAGTTTATGATGGACACATTCCATTACTATAACCTATATGTTAGTTAGTTGCATTTGAATGGTTGGGCCATAATAGCTACCTTCAAGAATTTTTACAAACAATTTGGTGTAGTTCCTTTTCTATAGGCTCCTTTTTATTTAAGAAGAAGAGTCATGTTTGAAGGGTAATTATAGATAAAACCAACGATATGAAATAATAGAGAAGTGAATGATTTGTGGTTAAGTACATAGGATTCATACCTCTATATGAATTGGTATGCGTGATGTGTCTTTTTCTTTAAATAGAAAATACATTGTTGAATCACAATAACATGCCTCTTCTATGTAATAAGGACAAAACTACTAAGAGATGGTTAAGAAGAAAGGTGTTATGTATTGGATCTACCTTTTAGCTCGAGAATGGATGTTAAACCATAGTCTTATGGGTATGATACTTAACTTTTATTGTTGTTTTAGTTTTGTTTGTATTTGGTACTAAAAATGGTCTCGGTTTGTAGAAGACATTAAAAACGTTGACCTTTTTAAACTAGTTGGTCCTGCTAAGGAAGGTGATCCCTTTAGCTCTTAAAGAGAGTAATGAGTACAAGGAAGATGGTATAAGTCATTCCTAGATAAAGATACTTTTACTTTTTTAGAGAGTGTGGGTCTGTACGACCAATAATTTTTATCTATCACTGATTCATATTTAACCACCTCTAGTGGTGTCCACTATCAAATAGGTAAATCTAGAGAGTATAGTGAGTATAGTGAATGCTAGCATGAAACTTGCAAAAGGAAAACATGAAGCCTTCTGGTGCTTTTACCCCGACTGAAAGACATAGACCAGAGAACATTGTTGTTTCTTAACCCACCAATTCTTATATGGTATCCTCAACACCATTAAAGGTTTCAATACTAGCACCAACTAAGTGGGTGGTTAAATATGATTCCCCTGTCTTTGGCATTGCAAAAAAAAATCATAATAAGGCCAAAAGAGTTCTCTAATATTTTTTTGAAGTACTCTCAGATCGAAAGACATCTTTGATAATTGAGTGATATATATTCTAACTAATTTCACTTCTATAATAAGGCCTAAAATATCTTTATAGACTTCTCTTAAGTTTTCAATAATGGTGAGGTACTTGATTTTGATTTCTTGTTTTTTATCTAAGATCCAACCCCTAAGAAGGATAGACTTGTGATTGGCATTCTACTAGCTGCTGACTTGTTCCCTCCCTAGTTAATTAATGTCTAAAAAGCTTGGATAAAGCCAACTATCAATGAGAGCACCAAGAAACCATATAGGGGCTTAGAGATATTGTTAAGATAAACTAAGCTCCAATAATTTTTAACCTAGTTTTATGAGGTTAATTTTTTTTATTTATAGATATTTATCTCTCGTTGCCCTTTTATTATTACAATTTTTTTCCTTTTTATACCTTTCATTTTTTTTCTTTATTTTTGGTTGTTTGGGTTAAATTCCCTCTTGCTCTTATATATATAATTTAAAATCTTATAGGTTTTAAGATATATAGGATCCAATTTCCTTCTTTTTTATGGAGACAGGATCAAAATAGAGTTATCATGTTCACTTAGAACTTAGATGGGTCAAAGGGTAATTTCTTGGTGTTTTATTAAGGCTGGGAATGAGTAAGACTCTTGACACGATCAAATATATTATCTTGAATCAAATGAGGGATTTAAAGCCCTTAAAGACTCTATTAAATGCTTGGTTAGGTAAATGGTATTTTGTTTGATTAAGCATTAACCAAATTCACATTAAATCCCCTATAACACATTATGTTGTTACTAGAATATCGATACCCAAGATGGATTCATACTAATATTTTTTGGTTCTTTTATCTTACTCGAAATGGTGGTTCATCTTAAGAGAACATGGTTTTTTTAGGTGATGGCATGCCTTTATACTTAGGTAGGGTATGACTTTATATCTTGGTAAGGAAATACCACACAACTAAGAGAGGGTGACTTTTACAGCCAGGTAAAATGACTATGTTAGGAGTGTAATTTATTAAAGTTAAACTTGGAGAACTAGCTAATTTAAAATTTTATTAAGATATTTAAATCACAAGTTGGTTAAGTTATGCTTATTAGTAATACATCTTAAGATGGTTAGAGTGTCATGGGTAAGGTAAAATCTTTCAATTTATATCTTATAGATGGCAAGTTTTTACCTTGATAGTGTATATGACCCTGTATGGTCTATATCCCATTTAGCTCCAGCTTTCCTCTACCCTTTATATTCCATGTGCTTTTGATTTTCTCAATTAGAGATATCTAATGTAGAAACATCTATTTGTTATTAGAGTGTTATGATACTAGTTTACCTTCCATCTATAAGCCTCACATATGACAATGATGGCTAGAAAAATCTTTTCCATAATATCCATGGTGGTCCTTATTTTTTGTTTATTTGTTATGCCCAAATGACCTTGTACTTGGTAATTATGACAATCAATTTCTATTAGGATCACGACATTTCTCCAATAAGCTAACAAGAATATTATTGTCCTTATAGAGGTCTTTCATGTTATTTTATATGCCCATAAGATCTCATATAAAAATATAGCTCATTCTTTTTTTGCCTTCTCAATTTTTTTTAAACATGTTAAAAAAGATCATATTTTTTATATTGGTCTAGTAATTGGTTTGAGTGTAAGAGTTATATTCTTATAGAGGTGTTATTATAGACCTTTTGTATATCTATTCATTTATCAAATAATTCTCGATTACTCTTCTAGCAAGGAAAATAAACTTTTGATAGTTGTTATATTAGTATTGTCCATTAGTAGACCTTTTATATATATGTTATAAACCTTCTATATAAATGTATATCTATCGTGACTGATGAGATCTCTTCATCATTTAAGTATCTTTCTATAATGATACTCATCAATCTTTTAGAGAAGAATTTTAGGCCATATAGTAGATCATCAAGTCATTTTATTTTTGGTGTTTGGCTTATCTAAGACTTTTATATATACCCCAATCAGAGATCAATAAGATTAGTGTTACTAAATTTTTAACAAGAGATCTTCCTGATATTTTTTTCCATTAGGATTTATGAGATTATGATCTTTCCCCCTTATATTTTAGGTGATTTGAGGTGTTTTAATGCCCATTAGTGGTACTTATGTATAGATGGCTCCCTTATTATATATTATCCCCTATATTCCCTCACAATTAATAGAGAGTCACCGTACACTTGAAGAGTGTAAGCTTTTAAGGCTTATATTAGGTTGAACTCATTTTATCATATTATTGAAAGAGATGAACTTATATTAAAGCATATATATATATATATATATATTGATTTGAACAAATAATGACTGCATTTGTGCCACTCTTATGAATGTTAGAGGCATCATTTATAAACAACTTCTTTCTCTAAATAATTGGAGCTTGTTTATTTTTTTATAGTAAAATCATTGAATGAACATTCAATTTAAAGTCAATGAGAGCCTGAGCCTTAATGATTAATTAAATATGATATTGTAATCCAAATACCAATTTAATGGTCTAGTGAACTAACTGCCCTTGTATGTTCGGTTTATAGAGGATCTGTCTAAATAGTTGGTTGGTAAGCACTATAATTAGGTGAGCCTAAAATTAGGGATGAATTTTCTAAATGTGCTAACCAATATGAAGACCATTTTTTTCACCTTTAGATACCTTTTTTTTTTCTATATGTTATAAAGTCTAACTAGTATAATAAATCAATTTTTATGGTTTCTTTTCTTTTCAAACTAGGGTGGTGTTAGCAATAATATCACATACCTATAAATATAGATAAAATAGTATTATTTTCCATTGATTGTGATAAGTTATATGGAAAAGATAAGAAGGCTTTTAGCTCTTCAAATACTTTTTCACACATTAGAGTCCATTAAAAGTTACTGATATTTTAAAGGTGCTAAAAAAAGCAAGACATTGTTTTTCTATCTGGGAAATAAAGTGATCTAGGACAACTTATTAGTTAGGAAGCTTTCATACATCTTTCAATAATTAGGGATGATCATGTCTAGAATGGCCTAAACTTTCTCTAGGTTAGGATTAATCCCTTTGATGCTCATGAGTAACCCTAATAATTTACTTTACATATAAAAAATACATACTTAAAACAACTTATATTTCTCTAGTATTTTTATAAGAACTAAGAATACCTCTTGTAGGCCTCAGATGTGCCCTTTAAAACTCTTATATTTAACTAGCATGTCATCCATATAGGCTTTAATATTCCTACCTAACTGGTCGCTAAATACCTTATCCACCATTATCTAATAGGTTTTCCTTAAGTTCTTGAGGTTGAAAGGTATGACCTTATAATAATATGCTCATCTATTTATGATGAAATAGGGTTTTTTTCTCATCATAGGGATACGTGGGTATCTTATGGTAGCTAGATTTGTCATCTAAAGAACTCAAAATCAATGATTGAGTCAATATCATATCAATATTAATAAGAAAGAAGTTATCTTTTGAACAAGACTTGTTGAAGTCGGTGACATTGGCAAACCAAATAAGGGTATATGACTTTTTGAATGATTCTTACTTTTAAGAGTTTACAACTTCATTGGATATCATCTTTTATTTTTTTCCCCTTCAAAACTCTTATTCTTCTAACAAATATAAGGAAAACAATAGTTGATATTAAGTCAATAAAAAAGCATGTCTTAGATGATTCTAGGAATATCCACCAACCTAAAATGAAATCAATCTTTTAATTTTTAGGATCTCAACAAGTTCACTTTATTCAACCATTAAAGTTGAACCAATCTTCATTAAAGAGTCTAGATCTTCCTCCTTCAAGACCATATCCTGTAATTCTCTAATGAATTTAGTCCAACTTTCTCTTCTCTTTAATGTCAAACCTTTTTGGTTATTAAACATGATGGTTTTCTTCATTTTAGACATGAAAAAGTGTATTTATAAAAGGTTAATTGGTTGCCATTAGTAGTAACCACGTTGTCCTTTGTAGGGAACTTTAAAGTTGAGCACTTAGTGTTAATGGTTATATTAATTTCATTGAGGGGTCTTCTAATAATGATATTGTATGCTAGGTTTATTTTAATGACCATGAAGATTTAGTAGAATATTCTACACTAAGGGTACATGCTCGTGGTAACTAGTATCTTAATGGCTCCCTTTATAGTCACTTTTTTTTTTCTCTTTATCTGTATTAAAAAAGTCTTAATCGAGCATAACTTGGAGGTATTAATCTTTATTAGGCCAAAGAATTATTTGGAGAAAATACTTATGATTGATGTTACCATTATCCATAAAGACTCAATGTATTAAGTGGTTGGAAATGATGGTGGTGGTGATGAATGATAAGTTTATACCAATGATTTAGTGTTTATAAGATGGTGAGAATATGCTTTCTATAGAACTTCCTTATTTTTATTAAGATCTCCCTTTACTGAAAACTTGTCTAGAAATAAGTTAAACTTTGTATAAAGATTAAGATACTCACTTGGCTTTTCTCGGTTCTAGTCTAAGTTGGTCTTATTTTTTATAAAATGTTTAAAGTAGCCTTTCATTAGTACACTTTATATCTCCTTCATTAGTATAAAGCAATCATCAATTTCATGAGGTCTTAGTATAAAAAATAGTATTTTATAGATCGTGATATTGGGCATCTTTCAGGTAAGGTTAGAAAAAATATAATTTTCTCTTTATATGATAACATATATTTCCATTTGAGTGATATTTAGAGAGAGTTTAAAGCTAAATAATCTATGAGGTTGTGAATAAACCTTTTAAGGTTTTCTTTGGGATTTGAAAATTATATAGAGACTTGTCTCTTTGGATTCTCTTCTTTTTTAACCTTAAAAAATAAAGGTGAGCCTATCTTGCATCATTGACATCTTTTAAGTAAATTTAGATCTCTATTACATAATTTACTTGAAAGAGATTTCTGTTTAAAAAAGTATAGAACTCACTTTATAGATTAGCATAATACTTCTTGCCTTTCGAGGTTTATATGACCACTAACTCCATGAGCCAGCAACTCTTAGTATTTTATTAATAAATCTACAGAGGTAAGCTTTGGTACTCTTATTTTTCATTTATATGATGACGAAAAAACATTAATGGAACTTTTCTTGGCAGTGTTGAGTAACAAGTTCAAAACATAGGTCCTTAAAACTATGTATGGACATATGGTGCAAATTATTATACCATTTTCTCGTTAAGCCTCTAAAAATAACAGGGAAGTGTTTTCACTTAGTATTCATTATTTAGATTATTAACTTAACAATACCACTTATATTTTACATGTGTCATCAAGGGTCACTCAAACAATCATAACTATTCAAATTCATCTTTATAAAGATAAATTCCTTAGATATTTTAATGTTCAAGATATATGGAACAAGGACAGAGGTTTGGACTTGGTGGTCATAATAGTTATGCTCAGGATGTTAAACCACTATTGACCTTATACCTTAGTAGAGGCATTTAGGTTCAAGACTAACTAAATTCATCTAGAAGTGCAAACCTTTTACATGATATCCCTTTTGACGATCCTCTAATTGCAATGACATTCCAACCATTTCTTCACTCACCCTCTCTTTTGTTTCGAACCTTGACTCACTAACTTTTCTTCACAATAATAAGAACTTGTTTAAGGGATGGAGGAGTAATTGTTTTTTCTTCTTTCACTATTCTCATTATCAAGTTAATTACATTCTTATCAAAAAAACATTGTTTATGCACTTTTAATAGAGGTACAAAAGGGTGCTTTTCATTTAAAGAGGAATGGTTGGCGGCATTAGTAGTGCTAACGGAATAGAAAAACCCATTAGTTGCTATTGCATGTCTAAAAAGGCCTTTATCAATCTTTTCTCTCATTATTGTTGTTAGAGAATGTTTATAAGTTATAAACTAATGCCTTATAAGGTTTAAGAAAACCCCTAGACTTGGTGTTTATGGGTTTTTAACTATGAAAAAAAAAAAGCTTAGATGAGGAGGAAAAAAGAATGGAACTTCCTTGCTTTGTTTTTTTTATATATATCAAATGTAAGAAATATATAGATAAAAAATGTAACATCGCTGGAAACCAGCAAATCAACTGCACAGGCATATACAAAAAACAGGGAACAGACTCCCTGGAAACACAGGGAACAAACTCCTAGAGATAAACCGCAAATCTAGTAACCTAACCAAGCCGACAGGCAAAGATCAATAAAGCAGTACAAATAGGAGGGGAGACATCCAAAGATAAAAAGAGGCTAGGGGAACAGACTCCCTAAGCCAAAGTAGAGCCCAGCAAACCAGCATTATACCAGAAGTAAGCTTTGACAGCAACCTGCAGAAAAAACGGCAAAGCCAATAGACCACATCCAACCATTCCAAAATGGACTTAACCAGCAACAAGCAAAACGTAAACCCAGGAATCATGAGACACCTCCAGGAAACAACCAGAAGCAAGCCCTGACAATAACATGCAGAAAAAGCAGCCAAGCCAAGAGACCACAGCCTGAATCCAGCCAGCAACAAGCAAAGAACAAACCAAGCAAAGCACCCCCATGATAACCTGACAAACAGGAGCAAACAAGCAAAAGCCAACCAGCAAAGGAATTGCACAAAACATAAGTCAGCTAACAGAAGGCAGCAACAACCAACAGAGGATCAATCCCTCAACTAAACTACATCGACAATGATGGTACTGAATCATCAGAGTTGCTATGTACAGTCACAGGCCGCTTGGTAGTCCCTGGTTTACCCGAACTGGGTTGGGCAACCATAGTGTGAGCTTTGCTCCTGGTTAAGTATTGCCTTTGAACCGGTATGACAGGCAAATCCTCATAATAGTCAGGACAAAGAGCAGGGCCTAAGGCTTGTTTAGCAGTAGAAGATGTAGCAAGTTTAGTTCGTTTTCGCCCAGGGATGGGTGTCTCCTGAGAGCAGAAGCGGGCGCTTCAGTGGACATGGGATCAACAGGAGTGTCAACTGGAGGGCCCTGACTATACAGTTATTGTTTCTCAACTGCCACCGTATCTGCAGATGGACTGCAAGAACCTTTCTGAGGGTCTTGAGGCCTTTTTCTTGCGCTTTGAAGAGCTTTTGCGGCATGCGGTAGCATTATGCCCCCAAACATTACATAATTTGCAGAAACGGGGAAGTGACTCATACAGAACCTGCTGCGCAAGGGGTGAGCCATTGGGGAGAACAACATTGACCGAGTTGGGCAAAGCTCGTAGCAAATCAACCTCAATAAGAACCCGGGCATAGGAGAGTCTTATCATGTTGGTAGTGGGGTCATCATAATGTATTGGCTTACCAATCACACTAGCCAATTTTGATAAACAGAGGGGAGTCCAACACCGAAGAGGCAGGTTGGGGAATCGCACCCAAGTTGGCATCTTGGTCATATCAGGAGACGTGAAGTCGAAAAAATCAGGCATGACCTTGAGAATTAGTGGCCTGCCAAAAACATAGTATGGTCCACCACCTAGAACTTCCAGCATTGTATTTTCAGTAGGGAATGCAAATATCAACCAACCAGAATCATGCATTGTAAAGTTAGCATAATATTTCCAATGTTTACCAATATAGTGAGATAACGAGGCATAACCAGGAAACTTCCCGGCAACAAACCTAATTAAACAGAATTTCCACAAATCAGCAGGGCTATCAACGTTTGTATCCTTAAATTGACACGAAGCAGTTGATGTAAAATTAGGAAAGTGAACGAGACCAGGAGACTGAGAAGTACCTGGGTGAGTTTCCTTGGCCTACATTTGTGAATTAACAGGCCGGTCCTAAGAAGAACCAAAAGTAGTACCAGCAGGGGTTGGAAGAAATGTCGATGGTTGTGAAGAGGCACCTTTAGGCGTAGTGGTTGACCGGAGAGGCAAACCAGGGGGGTTGATTGCAGAAGGGGTAGACCTAGCCCGCTTAGTGCTCGTCGAGGTACCTGCCTTAAAACCACCAGAGGAGACGCCTTTGTTGTCACAGGAAGCAGAGGAACGAGGTTGTGGCATGGCTCTGTTCCTGGGCGTAGAAGAAACCCTAACTCCACTAGATGGCGTTGCGAAGTCACCGAAAATCACCCTGGTACAAGGTGGAGAAGCCTAAGACAAGGAGTCATGGTCAGAGTGTACCGAAGATAAGTTGTGAAGATAAGTCGTGGTCAGAGTGTACTGCAGGGAAACTTGACGCGAGGTCTGGAGTTTAAAATCCCCCTCAACAGACCGAAGAATCGAGGATTTCTTCTTCGATTTAGCCATAAGAAGAAGTTGTCGTGTAAGTGGAGAAGAGGAACGGTGCATAATGAAAGAATTAAACAGGTGCAGTGCAACACACAGACGTGTTCTCTCACTACAACCGAGAGTGTCTCTCTCTTCCCCCTGAGAGCTCTTTCTTTCTTTTATTGTTTTTCTCTCTGTGTATAATGTATGTTGCGTTCCTTTTGCTACCTGCTCTGAAGCAGTCCTGGCTTTCCACTGTGCGCGTGTTGTGTTTGGCTGTTGTGAAGCAATGTTATTTTGCCTTGCCTTTTGCTTTTTGGTTAGGTCGGGCACCTCATCTCAAATTAAGTTCTCCATTTAACCAATGTCAGCTCCTCCCTTTGATTCGATAGCTCTTTTTAGATGGGCTTGATGTAAATGTTTTGTTAGGGAGCCTGTTCCTTTTTGTATATCCTTGTATATGAATTTGCTAGTTTTTCAGCCTTGTATATTTTTATCTTTTATATATACTTATATTTTGATCAAAAAAAGAATGGAACTAGCTTTTTACTTAAGTCTTCATATACAATGCCATTGATAAGGTTATAAATTCTTAAAATATGTTATGGCTTTTTGCAAGCTAAGTGGATATGATGGGTAATAACTAAAGACGAGGATGATATCTAGTGTTTTTACAAAACCAGTCTTTTATATTGGCTAAAAAACCTTTCAATGATTAAGTTAGTTTACAAGGGACGAGATATGCTTGAAAAAGCAAAAATGATGTTAAATATAATGCAAAGAATAAAATGGAAGTCTTAGTGAAAAGATGATCATCTAACCTTAAACTTTAGGAATATTTATATAGTTACGAGATCTGCTCAAATTACTAAGAGAGAGGGGCATAATCATCCTTTCTTTTGCTACCAATATCTTTAAAGACTAATTAGTGGATAAATGTCTTTGATGTTGATGAATAACAATTAAATAGACATGATGATGTCTTCGTTGTTACCAATGGAACTAAAGTAATCTCAAGGATGCACACACATGTAACAAGTATACCATTTGTGTTTTTTATACGTGGGAGATAGGTCAGGCTTTCCAGGCTGTGGCAGGCTTATCTATTGCTAACATGTTCTTTTATATGCTCGAGTTATGCATTTTTATCTAGCCAGGTTTTCTCAAGTGACTAGTTTAATGGAGAAAAGCTTAAGTATTCAATATGTCCATTTTCTTTGATGATAATGGGACCATAAGTGTATATGTGTATCTTGAGTATATCAATATATATTGTATACATATATTGTATTAAACTGTATTATAAGCATTAATGTTTATCCTTCAATTAAATCCTATTTCTTTTAAATATATATTTTTATATTATATTAGTTGTATCATTAAAGAAAGTTATTGATGGGAGCTTGGATCACCATTTATTTTTTCTAGTTTACTTGTCAGACCATTATAGTTGTGGTTTGAAAAAAGATGTTTTATAAAAGTACTTTTGGTTGAGGTTGGTTTGGTATTTATATATGTTTGATTAAAATTGTGGTTGAACAAAAAGTAGTTTATTGTGTTTGATTAAGAATGTTTTTCAAATTTAGGTTATAAAATAACTAAAAAAGATATATATTAATATTAATAGTTTTTAATTTAAATATGGTAGATTTAACTCCTCCTATAACATCTTGAAATAAATAATACTTTATATAAAATATTTTTTACTGTTTCATTAAACTATCTACAATTCTATCACGTACGAAATTCATATGACAAGGACTACAGTTTTCATAATTTTTTGAGCGTGCAACAAAATAAGGTAAAATATCATCAGAAACAAAATTGGGATTAGATCAAATTTTGCAAATACTACGTCATCATGTGATCTCATTGTAATTTATGTAGTGTCATTGAATAATGTTAAACACTAGTTTTTTTTTTGAATAAAACACAATTAAAAATAAAAAAAATCAAATTTTTTTTACTGGGTCGGACCCGGTCCAATACATTTAAATTCGGACCGAACCCAGTCCAACCATGAACAGTGGAGATGTTATCCACTATTCACGTAAACTGTGCAAATGAATTGATTCACTTTGCACTGTTCACTTTACAAAAGTTAACAGTGCATAGTGAAATTCACTCTGCACTTCCCGTGAAGCAGCTTGAAGCTGCTTTTAATTCACCTACGTTTTCAACGCAAAATTAATTAGGCCCCACAAACAATAAACAACATTTTATATTTTACCAAACATGTATTTTATATGGTTTACTTCAAAAGCAGAAGCAACCACAGAAATAAACACCCTTATTTTAATGGCTCAACCCTTATTTTAAAAAGCGGGTGGCTAGTATTATAAAACACATTAGTAATCCAATGATAAATCTGTTTTACTATTCACCTACAATCATTGCATTGTCGATTATAATAATAAATCATAATGTTTTACTTATTTAAAAAAAAAATGTTATGATTTTGTCTTAATTTTTTTTTTATAAATTAATATCGTTTATAAATATAATGCAGGTTCTTGGGTTAAAGTTTGACAGGGTATGCGGAGGACAGATGGATGGACAAGTTGGCATTTACGAGAAAAAGCAGTAGAAAACGGACAAAAGAGGTGGACTTAGAAGCAATGGAATTCAAAGTAGTAAAGGATTCCGGGACCAGCCGACAATTTAGGCCAGACTCCAAATCTGAGATAGTAGAAATCAATCAAGCACGGTATTTTGTTTTTGGATTGACTTCTTCTTACATAATCATTTTCAGCAAAGTTCCATTAATTGAAAGTATGAACATTGAATTATTGTATGCAGACATGATACGTTATCCATTGTTTTATATATATGTATATTCCAGTGAATTATAATTCTTAAGAATATTCTTTTGTTTAATTAATAATGTATTAAAAATATTAAAAAAATATCTAAAAGCAGGAGTAATAGCGCTTCCAAACACCGATCCATCAACCTCTATATAAGATTTCATGGATATGTTATTCATATTTATTTTATTATTTGTAAGAAAATAAACTATTCATACATGAAAGCGAGTGGCGGAGACCTGCGTGCGAATGGATTGACTGGTGATGTGCTCCAAATTACAAATTTGTATATTTTAGAAATTTGACTTGACTTGCCTAATGGTTTTTTTAGGCATAGCTGCTAGCTGCTAGCTAATTGCTCGACGGAATCCGCGTGGATTGACTTAAAAGTTCCAATTGTGGGAACTTTTTTAGTTTAAAACACCATTTGTTTCATCATAAGTGTATTTTAAAAGTTTATTTAGCGAATAAAATATTAGATTGAACATTTGTTTTTAGGTTTTTTTTATGATTTTAATGTATTAATATAGAAAATAAAAAAATTATTTTAATATATTTTAAATAAAAAATACTTTTAAAAAATATCATACTACACTACTTATAATACCAAACAAATGTTAAAAACAGAAATACCTAAAGTATCAAAATAATATTAGTGATTCCTGCTATAGTAAAGATATTCGACTTAGGTGATAGAGTTTTCCAAAATTTAAAACATATATAAGCAATAGATGTATAATTGTTTTTTCAATTATATAACATATTTATTTTTGTTTTCCTTTTCTTATTAATAGTTAGTTAGAACATGTTTATTTTGCATTTTAAAAATATTTTTTTAAATTTTTTTATTTTTTTTATGCTTTAAATTATTTTTTTGTGTTTTTATATTATTTTGATGTGTTCATATCAAAAATAAATTTTAAAAAATAATAAAAAAATATTATTTGAATGTATTTTCAAACAAAAAACACTTTAAAAAATAATTACTACTACTACTCCAATAAAAAAACAATCTGGTTTATTTGTTTATTCGAGGTTAGAGTTTGTACAATGAGATTATAATCTCACTTCTTTTATCTAGATTTTTTACTTTTTTTCACTTTTTAAGATTTCTCAACAGTCACTAATAGGCATGGAATGCTGTGATCAAATTTTCTTTTGAAGACAGTACATGCATTCACCTCAAACTTTCCAATTTATGCATGATGGGATCAAAATAAATGTGTTGACTATCTCTCTTTTAGGCATGATGGCAATTGGAAAACTCGATAATTGTGTCTGATTCAGCTAAAGAGCTACTGCTATTGATCTCTACCAATAAAATAGTAAAGGAAAGAATTTCTTGATCAATAAATGATTATTTATTTGTAAATTTAAATCCCTTTTTATTTGAAATTTGTATACATGATCTATTGCTTTAATTTCGATTGCATCAATCTATTTCTACTCTACGATGGAGCTCCTAGCTAGCTAGCATCCTGTAAAAGATTAGTAAGTAATGATGGTATAAAGCAGTGAATTCCTTCATGATATGTGCCTAAAAAGTTGAATTGGATGGAGCTCCTACTAGTGGTGGTGGTCAAGGCGATGCAAGCTCTTCAAAAGCCTTTCCTTTTCTTAGACAATTTAATTACAGAAGTATTCTTTTTTTTTTTTCTCCCTTAACAATAGATTCTTCCCTCAGTTTTCACTTACCACCGAGATTCACCAACAAATCTGAACCTCTAAAACCACCCGTTGACAGTGCAATTTTTTTTTTTTTTTTGACTCAATAATGAGCCACTTCCATGACCTTGCATCTCTTTGGAATTCCTGACGAGATAGCCATAGCATCTGCATGTTAATCTTATGGAAAAGACGACTATATATCAAGATCCCATGTTAACGTCTAAATAATGTATTGGTTGGTGCATTTCTAGAAGAAATGCACCTTTTACCTTTAGTTTTGCGGACTATGACTTGAAATTTTAGTTAATATATAGTTTTTGAATGTTGTATTATAACATGAGAGATAAGGCTAAATAATAGACGAAACTGGAAATCAAGATCATAAAGTTGTATTTAGTTGAATGAGAACAAGATATATAGTACAAAATATGAAAAATTATATTTTACTTTTTTATTATTAACACTAAAATCTTTTCCTTTAACAATGTGCAAAAAAAACCATATTAACAATGTGCAAAAAAACCATATTAGTTTAGTAAAAAATTCTTCTTTGTATTAAAGAAAAACTTTTATTTGTTGGATCGATTCATTTGAAAATCTTCTTTGTATTAAAGAAGTTTTCATGTCTATATATATATATATATATATATATATTACTTTGATCCTGGAATATTAACAAAGCATATTTGCTTCTTCACATCCGAACCAGTATGAGGTTAAAACCGTCACTTTCTGTTTTGGTCGCGTGATCAATCGGGACTAATATGGTATATTCCTTTTTTATAGAATTCTGATCCGTTGGAAGCCCATCACGGCCTGGTCATGATGATTTATACTCCCGAGAAAGTTTTATTTTTTTCTCGATAATTTTAAGAGTATTTATCTTTGTAATGAATTACAACACTTTTTATTTTTTCCTCCCAAAATTAGACAAATTCAATTGAAGCTTTTAATTGAACAATAAAATTTTATAATATCAATTTACCAACACCATTATTTCTTGGAATGTAATTAATTCTTGTTTTCAAGTGAGGTTCAAAATAATATAAGGTAAATATTAATATATCTTCAACAATATAAGCTTTATATATTGAAGCCTCAACATGTATTTTGTTTTTAATTTTTTTTTAAGGTTGAACAAGTATCTGCATACAAGTAATTAGAGATGAATAGTTGAATGTTTATATATATAAAAAATAATGGATGGTTACTTATGATGTATGTAGTCCTTAACATCTCAAATGGATACATCTATTTGTATTGCACAAGCCCTCTAATTCTTTTTTTCATACGCTAAATGTATGGGTAGATGCTCCATTAAATCTAATAAACTGGGGGGAGGGGGATGATCATTTAAAGTTTGTAGATTATCTCAATGATGTTTGTTTCAAGTTGTTCCATATGGTAAATATGCAACTTGCTCGAATAAATATCTCTTAAAAAATGACTAATTTCTGTCAGTACATCTCATATCCTTTTCGACAATAAATTTCTATAAGCAATTGAAATGAGTATTTACATAAACACATGACAATCATAACTCTCCATTCTGTATAATTTGTATTTTCTCAAGTTCACCAATGTAGCTATATTTGATGCATATCCATCAGGAAATCATAAACTCCTAATGTTTTTATACACAAGAAGTTGTGTATTATTATCTAAGGTGAAGATGGATTTGGGTTTTGCGATACATAATCCATCATTAAGCAACTCCATATTCTAATGTTCACAATACAAAGCTAGATCCATTCTAGCTTTCATATTGTCCTTTGTTTATCCTGTCATGTTAATGACTATGTTAAAAATATTGTCAAACATATTATTCTTGATATGCATGACATCTAAATTATGATGGATGACATTAGTGCTTCAATAAGGAAGATCCCAAAATATAATATGTTTTAATTAATTATGGATCATATCAAAACCAGAAAACTTCTGCTTACCAAAATAAAAACCAAATATAATGCCCTTATACTACAAAACTATATTATACAATTCTTTACTCGAAAGTGTCGATGATGCAACATCCCTTTTAGCTTTACCTTTTAAAAAGTCATTTTTGTTGTTTCTGTATCAATGACAACTTGGTAAGAACCTCCAGTGGCAATTAAAAAAAAAAGCTTTACCACAGTTCATTAAGGCAAATACCTTATTATTTTCTACATAATATGGACAAGTTAATTTTTCATGTGTGCTCTAACCCAAAAATCATCCTATATGCAGGAAAATCATTTATAGTTCACACCAATATTGTCTTCATCTGAAAATTCTATTTTCTTATGACATCATATGTCAAAGCCCTAATTGACTATAATTGACTCAACTTATTAATCAATAGTTGAAAACAAACATCTATATTCATACATGGACTATAAGGATTAGGTATAATCACTAACAAGAACATGAATTCTGGCTTCGCACACATCTTTAAAGGTAGGTTGTAAGTTGTTAGTATGATCAGCTAATAAGAATATGGTGAAACAAAGGATCCAAATAGATTAAATCCATCTATACACTAGATAAGATGTACGCTTTGTGGTTCCATTGAAAAATGAGGATGCAAACTATTAAAATACTTTCAATCTTCACCATCGAAAAGATGCACCATGCATGACTCTATCCACCGTATCATGTGAAAAATACCATGTCATATACTCAATAGCCTTTGAAGACATAAGAAACCTTTGCAGACTAAGAGTGATTGAGAAACGTCTCAATTTTTTATATATGAAAAATATCCTTTCTCTACCACTATTAGGTTTATAACAAGAATGGTGACAAGTTTTGCACTCGGTAAAATTTGCATATTCACCATAGTATATCATGCAAAAGTTTAGACACACATCAATTTTCTGGTATCCTAGTCCAAGAGGTTTCATCATAGGTTTTACAGTATAAAAATTCTCTTTTAGCATATTCCCTTTAAGTAACATGCTTTTAATCCTTTCAACGATGTTATCATAATCAATCTCACTCAACCTATAATCTATCTTGATGGAAAATACTCTTGTAATGGCTGATTATTTTGTATGAGTTATGTACTCATCCTATAATGGTTCATTTAGATCTTTTAAAAGTTTAAAAAACATAGTTGCATTTATATTTGGTTCTTCATCTAAAGGGATATTACATGAACCTTCACCTAAATAAACCCTGATTCATTCTCAATGCATCCATCATTATACTCCGATAAAGATTATTATTATCATCCATAAACCTAATTATATTACTAAACCTAGAAGTTAAGCCAATCATTCTTTCTAACATCATCTTGTAAGGAACATAGGGTTCTTCTTGTGCCAACCAGCATAAATATTTCTCGATGAACCTTTTTTTAAGTAGATTAATCATCACAACATTTTTATAGTGGAACTTTTTATTTTTACACTTCACACATGAACATCTAATTTTACCCACACTAATATTTTTTGGATTAGAAAGTGCAAAATTAATAAAACTTTTAACCCCTTGAAGATGGTCTTGCCTATACAATCCTTTGAGTGAATTTCGATACATCCAAGAAGGATCATTCATTACTTATAAATCTATATAGAATATTGATGACAATATTTATTAATAATGTAACCATCAATTAAAAATTTAATTTTTTATTAAAAATAAATTCAAAATCCAATCACCAATTATTATTTCTACACAAATACAATGTAGCATCAAAATGTGAATTAAACAATCAAATTAACAACAAATAATTGGCATCCAACTAATTATCCATCATTTGTTCAATTCAAACTTATTCAAATTAATACCCTTTAATTATTTTTCATGTCAATTTCCTAGTAGTATTACATCTATATGGTATATTTAGAAGAATATATTTATTAATATTTTTAAGTAGTTTCTTTAAATTTTAAATGAAACAAAATAAAAAAAAATAAAAAAAACTCATTTGAGTGTTGCATAACAATCAAAACAATGCTTTTGAGTTCTTATAATCATAATTTTTTGCCTCCTCGTGCATGGTCAGGTACAAGCTTTCATTATGTTCAAATACACTATAAGGAATCATTAATAATTTTCTATAGATGGTTGTAATAAAGGCGATTACGTGCAATCTTTATTTCATATATAGCCAACAACTTTTCTTTCTTTGACCGCCGAATGCTTCCCTACAATATACTGTAATTAAAATTCCCCGAGAGAATATGACCAGTGAGAGAGACGACCAGTGCCCTCTCTCTCTCTCTCTCTCTCTCTCAATAAATTAGCCGCATTCTCTTACCAATCTTCAAGACAAAAACAAATTCTCATCTCCACATTTGATCATTTATCATCAATCTCTCCATTTTGCAGCCTCCTAGCTAATCCTTCACTACACATAGATTTTACTTTCGATAATTTTTCATGGATGATATTGAAGTTCCAAAGTTTTTTGTCTGCCCAATATCTCTCCAAATCATGAAAGACCCGGTTACAACCATAACTGGCATCACATATGATCGAGAGAGCATTGAGCACTGGTTATTCACTAGTCAAAACACAGCTTGTCCAGTCACCAAACAGCCCTTGCAAAAAAATTCAGATTTAACCCCTAATCACACCTTACGCAGGTTAATCCAAGCTTGGTGCACCGAGAATGCATCCCATGGTGTTGATAGAATCCCCACCCCTAAACCTTGTCTTGACAAAGCCCATGTCCTTAAACTCATCAAAAATCTTTCGCATCACGAGTTGCAAATTAAAACTCTTACACGATTGGAATTACTTGCGGCGGAGAATGAAAGAAACAGGAAGTGCATGGTGGATGCTGGCCTGCCCAAGGCCATGTTATTGTTTATAGCAGCATGTTTCAAGAAAGGTCAAGTTTCTGGTATTCAAGAAGCTCTTAGTATACTATGTTTTATTAGAATTCCTCGAAGTGAATCAAGGGCCTTTTATAGTGAAAATGATGATAAGATTATCGAATCCTTGACTTGGGTTTTAGGGTGCAAAATGGAGAATTATGCCACAGTTAAATCCCATGCAGCTTCGGTGTTGAAAATGCTACTTGAAGAAGCGAGTTCTAGTGTATTGGAGAGGCTTAAACCTGAATTCTTTGAGAGGATTGTTGGTGTTTTGAGAGAGAGAATCACTCATCAAGGTATTAATGCCGCCTTGCAAGTGTTGTTAAATGCTTGTCCCTGGGGAAGAAATCGGAAAATGATGGTGGAATCCGGTGCAGTTTTTGAGCTTATTGAGCTTGAATTGGGATCACCTGAAAGAAGAACCACAGAGCTCAATTTTGGTGTTCTTTTTCATTTATGTTGTTGTGCTGAGGGAAGGGCTCAATTCTTAAGCCATGGAGGTAGCATTGCTGTGGTTGCAAAGAGAATATTGAGGGTTTCTCCAGCGGTGGATGATCGAGCCATTCTGATCCTTTCACAGATATGTAAATTCTCAGGAACAAGTATGGTGATCCAAGAAATGGCGGATGTTAAAGCTGTGACAAAGCTATGTATGTTGCTTCAAGCAGACTGTGCAACATATTTGAAGGACAAAGCTAGGGAAATCCTTAGATCACACTCTGACAAGTGGAAGAACTCTCCTTGCATTTTTTCTTCTCTCTCGAGTCTTGAGTTCCAGGTATCCAGCTAGTTGATTTCGAATTCTGCATATTTTTCTCCTTCCTACCCGTTGCTTATTATTAATTAGTAATACAATTTTGGACCCAACAAATGTGAACCCCGGTAATGAAAATGCTAGCTAATAGCTTCGGGACCATGTTTGGTCTACAGGAAAACTTGCCATGTGATGCACAAAGCTTCCATATTGTGATTATTTCTATTTTTTGTTTTTAATTATATAATTTCCAAATACTTAATTAAGGATACACTTTCTACATATTGGTGATGGCATGGGACAATTCCAATTAATTTATACTTCCTACCAAGTAGGCTAGCTAGCGGGGCTGCAACTGGTATATATATATACACACACACACACACACACACACACAATCTTGATTGATTTAGCTCATAGCTAGCTAGAGTAGTTTATAATAATAATAATAAAAAAATCTATCTTGACCTAATTTAAGGTGTAAGATGAAATTTTAATATATAATTTACCTTATATTTTAACGTATTCATTGATTTTTAAGATTATAATTTATACAAACTTATATTATTTTGTATTTATTTTTTATTAATTAGAAGAAAATGTAATTTTAACCTAGTTAGAAGGAAGTTAGAAAATATTTAAAATTACGAAGGAGCATATAAGCCTATTAATGACTAGAAAGGTGTATCATGAACGTACCTCTCCAACTGAAAATATATAGCAAGGGGGAGCATCTCTTTTATCCGAACTTATCCTTCACATTATGATCAACTCGTGACTATCCACTTCTAATTTCTTAAGTTTAAATAATTATGGATGGTCAAACAGCCAAAAAAGAAATTGTGTAAAGGTCCAATTCAATTAGCGGTCCGTAAGATTCAATGTGATTTACACGTGAGTGCTTATGTATGCTATTCTTTTTTTGAAAAAAAAAAAAAAAACACTAGTTGCTTTAAAATCTTCCCTTTTATTATATTTTAAAACCAAACTTTCTAGATGGAGAATGAATTAAAGTTAATGATCTTAAAATTTTAATTCGGAAAATCAAAATTAATATCATAGAAAAAAGATTTAAAATCGATTCAAGGTTATTAAATTTGTGAGTATTTAAGTTATTAGATAGTTTTATATATAAAATATAGAGAGATTTAGTTTTATATGTAAAATATGGTGAGAATGTTGAAAATAATAATAAAAATACTTGATTTTAAATATATTAAAATATAAAAATGTAAAATTAAAAATAATACAGGCAGAAGCAGAAGCTAAGGATAATAAATAAATATAGAAAAAAAATTCAAAGATTTATTCTCTTTAAAACTAATATTAATGAATTTTGTCTTCTTAGAAGGTTTGCAAAACCTAAAATAAACCAAAAACTCTACTACAATTAAAAAACAAAATAAAAATACAAAAATACAAAGAAAATAACCATAAAATCCAAAACAAAGTAGGAAATCCAAAAATAAACAAGGAAAATAACAAAACTTCTCGATCCGAGTTCCTGTAATGAGATTTTTTATATTTTAATAATTAATAGTTCGGAAAACTCTTATAAAAATTTAAACTCAATCCAACGATCAGATCAAGAGTTTTAAGCCATTATTTTGATTTGGATCGAACAGAACTTCTCTTTGGTCTAGATCTCTCTTATTAGTTGGTAAATATATCTGTTAGGTCATCCATATAATTTATCTAACGCAAATTATTATTTAGTTGTGATAGATTCATGTCTAACTGCTAAAATTACATATTATTTTAAACTTGGCTAAATCAAAAAAATACATAAACTAATTTTCAAATAATAATAACTTTATACA
>Ga0307517_10001996_pt1 | contig 33221 bp, 34 predicted proteins | sample 23_EM_MG_FD_194515 | JGI IMG/M metagenome (GOLD analysis project Ga0307517, IMG submission 194515) | Populus trichocarpa ectomycorrhiza microbial communities from riparian zone in the Pacific Northwest, United States - 23_EM | ecosystem: Host-associated > Plants > Roots > Unclassified | place... | reverse complement strand
CCACAGGCATCCCAGTCGGGGATGCTCGCTCTACGGCGCATCTTAAGCTTAGGACTAATGGGGATCCTCTCCTTGATTATCTCGACATCAACACCAGTCCTGTCTATGAGGCACACATTGATTTGATCTCGAGTTGTGACAAACTCGGCGGAGTCAACTGAAGTCATTGGTATATGTACGACAAGTGATATCTGATAACCAACCGATAAATTTCTCTGCAAGAGAAAGCGGAAAGAGAAAAAAAGCCAAGAGAGTTGAACTCATGTACACAGCAGAACACGTTAAGGCGATATATGCAGGTGCGGGGGAGGGCGGGTGTGCGTGCGCGTCATGTAGAGTCTAAACTTGAGAAATGCGATAAATATGGAAACAACAGAGCAACGGTTCACCTAAATCCGAGCAGAACGTAAGAGAAAAAACACACACGGTAAAAGCCAGCGAGAAAGAGCAGGAGCAAAGGTAGAGGGAAGCAAGGGAAACGGCAATTAGGAACAAGTAAAACAAGGTAGACACCGCAAAAAGGATGCCGCGGGATGAAGGTATAATTTGAATGAGTGTGTGGATAATGATAGTGGGGTTGGCGTGAAGCGCGAGAGTGGGGTGGTGGAACATAGAAACACCGGCAGGGATGGAGGAACATCACGGTTTTAACTTGGCAGCACGATTATTCTCCGTGATCCTCTTAATCGTATCCCTTTCCTTCTCTATATGTTGCAGCATCAGTCCATCCAAAATCTTCGTCGATTCATCTTGTGACTTCCTCATCTCCTCCGTCTCCTGACTCCCGTGGCTCAACTCACTTGGCTCCCTCTCACTCTCCATATCGAGGAATGTTGATCCCGCGTTCGGTTTTGACGGTCCATCACCGACTCCACCCTCGAACGATCGCGATTTCGAACTATGATAATCCTCAGACGATACGCCCTGCTTCTGCTTCTTCGGTGTCCGCGATGTGAAGAAGGAACCCTTCGTGGTTGGAGTAGTGGGCCTACTCCCGACTGGTCCTCTGAGAGACACCGGGTCGAATACGGGGTAATCGTATCGGGTTTGGTTGAAGCTTGACCCACTACTCGTGGAAGAACCAAGTTGAGGAGTTGAGTTATTTCCGAGTCGCATTAACGTGGGACGAGGAGGCCGCATGACCGTAGAAGAAATCGATCGTCGTCCAGGGATGGAAATGACCTGCGTGTCAGGATTCCTGAACACCGGTGCCTCGAGGGGTCCTCCAAGATCTGATTCGGTCTCTGACTCTTCCTCAGAGCTTGAGGATTCATCCAACTCGTTCAGGTCGCTCTGAATATTATCAAAGAACGAGATCGACATCCTTGAGGCATCACCTTGCGCAGCTTCCTCCGCGACAGTCCTTGACAATTCCCCTCTCTCAGGCAGACGGGGAATATCCAACGAGAATCCAGTCCCTCCAACCAGGGAGGGCAATGGAGGCGAGGATGGTTCGGGTTCCCATATAGTGATCGGCTCGTGCCTCAACGTTGAAGGACGGCGGGGGGTAGGACTCGTACGCGGGCGTCTGCGTGGAGGTGGTGGAAGGGGTTGAGGAGGAATGGAAGTGGATTGCCTCGGCGGTGGTGAGTAAACAGAGGCTCGTGTATCGGCGGTAACGAACGTCTCTGGCCCCGAGGATCCTCCGACATCGGTATCGGGACCAGTGGGCGAAGACTCGGAATCCCTCCTCCCTTCCAGTGCGTCATAGAAGGCGGAAACGGTCGGCGAAGGGGGAGCAAGGTATGATAGCATAGACCGTGTGCGATTAAAAGGTCCAGTCGAATCTCGGCTCCCGCTATCATCGTGTAGTCCAAACCACTCGTCTGTATCCTCTTCCTCGAATTGACTGTTCGTCCCCACGCTTTCCGCTCCCAGAGTGTGCCTCGGAGAAATTATCACTTGTTCAATGGTAACTGGGGGAGCAGAAGGTGAAGGACTCATCAGCGTCCTTCCACCACCCATATCGGTCCTATTACCTTGGACATCCGGTATCCCCTCCGAATCTACAGATCGTCTCATAGATCTGACAGATCTAGCAGACTTCATCGACCTCGTGGACTGTGCCGTCTGAGCCGCCTGCGCCAAGATCGACTGCACGGTCCGCAATTCCTCTCCTCCATGTCTGCCGGACAAGATCTCCTGCACCGATAGGCCACGCGTCTGGTCATTTGCAGAAGACGGAGTAGGGGTACTCGATGAGCTGCCGGCCCCAGTTTCCCCATCCCCCAAATCGCTCTGGCTTAACGAATAGATAGGGTTTACAAGATGCCTCACCCCGGGGCTCCCTGGTCCCGTTGTCGCAGCCCTAGGCGCAGGAGACAAAGGAAATGTCGGAGCGACCGGCGTCTCCGCTCTTACAGGTGGATCGTACGAGCTTACGAGGGTTGGGGAAAGTCTGGGGACATTTTGAATATCCGGCGCCGAGTTTTTCCGACCCAGATGAAACGCTTGTGAATGTGATGAGGCAGTGAGATAAGATAACGAGGGACTGTGTTGAAGGCGTCTTCGTAGAGCATCAGGGAGGAGGATGGGTTCGCTAAATAACATGTGGGTTTGGGGAGTGGGAGAAGGGGGGGATTGTGGGGTAGATGAGAGGGGGGAGCGCGGGGTCATAGTGGGTATCGAGCTAGTCCGGGGAGGACGTCGGGTGGGAGTGCGCGAGGCCCATGAATCGGGCGTGTTTGACAACGAATGCCCTACAGCTTGAGTCAAGAGCAGCCTTCGCCATTTCTCATCCTCCTCAGTAACAGACCATAAACCGGGACTTTGCGGCGGGGGGAGTCGGTCAGCGAGGACGGCGGCGCCTATTGAGTCATTAACCCCCAGTCCTTGAGCGGCTGATGCCTGAATCGCGAACGGATACTTGACAGATGGGGGTGGGAGATCGACAGCATCCGTAGGATCAATGATACCATCAAACCGTTCAGGCTGATCCAAATTACGTTCTTGCTGCTCTGCCAGTAGTTGGGCGCGTATTTTCGATTCCTGCTCGGCCTGTTTCGCGGCGATCATGAGGTTTTCCATCTTTTCACGTACAACCATGACGCGTGCCGGGATTTCTACGGGCTTCTGGGGGGTGGTGGACGCGCCAGGAGTAGAGTCCGTGTAGAGGAGCACATTGACCTGGGTGTTAGACTCGGAAGTCGCGCGTAGACGCGGGGGTTCCAGGGCCACAGGAGTAGTGGGCTTCGACTTAGGTTTCCCAATGCGGAACATGTCAAAGAAGCCAGGAGCAGCGGGTTTGGCTATCCGTTTCGCAGCATCGGAGTTGGAGAGGTCCGCAATTGTGGGCTTAGAGTGAGCCGGTGGCAAGAAGTAGCTGTTGTTCACTAGCAACCGTAGACGAAGGGAAACGTCATCGGTGTCAAGATCCCTGTAGCCGCTCTCATTCTCCGCTAGCGTGGGAACTTCCACAACTTCTGGCATCTGTTCGAAGTGTGACTGAGGGGAGAGTGCACGGTCCATTGGCGATGAGGTCTGCGTCGAAGCGGGGTAGAGAGAGGATGAAGTGCCTGATTGCAATGAATCCCGAGGTCGATCTCGATGGGTGGGTCTGGGCGCGGAAAATTCGACTGGGGTGGGAGGACCTCGAGAAGAGTCGGATGAAATCGAGCCCATTGCACGACGAGGAAGGCTGCGCGGACGTCTCGACGCCTGAACCTGCAGGGACGTGTTGGTTGAGAAACAAAGAAAAGGAAGAAGAAGCGCGCAGAGCATGTGGTGTTTAGTTGGTGCTTACCTTGCTCGGCCCTGGTATCTGATGTCTCCCACGCGGGTGTGGCGGCTCGGGCTGAGGAACGGTCGGCTCTGCACTTGAAGGGCGTCGCTGGGTGGTATTTGAAAAGAAGAAGGGGGTGAAAGACTGGGCGTCTGAAGGCGAGTTGAAATCGGGGGAATTGAGAGGAGAATGACCAGCGGAACGAGATTTCAGAGTGGAATACGAGGCGAACAACTCATCGGATATTGAACCGTTGGCATCGTCTGAGATTGAAAGAGTCGTCCTCGTGTCCGGAGCGTCCGAGCGGGAGCGGGTACGGACTTTTGTCGTCCTGGGCTTTCTAGAGAGTGATGCGGTGGAGACGGCCGACTCTATGCTACGGAGTGAATTTGCACGTTGGGGTGGCTGGTCAGCAGCGAGCATGACCGTCGTGTGCGCGGTTAGACGCAAGGGTGCATGCGGCCGGGGGGGTGGAAAGCGAACGAGCGGGGAGTTGGCTGTTGCGGCAGCTTCAACCGACGCAGACGCGGATCGCGTTGCCAGACGGGAGTTGTCACCCGTCACGACAGCCGGTCACGCCATCCCATCCACAATGTCCCTCCTCGACATAGGTGAGCTGGCAATTATTTCTCGCAAATCTCTGCTGAGCAGATGGGGGGTCAGTTATGAGTTATCTGCCCCAGACTGAGGGGTTGCTGCCCAAGTGGCAGCTGATTGTTGCCGTCATGGCCTTCTTCAACGCAGCACAGAACTTCGCCACGTTGAAACTGACCCGGCGGATATACGGCAACGTCGCACCACCACTCGGTTCGGAATTTCGTACACCGCTTCTTGCTATGGCGTTCGCTAATGAGGGTGCTGTTTGTATCCAGTGACAGGGTTACAGGCAAGGACCTTCGCGGTCTGGACGGCCCTCTCAGGCGTCGTGCGCCTCTACGCCGCCTACAATATCAACCTCAAAATGTGCGTGCTCAGATCCATCTCAACTGAACGAGCTTCTGTTGATACCACGCATCTTCTGATGGACAGAATATATGATCTGACGCTTTTCACGTACCTCTTCGCATTCGCTCACTTCGGTTCTGAATTGCTCATCTTCCGGACCGCGTCGTTTGGCCCGGGGGCCCTCAGCCCAGTTGTTGTTTCAAGTGAGTCGTTCTTCACAAGTGGCGCCACAAGGAGTGTTAATCTCTTAACCGCATGATCACTCTGCAGCCGTGTCCTTGACTTGGATGATCATGCAATACGACTTTTACGTGCAATAACCGTGGCCTCGTGGGAATCAGCCTCAGCAACGGGGTAATTGGGGGGTAATAACTTTGTCCTCGCTGCATGTTCCGTTTCGTTGTAGAGGCCATCTGTTCCGATGCATCAAGAAATTTACAAACATGCTGATCAGAACGTTTGGGGGTTTCTGGAATGTAACACATGTAAAGCACGTTTGGGATACGGCACACCCCGGGTTCTGCCAAACAGTTCAGACGCACCTTTTGACGGTTCTAGGGGAGCCGTTGAAGGCTGCTTAATTGCAGGTGGTTGAATGTACCCAAGTGCGCTTCGTAAATGCACCGTCTGTACAACGGGAACTCTAATTCCTGCGAACACAGGTCTTCGACGCATGGTCGGTGTATACGATCGACTCTGTCCGGCGAATCCGCGGGCTCGAATTGACCCGACATACATGAGACACTCTGGACGACCGGGGCTGTGACGACGAGAGGGCGTATCATCCCCGCGGCGCAATTCAAGGTGTCTATACACACCGACATTGAGTGGGAGAAGCAAATTTGGGTAAAAATGGAATCACACCCCGAGATGGAAACCTCCGCTCGGGTGGTGGAGGTGAACCTCGAGACCAGCTTCTCGAACGTAGTGGCCAAGACGTGGGAATTTCGGCACGAATACCTCGGACTCACTCACACTGGCACCGCTACGATCACTCCCCTAAATCCGTTCGACCCACCCGCGGAAATATCCCGTGGGTGTTACACCAGTACACTGCGCAACTCATTTCGGCTGGTTGCGGCTCATTTCGCACTAAGCGCCTCGATTGATCGCTCAGAAGGGCAATTTTTATGGCCCTCGAACGATTGAGAGACACCACCTCAATTCAAGCCCAGAGTGCCCTACGTAGCTCGGTTAGTGCTTGTGAGCGGTCAGAGGACTAACCGACGCGTAAAGGGGGTGAGGCAATAATTCCTGAATTGGGCTCTCGAGCACTAGGAGTAAGTATCACCGTCAGTTCCCCAGTCCAACCCGCCAGTCAGCTGATTTGCATTGAGGAGATTCTATCACGGGAGCCGGCCCAACCCGTCACAGTGCCCGGTATTTCACACATTGCCGATGGGCCACGGGACCGGTGGATGCACTGGGTGATCATGATGGAACGGTGTTGCGGCTACACCCAGCGAGGGGCTGAACGGGATGGGGAATACGTCCGAGTGAGTATCCGCAAGCAGATCCTCGAAATGGTCCAGCTGTAAATGGCAAGGATGAGCTATGGAGTCGTGAAAGCGGCTTCGCTCAAGCTCAGACTTGACCATCCTTCAGGCGAACTTCTTGATCATCACCCTCGGTCGGGGGATGCGCCTCGTCGCTGCTAGTCTCAACTGGTACTCATCAGTCTGATAGCGTCAAGGTGTGCCCAGGCTCTAGCGATCAAAATTCTACTTTTACGACAATCTGACGTTATATCCCGAGCGAACCATCTCAATCGGTGAGGGCCCGAATCTACGCGGTCCGGAGGTTGGTCACTTGTCCGGTTGGTGGTTCCGACCATCGCTTTGTCTAGGTATGCTACCGTTGGTTCTCTCGTTCCTGGCCTCGCTACCCTCGTCGAGATCCGAATACATCATTTACCGTAACACCAATGACGGCGAACGACCGAGGATCTCATACAAAAAGCCTTTTTCGGCAAGCTTGAACGTCTGGTTTCAGCTCGACCTCTTGAAACTGTTCATCATACGTCAGCATCGGGACAGAGCAGCCCCCCTTCGTGCGCGCCTGGACCTTTGAGGTAACAAAAAAGGGGGGTGGTTCTCAGAGCCTTCCGCGATACAACACTTTCCACGCTTTGTGAACCCACGGCACAACGTCGGGGTGGTCAATTCACCCTCGTTATCTCAGTGTTTCAATGTCCTCGACTTTTCGGTAACCAGAGAGTCGGATTTCGATTCGGGGTCCCCGCCGGAGAGTTAGATAACCCCGGTTCCCCGGTCCCCTTGTCAGTCAACTGCAGCCTGATATATTCTCGACGCCTCCACCAGGATATCTTCGGACGCACTCAAATCTTATCTCCGTTGCTAGCGTGTTTTCAATGGGTTGACATGAAACGACCAACTATTTACATGACAAACTGTAATTGTACCAATTCTAAACACTTGTTGTATGCCGACTCCCAGCATTCCTGTTCTTCACTGCGACCTCCGTCGTAATAAGCGCTCTCAATTCCGTTAACAAACGTTCGTGAGAGTGGAATATGTCACTCACCATGCCGGAATGTGCAACGTTTGAAACGGAAAACAACAAGCGGCGGCTTCCGTGATATTTATGTCTAAGAACTCGCCAAGAGAGCGTGTAGGGCGTGCGTACCCCAAACACAGCGGTATTCAGTCTCAAACAGACGTATCTCGCATTCTCTACGGTGGCTTTTGAAATCAAGGAGAAACCCCGAATATAAACACCGCAGGAACTGTATCGGCACATACAACCTCTGCGCATCTTCTATGAAAGGGAAAAAAACTGAGCGGGCGGCTGCCCATCAAGCTGCGTCCGGGTGTAGAACAATTTTTGGGGAGAGAGACCCCAACAGCGCTCTGTTTGGTCATTGACAACGCGAACCTCGGCTGCTAGTACCCTGCAACGGATATACATCCGGTGTCCGGCACTGTAATGCCATCCAGTGTTATAGAAGGCCAGTCGCCCATTGGATCAGCATACGACCTTCGTGCATCTTCTGGAAGGGAGAAAAGATGGGAGCGAAGTATTTGCGATCAACCTATCCGACCATTGTTCCTCATATATCGCACACTGCACGTTGGCTAGCCTGGCAGCCTGAAAGCGGCAACCCAGCGCCCCAGTTGCGACGATCGGGGGGGTGACCGATGATCACGAGTGCATTCCCTCGTGTGGCGTGTGGCCGGGAGCGGGAGGCATCGGGTCAAGAGCCGCAGTTGTTGGACTTGGATGTCGACCGGTGACCGGGAAGTTGGGATAATCGATGATGCTTGAAGCGTCGTCCCGGATCTTCGCCAGCACCCCAGTGGACCGTTCAATGGATTGGGGGATCTCCGCTCGGGGGAAACGGATATCAAGAATGCAACGACGGCCCTCCGCGCGGTCTCTATAAATGAGATTTTCAAAAAGAGCCGTCACTACCCATCTGTCGAGATGTGATGTTGGATCTATCTCCTTTTCACCCTGGCGGTGCCAAACAGGGCAGGAAGCAACGTGCGTTTAACTGTTAAGCTGCCCTGATCCGCTTACGTATTCTATGATCTTCGCCACCGGAGCAAATTCTGTCGACCTTCATGGTCCGGGCACGTGATGCGGGGTATGTCCTCCCCTATATATAATGACCCCCCCCGGGACTTTGTCTCGTTCACATCGCATTTTTCCCATGAACACTCTCCACCAACCAATCCGCTCCGTCATCGACGACTGCCCCCAAGAACTGCTTGATGCAGTCTGCGCGCACATCTTCTATGCCGGTGTCCCGAGCTTTACTCCATCCCTCGATCCTCTCGTCGGTGGAGCTCCCACCCCACCGACCTCCCTTCCGAACTCTTTCCCTGCTGCCTCCTGGACGGACCATTCTGTCCGGAGGACCCTTGCAAGCTTATGCACGGTGAACAAGTCCTGGTACGACGCTGCCAAACCATGGCTGTGGCGGCGCCTCGAAGTCCGACTGCCCCGGAGCTGGCTCTGTCTGGTCGACGAACTTGCAGGTGGAGCAGACGGAGAGGCAGAGGCACAACAAACCGCTCTCGTTGTCGAAAAGTCCTTCCAAGAGGCTCAGAATGCGGCTCTGGCAGCAAGGTCCATCTTCGCCAAGGACAACGACCAGGACACTGCCGAAAAATTACATTCGGACATTATGGCACGTTTGGACGGTTCAGTTCCGCCTGAGGTAAGCTCCTTGTTTTAACCGAATAGCCGAGCGGCGCTCGATGCGTATATTCGATTCTCATGATCCGGTTTCCTGTAGCTGCTCTCTCCCCCCGCTTCTCGAGATCCGAGCCCATGGAGGTTACGAGACAAGAGTAAGAGCCCGACGAGGTGGAGAATGCTGAAGTCGATTTCCAACGCCATACAAAACGTTATGACTCTGGAAGAATATGGACTTTACGGTATGGCGCAATTAATTACAACCTTTGCGAACGGTTTGTTTACGCTCACGATTTGTTTTTTCTCATCGCTTCGCTTACCGCAGTCCCCCCTGTCTACGACCATCGCCCAGGGCGCTTTGTCAGACACATTGATTTCAATCACTTCCGAACCATCGGAATGCGTCGATCTCTTGAAGAGGGCGTTTCTTCCCGGTTTGTAACCGCAGAACGGCTCCAAGTCATTTTGAAGGTTAGTGTCACCCCGGATCCAATAATCGTGACGGGACGCGTCGGTGATTTGGCTCCATTCTGATATCATCTCTATCATCACCGTTTAGGAAGCACCCAACTTAAAAACCTTCGGTGCCACTGAGTACATGGACGGCGCGCTAAACCTAGCCGTGATGAGAGAACTGTTCCTCCGTGGGTCCAGTTCACTCCCTGGCCGAGGAAGAGTTGCCCGCTCCCGATTCGATACGATCCCCGAGGAAGACATGGAGGAACGTGAACGCCGCATGGACTGCGTGGAACTCGAGGCGATGGACTTCACAGGTTGCATCAGCGCTGTGTTCGTCAACGCCCTGACCGAGTTTGTCAACACTTTCCTCATCGCTCCAAACGAGGCCGAGGCCGATGACGAGGACTCTCGGGGCCGATTCGGCCGATTCACCGAAGAGCCATTGATTTTCCCATCCCTGCAAAGGCTCTGCCTCCGTGGTGCCAAGTCCATTCCGAGCAACGTCCTCAACCACTTTGTCCTGGCTCTCCCCTCGCTGACCCACCTCGACCTATCAGCTACCCGGGTCACCCCCGAAGTATTGGCCACCCTCGGCTCATCCGGCCGCATGCATCTCCACTCCCTCTCGTTGGCCAAGTGCATCCGCTTGACCGGCCAGAGCATCTGCAACTTCTTGATCGACTCTCCCGCCGCTAGGGAGTTGAAGGAGCTGAACCTGTACGGAGACAGCACCTTCTTCACCCCCATCACCGCGGATGAGCTCAGCGACCTCGTCCAGCGTGCTCCATGCTTCACGAAGGGAGAACTTGAATACCTTGATATCTCAAGCACCCCCCTTACCCCCGCAATCTTAAGCGTGTTCCCAGCCCAACCCAAGCTCAGGAGCCTGGGGCTGTCCTTCATGCCTGCTCTCCCGCTCGACGCGATCGCCGATTTCTTGAGGGTCAAGGCCAACAAGGTCGAAATCCTCACTCTGATCTCAACCTCTCCGGACCTCGGGTACGGACTAGGAACAGGTATCAGCCCTCGTCAAGCTTCCACCGCCCTTCACAGCAAGATCATTCGGCCGCTCTCCAGCCCACCATTCTCGTTCAGCCTTACTTCGCCGACGGGATTGAGTGGCAAGGCACCGACGAACCTGAGGATTGTGGAGTTGGCTGCACCAATGCTGTCCGGGTTAGGAGGTGGCGGTGGTTCGTGGAGAATCATCAGGAGCAAGGGAGGAAGGGGGTGGTATGTGGATACCGCGACCGGATGGTGTGCGGGTGAGTTGATGAGGGAGTTGGAGGATCATCCCTGGAGGGATGAACTGCAGAGGTTGTCTGACGCCAATGGAAACGTGGCGAGTGGTGTCGGTTGGCATGCCAGAAAGATGGAGGTAAGCATCGCCGAGGGTTCTTTTCTTTACGGCAGGTTACTGACCCTCCTGTGTCTATGCAGGTCCTTCACGGACATGGCATGTTTGGACGTGAAGACGGCCTGTACGGTGCCGTGTCCTTCGCTTACCAGGGATGAATGGGTCTCCGGAAGACCTTCGCCACGCTCTGACCGTTCGTAAAAATACCCCCCCTGCCATAATCGCCACGATGGGAACAACCGGACGTTTCCCGTCGTCTAATTGTCTGTTTCGCCGCTACAGTTCTCTCTCCCCCTCACTTTTCACCACGGTCCCACTGTCCGTTGCTCTCCCAACAATCCTAATCGACCATTCATATTGTATATCAACATAAACGGTTATTCGGCTTCGGGTCTCTCTCATCGGGTTTTGGACTATCTCGCAAAATTGTCTATATCATTCCTAACCTATTCGGATTCTAAAATGCTACCACCACTCAACCATTGTGTCGCTAGAAATGTATACCTCCTTCACAGTGCATTTACCTCATAGCAGAATCTATACGTAGTACGTGCGTTGGTAGTATAGTCCTTTGTTATCCTTTCGTGTTGAATGAATGGGGCACGAAAGCAAGTCGCCCTTGTGTTGCATCGTCACTGGTCCTTGTGTCTGAGTCGTGGAGGCGGAACACCGGGTGCCGTGCGAAACCTTGTTGCCTGCGGACGCGTCACCATGGTCATGGCCGTCAGTGGTTGATCGCATCGACGGCTCGGTGGCTTTCCCAGTGGGGAAAGAACCTGCGGTGAAAACTCGGCGAGTCCATACTGCGAAAACCTGTGCATCGCTGGGATTTTTGGTTTTTTAGAAGGCCCACGACGTGTGGTTGCTGTGAAACGGGGATGCGTTCTTTTTGCTGAGCACGCCGTGCGAGGGCATGGTGTAACGTCCGGAAGCAGGGGTGGGGCGGGTCGCGGTCCATGCCGCACCGCCACGCGAGAGAGTAAAACCGCATCAGGTTCTGCCAAGTTCGCTCGTCCTTCCCCTTGCCTCTTCTAACCCAAGTGAATCCCAAGACCTCCGATGCGTACGTTGATTTCCTCTTGGCTCGCAAATCCTCCGATCAACAGTCCCTCGCCAATCCTTGATGTTTATTCCGTTTTCCCTCCTCTCTCTCTCTCTCTCTACCTTGTTCTTTGGCTAACTCTGATACTCTCTCGGCCCGGATGCACAGCCAAACCATCAACAAAGTTTACTGCCGACCTTACGACGAGTCCGGACCCAAACACAGAGGCATTCCCACCGCAACGCCCGCCGCACGTCATCATAGATAACACTTTCGACGATGAGGGAGGCCACCACTCGCCGTCCCATCCGGTTCCACCCAAGTCTTTCACAGACCCACACCCGAAACGCGGTCGCCACACCTCGGCCCAGTCCTTCCGCAGGAGGATGACTTGGGGTGGTCGCGGCGCGAACTCCCCCGACACCCAGGAACAGAATACTCCGACGATTCCGATGATCCAAAGGCTCAAGACGAGCCTGGCCAACTTGCTCGTACCTGAACATAAGGTTGGCAAAGCTCCTGGCTTGCTACGGGAGTTCAAGACCATCTTGTTTGGTTCTTGTATGTTCAGCTGCCCTATCTGTTTCTGGCTGCGGTCCCGTGTTCTGACTCCGCGCACTAGGGTTCAACGTCCTCTTATTGGCCATTCCCGTTTCCGTACGCGCTTCCTTGGATCCCAAATATGCCGTCACCACAAACTGATTGATATGTCGCGCTTTTTTTGGCACAGTGGGCACTTCACTTCGCCACACCTCACGAGTACACTCTCGTATTCGTCTGTGAGTAATCTTCTCCAATACCGCGTGACGTCAGGGGTACTCAGCTCTCCCCACAGTCTCGTTCTTGGCCATCATACCACTTGCGAAGGTGTGCACACACCCAGCTCCATCCCTCTCCACTTGTCACTAATCGTGTCCTCCTCACTCCGCAGTTATTGGCTTTTGCTACGGATGAATTGTCAATTCGAGTGGGTGAGACCCTGGCTGGATTACTCAACGCCACTCTGGTGCGTACTTCATTTCGCCTCGTTTTAGTGTCCCTTATCTCACCAACACTCCCGTTTGCTTGCAGGGTAACGCGTGAGTTTTTCCCGTCAACGTTGACCGTGGCGGTGTCTTAATCGCTTCTGCACCTTGCCTCACCCCAAACACCCCCCACAGTGTCGAGCTGATTGTCGCCGTGCGTAAAACGTATTCCACGCGTCTGTCCGTCGGAAGCTAAACCGGTTTTGTAGATTCTTGCTCTTTTGAGATGTGAGCTCCGTGTCGTTCAGTCGTCCCTCATTGGATCCATCCTGAGTAACCTACGTGAGTCAAATTTTCCTCCGTCGTGTGTCAATCCGATCCCGGAACATTGCTTACCGACTCGGAATCACGTCTCCTCATCTATAGTGTTGGTAAGTCTGGTTTCTCCCGGCTCGGCTACATACGCGCAGTTGACTTAATTTGTACGCGTAGGTGCTCGGCTTGTGCTTCTTCGCGGGCGGAACCAGGTTTAGCGAGCAGGGGTTTGCTTTGAGTGCGTTCATGACCACTGAGGTATCACGTGGATTCTTACTCACACGCCTTACTTGCCCTTCCGAACCCTACGTACACTAGGCGCCACACAACTCAATTCGTCCCTATTGACCCTTAGCGTCATCGGTGTTCTGATTCCGGCCGCGTGAGTCTCCCCATCGCCCACCTCGCGCCTATCGCCTGGCGGCCTCACGCACGTTTGCTGATTTTTTCCGTTCACGTTCACGGGGATTTATCGTGATGTAGATTCGACATGGTGGCCGGTAATAATCAGATAACTGGGTTCGACAGCGATACCGAGCAGCGTGACATCCTGAAATTTTCCCATGGCACGGCGATTATACTCCTGTTCAGTGAGTCTCATCCATTAAAGTAACCCTTGCCCTAGAGCGGTGTATTGACATGTATTTGTTCCCAAGTTTACGTTTCGTACCTCTTCTTCCAGCTCTTTTCCCATAAGAGTCTGTATGACGACAAAAACGAAATAAAACCCGCAACGGTCGCGTACGCTCCTCGCACCGGGCCAAGCGCGAGGGAGAGGACGAAGAAATTCCTCAAGCTCTCCACCGTGAAGGAAGTCAAGGAAGACCGTGCCTCAGTCGAGGAATCAGCGGACAGCAACAGCCATCTTGTCCGCTCTCACCCCAACGACGACTCGCGGCGACTTACGGATGAGGAACGACGTGGTACGATCCAATCTGAGGATGACGAAGAGGATGAAGAAATCCCGGAGTTGTCCCTGCCGATGACCATTGGCCTTCTTGTTGTGGTCACAGTCTTTGTTGCAGTCACTGCCGAATGGCTTGTCGGTTCGATCGATGGGTTGGCCAGCGGTGGTGGGATCTCGAAAGAGTTCATTGGTTTGATCTTGCTCCCCATCGTTGGCAACGCTGCTGAGCATGCCACGGCCGTTACGGTGTCGGTCAAGGACAAGTTGACCTTGAGTCTTGGTGTCGCTGTTGGAAGCAGTATCGTGAGTTCTCCCTCTACTCCCTATCCCAGCACCACCAACTTACTTTCATCCCTCCAGCAAATTGCGTTGTTCGTCATCCCATTCATCATCGTCCTTGGGTGGATCATCGGCCGTCCGATCACGATGCTCTTCGACCCATTCGAGTCTATCGTACTCTTCTTCTCCGTGTTGACTGTCAACTACGTCGTGCAAGATGGGAGGTCGAATTGGTTGGAAGGAATGATCCTGATATGCTTGTGCGTCCAAACCTTCTTTTTTTCCCTCCCTCGGCGGCTGACGTATGCCACTTTCGAACGTAGGTATATTATCGTGGCGTTGGTGTTCTGGTTTTACCCCGGGACGCAGCTCGACGGTCTCCTTACTTGCTCGGCGTGAAACGCTTGATCGGTTCTTTCATTTCTCTCGTTTGACTTTATGCTCCTTTCATGTCTGACCCTCCTCTCCCCCTCCTTTATACTATTTCCCGGAGAACCAGAGTGCTCAACCGTATTGTCCGTGGCCACCTGAGCGTGCGCCCTCTAGATCCCAGATATTTATACCCGACGATCTCACCGTCACTCATGTCCTTCCTTGTTCCCACCCCGTTCCGCTGGCCTCCCGATCATACGACGCCCTTTCTATGTCCTCTGCCCACCACTTCCCCAGGTCCACCACTCCGGTCTCGAAAGCTGAGCGCTCGATGCCTTACGATAATCCAACAGAAGCTATTACCATACGGACATCCCACTCCCTTACCTCTCCTGCTCGATACCTTGGATCGCCGATCAATCGTCTCTTCATTTCTTCATTCTCTCTTCGTACAGGGCCCAGGGGAGGGAGCATTCGAGCCTATCTTTTCTTTTTTTTCTCTATGAGCGTGCGTGTGCCCTTGGTGGGCTGGCTGGGACAAGTGGACGTGTGTCGTGTCCTCGTGGTTCAGCGAGAGTCTTTTCGTGCTATTGTGTGTACGTGGTTACCGCACGCGTAGACCGGGTTTTGTTAATCGTTTCCTCCCGTTGTTCTTGTACTATTTTCTGTTTCTGCGTATATGTATGTCCCGCGATTATGGTGATGTAGATTTAATATAAGTTCCTTCCTTGGTTCGTACTCAGACCACACGCATCGGTACCTGCCTCTCTAAGAAATCACATCTTGGGCTGTTCAAATGCAGGCGGGGGTGATATGAGCCTTTCATGACGTAGACTCCGGTAAACAATGGGCCAGAACGGCCACTAGTTTGCGTTCGACCGTGACCCAGGTGCAGCAAACAGGAATTTTACGTTTGGTCCGGCAGCGTGCTACAAGTTCCTAGAATTCATTACACATATATAAACGCGTATCATGAAACGGAAAACAGATTTCAACACAAAACCGACAACGCCTTGTACCCCACCCCACCCAAGCCAGGAAGAAGGGGTGTAGATATTCTGGGTCGCCGTTCAATGTTCAACGACCGTGAAGAAGCGGAATCCTGAAATTTTCTACAGCTTAGCCTTGGGAGTTGACGAGGATGGCTTTGAAAGGGTGGCAGCAGCCGAGGTGAGGACCGTCGTGCCTCGCTCTTTCGTCTTCGCAGCTACGAGAGGTAGAAAATGCGGTCAGGGTATGATCACGCGAGGGGGCAGAGTGATACCGATTCAAAGAGGAAAGAAAGAACGCACTGAAGATGACCTTGTCTCCTTCCTTCCACATCTCCGTGACGATCGTCTCGCCAGGGTAAACAACACCAGCGAACCTGACCTTGACGTCCTTATACTCCCCAAACGACTTCAGAACGTGCTTGCTCGCGATACCCATAGTGCACAGTCCATGGAGGATGGGCCTAGGGAGCCAGAACCGGTCAAGTCAGTACCTTGCACACACGTATGCTACACCAACGGGAGCAGGGCGTGGGGAGGGGATGTCAATAAAGACTTACTTGTCGAATCCACCGATGGCGGCAAACTCGGGCAATATCTAAGCGAAATCAAGATTCAGCAGGGTCCGGATTGAGAAATTGGGCTGAGAAAAAACCCACATGAAGAGGGTTAAGGTCGGCATTCAGTCTGTACAATGCGGCCTGTGTACTCGTCGTCTTTTCCTCGATGACAGCATCCGCCTCTCGTTTGGGTGGCTCGTTCGTAGCCGTAGCGGGTCCCCGGTCTGTTCATTACGCGAGGAATACCCCAGGGAACGAAAGAACGAATAAGTCAACCTCACGACCTTCTCGCCACGACGTTTCCGAACCCTCGTTGACGTACCTTTGCCCACACGTTGGCCACCGAATCCGCCGGATCCTCGGATAAAGACCGTAGATTGGTTCTCAAAAATGACAGCGCCAGTTTTCTTGTCCTTCGTCGTCACTTGCGATGTTACAGATGCGGCTTTGCCCTTGTCGAGGACTTCGATAATCCTGTACCTCAGTGTGAGCCCATGTCCATACGAGAGAGCGTCCTCATAGTGCAGTGAGAACTACGAGGGGTTCTTACGTACCGGGCCTCATTGACAAAGTCTCCGCTCGTTGGGATCGGAGCCTTTATCGAGAGGAATTGTTCCCCGTGCAACAACCTGGCCTTGAAGTCGAGAAGAAAGCGGGATGGTCAGTACAAGTACGCAAACACCAATACGGCCGAACCCGTAGCCGGAGGACAAGAGGGTTGCATACTGGGTTATAGTTAGGTAGGAAGTCCATTGAGATCCCGGCACCAGTCATAAATTGGGGAATAACTCCAAAGGTGGGTAATGCAGCAAACTCTTCATGGTTTTCGAATGTCCAATGCAGTTCTTGCTCCGTTGCTCCGACAGAAAGGTTGTACAAGATAACATCACGCTCCGAATAGGAATAATCCAGGGATTCGGGCACGTTCTTCTTCGCTTCACGGACGAGCTCAATATCCCCATCTGCCGGAGCACCCGAGGGGGTGTTCCCGGGTTCGGACTTGTTCTCGAAATTCTCGACGATCTGAATATGACAAACCACGAGGAGATGGAAGTGAGAACCACGGGATAATCCGGCAACAACACTCAAGGAAGGGGCGTTACAATTGGCAGTAGGAAAATTAGAGCGTACCTGGGCAATTGCCTCCTGGGTTGATGAGGGGTTGGTGGCACGACCATCATCTGGAAATGAAAACATCAACACCGAATTATCGACGCAAACCAAAGTGTCGATGGGTATAAAGAATGCGAATGGGCATACCAAAGTTGCTGATCATCTTCCATTTCGAAGCCACATCTTCGGGAGTTAGTTGCTTGTTGATGGGGAAACCGTGACCACCAGTTCGTTGCCACCTGGTTTGGGCAGCCCATCCACCCGTAATTTCAAACAGTGCGCCGGTCGTACCCTCATTTGCTGAACATAAGGTTAGTGCGAAGCGATTGAATTGTGAGGTAAATGTTGCTCACCGTCACTTATCAAGTAGCCGACGACGGGAACAACATAATCCGGCTGCATAGAGCGGTGTCAATATCTTGCGTGCACACCCTTCAACCGACGTGATCACCTTGAATGCATCAACCATCTCCTGGGGCCTTTTGATGGGGTCAGCAAGCTTCGTGCCAGCAATAGTACGGTTACTTACCAAACTGTCATTGTCATAGCGGTACCAGCTGATGGGGCTATAGAGTTTGCAAGGATGTTGTACTTCTTGCCCTCGATCGCGAGAGTACGGGTAAAGCCGATGATGGCTGCCTTCGCAGTGGAGTACTATTGGCTCAATAGTCAGCCCGGGGCCGTCACTAGGGTGCTGGATGGACTCGCGTTTGCTTGGCCAAAGTTTCCATCTTCGGAAGGACCAATGAGCTCGTGTCTGGTGGGGATCAACACGGTGTAACTCACAAATACCAACACCAGAGGCAGTCGTGAGGATTCTTCCATACTTCTGTTTCTGGAAGATGGGCCAAACCGCTTTGACGGACTAAGACCCACTCAGGGGGGTGATACGAGGATGCATTAGTACATTACAGACCTTGTAAGTGCCCCTGTTTCTATATTAGCCATAGATAAACACAGATAAAAGCACGGTAGAATACCGGAGGTGAACAGCAATGACGGCATCCCACTCCTGATCAGTCATAGCCGTGAATGACTTATCCCTTAGGATGCCAGCGTTAGCGACCAAGATGTGGACACCACCGAAGGCATCCAATGCGGCCTTAACGAGGGCATCACCATCCTCAGCCGAACACACCGCAGCTGTAGCTTTGCCACCAGCTAGTGTGTTCTATTGTCAGTGATGACGATGACTGTGACTGTTCAATCCCTCGAACCTTTGGTAATCTCATCAACAACAGTTTTGGCATTCTTTTCGCTCACGTCATTCACTACTACGTTCGCCCCCAATCGTGCAAACAACAGCGCGTAAGATCGACCGAGTCCGGCACCGGAACCCGTGATAATCGCTGTCTTTCCGTCATACCTGACCTCAGGGGAAGCCTGTTTGTTCGGGGGAGAGCTCCTTGCAGCCTCGAGTTTTCCCTGTGGGAAGGAAAAAATATGAATCAAACCGAGGGTTAGTGTTCTCGGATAAGCGTACCTGAATGTTTGAATCCGCCATGCTGTTTGGGCTGCGGGGAGGTCAGTAATCAAGAGCAGGTACCGCTTCGTGGCGAACTCACTAGTCGGGGTTCGCGAAGTCTGTGACCTTGTCCCAGGCGTAGGAAACCTACCATCGGTGGTTGAGAAGATGTCCGGAATTACCAAGTGAAGCGAGTTCTCACAGCAGACGGGGTAAAAGTGTCATCGGTCTTGAACACATGACCCCTGCTTCGTTCCCACCGAATCTCGGCGATATACCCGGCACCAACTTCGTAAACCTTTCCTGAGGCTTCGGGTCCATCGGGATGTGTGACAGCAACCACGAACGGAGCAACAAATTCTGGCTTGAGGTTGGCGAGCATGTCCGGTGGCATGATCGTCTCAGTCATCGCCGATGCGGCCATCTAACCCCTGGGTTAACCGCATTCTAAAATCAAGTAATGACAGGACAAGATTACCGGTGCAATGACGGTAGCCTTGATCCCGTACTTGGCGCCTTCAATAGCAAGTGTCTTCGTAAACGCGACCAAACCCATCTTCGCAGCGGAGTAGTTCGTTTGACCAAAGTTACCGTACAAGCCGGCGGCAGAAGCGGTATTAACAATTCGGCCGAACTTCTGTCTTCTAAAGATGGGCCAAACGGCCTTCGTGCAAGAATAGGCACCCTTGAGGTGGACGGCTTGGATCTGGTCCCATTCCGCGTCGGACATGTTCCGGAAACTATGTGGATGGGAGGCTGTGAATTCGCTTGTAAATGTGTGGGGGGCTTTAGATCTTACCCTTTATCCCTCAGGATTCCAGCATTGTTGATCAGGATTGTGATTCCGCCAAACGCGTCCAAAGCAGATTTTATGACGGCGGCACCGTCCGTAACGGACGAGGTGTTTACCACAGCCTTTCCGCCAACTATTCACCGCAAGCAATAGCGACAGGCCAAGTCAATCTCCCTAACCGCGCCCACTTCAAGTAGCTCACCTTTGATGATCTCATCCACAACCTTCTGCGCGGCGGCGGGATTGAAGTCATTCACGACGACGTTTGCTCCCCTAGAGGCGAACAACAGAGAGTAACTGCATGCAAGCGCGACGGTTATCAGTCATGTCCTTCGGAACTCAACGACGTGCGTACGCCTTTCCCAATCCTCCTCCTGCACCTGTGACGACGACGGTATGTCCTTTGAAAGAGAATGTCATGATGAGTTTGAAGTGTGGTTGGGGTTACGGGAGGTGGTAGTTGTGAGAACGCGCTGCGCTGTTGCAGCTGTTAAACTTATAGCCCGCTAAAGTCGGAGCATGTGTTTTTGCCGGAGCCCGATCAGCGCAGGAGGGTGCTCGGCCCGGTGCGGGGGGGCGTTCTCTTGCATCACGTATGATGCCCACACGCCGACCTCCGAACCGAGTGTGGAAGAGAGAGAAATGTACATTATGTGTGCCAATGAAATAGAACGACTAGGTTCGTATAAAGTGTGTAATTTACAAGAGAAAATGCCTGCGATTTCTAGAAAGCCAAACCGAGAAATGCTGAAATGACGTGGGAATACCTAGCCGTCATACCGAAGTATGAAAAAGGAGAGAGAGATCAATAATATGGGCTGAGAGATAGCACGGTGCATAGGAGAGACGAAGAGAAGAGTCGTTTCTGGAGTCAGAGAGAGAGAGAGAGAGGGAGAGAGAGAAGGGCGACATGCGATTGTTTCAAGATGGTGGGTGGAAAACTGGGGGGAAAGGCAGTGGAGCAGAAGACTGGGATTCTGCGAGGATGGTATTGCAAGGATGGGAGGGAAGACACGTGAGGTAGATGTTTTGTACAAATCGATGGGGAGATGGTGAGAGATTTAGGATGTGAGGCGAGAGTTCGTTGGGAAGCGGAGATTCTCCAAAAGATAGCAGAAGGTTGCCCACTTAAGACATCATTTCGAAATCCTCATCGCAGTGGTTGCGGGCCCAGTCCAGAGCAAAGTTGGCAGCTTTGAGGAACTTTTTATGAGAATATTTCCTCGACACGTACAGCTTATCGAAGCCCGGTTCTGTGAGCTTTTCGATGAGCATACGGTGACCGGGAATCATCTGTTCCTCAGTGAAACCAGAGTAGAAGACAAAGGCGTCATTCTGTGGATAAAAGTAGGCGCGATCAGTCACGTGTATGAAGCATGGCATCTTGACCAGGGACGACATACCCAGTCTCCTCCCAGCATACGCCGAGCGGTATACATTCCAACAGCAGCGATGACACTCGGCTTAGCCCTCAAGAAACGATGATCCAAAAGGGTGACCTCGGTCAAGAACTTGCTGAGCGTCCTTGTTTGGATGTCGTAATCGTCTGCCTTGCTTATCTTCCTCATCCAGCTGTACGGCGAGCAGTACTGGGAAATCTTGAAGTCAAGGGTCTGAAGGATGATCCTCTCGCCTTTCAGGATCTCTTCACGTGTGTATGCGTTCTGGGTCAAGAAGACGAACTCTTCGACTCCGGGGGCAAGAATCTCCTCGTACTTGGAAGCAATGAAGATGGCGGTGATACCGACTAATTGAAGTTTGGCGATTGATACCACGCGCTTTGTGAGGAAGCGGTCAATGATGTTGATGGCGATCCAGATGGTTTCGGGCAACATGTGGTAACGGAGGTGGACTTGGAGGAGCCAGTCGACCAGCGTCTGGCGCATTTCCCAGGTAAGGTCATTCTGTCCGTCCATGTATTCTGGGTTGGGCACGAGGGTTTCCTAAACGAGGGTCTCATCTCAACAAGTGCAGGGACAAATAACACATCAAGAGACCTACCTCGAGTTCACCCATGTATTGGAAGATTTCTTCGGAATACTCAGAAACCATTGTGGTGTCGTGCATGTCAGGTTCGTCAACAAATACGTCCCTAATAGCTTGAACCTGACGGCGGTATCGTTCGGCACGTTCAGGAGATACTTCCGGCCAGATGTACCCGGTGTGTTCATCGTAGCGTTGATATTCGTCCTCGATCATTGTCTCGACCTCTCGAATGGCGTTCATGAGTTCTCGCGGATCCTCATGGACAACCTCCTCGATTTCCATGCTCTGTTCGTCTTCATCTTCGACGACCGGGGGAGCAAGGTTGGCAACTTGTGGGAGGCTCTGGGCGACAGTGATCGATGAGGGGCGGGAGGGGATAGACTGGACGGATTGCGATGAGACAGGTCGCGAGGCTGGTGCAACTCGCTGAGGAACAACAGTCGTTGTCGTAGTTGGAACGGACCGGCGCTTGATGATGTCCACCGACTCCTTCTCCTTGCCGGTGGCCTTGAATGGCTGTTCCTACGACCGGTCAGCACTGACCACGCGACGACAAGAGAGGAGATGCTACTTTTCTGTTGATGGTGGTCTTAGTGACCTCATTCAACACAGGTCGCTCGCGGATGTTCTTGCCAAAAGTGGTTGAACGGGAGGGACCGACGCCAGCACCAGAGCCTTGTCTGAGGTGTTTGCTCGTCGCATTTTCGTCGCCTTTGGCTCTGACGGCGGTTCTGTTTCGTATAGGAAGCTGTGATAGAGATGAGTTGAACATCAGCAAGGAACGACGAGGAGACGAGATGAACGACGAACGCGTTGGGTGAAGGAGGGGGCCATTGTGATAGAGAGAAAATAGAAAAACTCGTCTGTGTGGAAGAAAACAACGAAGAGAGTTTACAGGAAAGTTAAGAGGAGGATGAGAGCAACTTCGTTGGGACTAGAAGAAGAAAGCCAACTCGATTGTGGCGAGTTAGTTGAAACCGCCTTTTGGTTCATTTCGCGCCTGGGAGAACGCCCACGTGACTTTACCAACACGTACATACAACGCGTCCACGCCCGTTAATTAAACGCATGGCTCCCCGGCGGGTGGCCCATCCTATTGTCTCGGTCCCGCACAGGCCGCGGGACAAAGGAGGACACGGACACGCGTGGTCGGGTCGTGGCCTTAGCCCCTTTTGAGCTTTGTCACGTCTCAGCGTCACACATTCACACCAAGATGATGAGCATGGCGCGAAAAGTACAACATGGCGGAAGCAATTTTGCATCCGAAAATAAATAGGAGCTACCGTGTATCCGTACATGTGTAGCAGTGGGCCACAGTTGTCCGCCCCCAGTGGCACCGAACATCCCCCACGACTGAATCGATGTTGGAAATCGCCCGTCGTGCACCACGTATAACCTCCGAAACACATTCTTGTTTAGTCTACTTAGAGACCCGGTTTTACCTGACAATGTAATGAGCCCCTGACAACAGTGCCGCCAGAACAACAGCCTACCAATTAGCACCGGTGTTAAGAGTTGAGCCTCGACCAAAGCCTTTGCTTTCCCTCCTCTCTCCAGCCTGCCCCCTGTGAAGGTGGGGATACGGCACTTGCACTGCCGAGCCCAGCCCTGTTGGAAGTAGAGGAGACGGTAATGGGCTCTACGATATGTTGCGTATATTCGCTCGGCACACCCAGAGAGGTTCCAGGGGTCCATCCTTGTTTCGCAAGCATACGATAACCGACGCTATTCGACGACACTGGCTCTGGCGTAGAAGGGTTGGACGTGGTAGGGGCATTCTGGGGAGTGGAATGAGTCGGTACTGGGGGAGGCGCCGGTGATTGCTTTCGGGAGAGGGGTGGAGAGGGGGGATGCATTGCACGACGACGCGCTGAGCGGTCAACCCAGGTGGTTGGCGCACTGCCGTCCAGCTTCTCTCCAGGGTGTTGTGATAACAGACTCTTTTTCAATAGTGACAACGCTTTCCTGGGATCCTTTGTCCTATCTGGGGGCAGATAAGCGCTTTCTTCATCCCGTTTCCGTTTCCCGTGAACGGAAGTCGCGAAGGTCTTGGTCGTAAACAACGGTACCTCGTCGTCATCGCCGCGAGAACAATCCGAACACGGAAGACCATCGTTATGGATGTGGACGACAAATGTGGTGCCACCAACCGAGAATGTGTCAAGATGTTGTAAGTGTCGTGGCATGCTGGCGACCCTGGGGGGCGACAGACGGCTGCCTCTGGTGTCCGAAGAAACCCCCGAGTGATGGCGATGATGAAAAGTGCCGTGCTTCGAGCCCATATCTACCAGCCCCCATTCAGCCCTGCCGTCGTCCCAATAGATTGTGGCATGAAGTTTGGAAACCTCCATTTCTTTCAGCCGGATACGAGGGGTGGTGCTGCCTGGAGGCGCCACATCACGCCCAATCTGTACCTCCGGATATCCTTCGATAACGGCCAGCCTCTGGGCCCTTGGAAGAATGGAAGTCGCCTGTACAATGAGTCGGAATGTGGGTGACGAATGGACCAGTTGGGAACTGGATGATGCGAGCGGGCTGTCACGCTCGGCATCCTCGTCGTTGTCAGGCCACTCCAGAGTGGGGTCATAAGTGGGGTCGAGGACACCATCGCCCATCCGGAATGCAAGGACGATCGTCAGGGGTCACGGGCCCTGATACTGAAGAAGTGCGCCCGCGAAGGTTCACACGCACGTTTGGCAGTCTGTTCCCAATCCGTTAGTTACTTGAGTCATCACTTACGTCTTAGATCATATCTCGTCCTCACCCTCTTACCATCAGCTGCGTTCGCAGGCAGTACCCCAGGAATTTCGGAAATGGATGCTTTCTCTGATGTCCGTTCTGGCCCCAAATACATTCCGGTTGACTCTTCGCTGATCGCAAGCCGTCCATCACAGGACACCCAGAAGCACATGCTTGGCAAAGAGTGGCTGACAAAAGTCGACAACGAGACCTCGACGCCATATCTATTGGTCGGTTCGGTCACATTCATCATCCAAACCTCACCTGAGACCTAATTTGTCCGGTGTAGAAATTCCATGCCTCCGAATCGGAACTTGCTTGTTCGTTGATGATTACGGACACCAAATCAGTTTGGTTTGAAAGTACGTCAAGTGCACCCGACCTATTCCATGCGGTTGAGTTCAGGCTCGAGCTATTCAGGACTTACAAGCAACCAACTCGCCCGCCGGTGGCGAGAATGTCACCCTCTCAAGTCCAAGGATGATCTCACATCTCGAGAGGAAGAAGCCTGGCGGGGAGACGTCCTTAAACGTCTCTCTGCGGCCCACACTATGGGCAACTTTGTAGAGATGTCGTTCGAGGTCGTCAAGTCCCTCTATTCTGTAAGCAGATCTGCAATCCGCTTTTCTAAATTGTTAGACACCCTTGCTGATCCAGCTGTTCCGGTCGAAGGACTTCGCTTTTGAATTGCGTCTCGAGCACTTTTTATTTAGATGGGAGACCAATTCCGCCGGCCCCAAAATTTCCGCGGAGGTCATCTCGAGACAACTAATCATGCCCCTAATGAGTACCGCACACCTCGCATTCAGTTCACCGAACTCTGTCGGTGTGATGTCGGAACCGGATCTAGAGGCTGTGAGTGAAGCGAGGCCACTTATCTACCTGTTAATGATCCGGGGTGAACTACACAACTAGGCTGTGGACAAGGTCGGCCGAACTGCTCGTAGGACGCCTGGGATACACGCCCGAAACGCCATATCCAGACCCAGGCTCGCTACTGCCATACGTAGAATGACCGCGATGCTCAACTTCCTTGTGGAGCTCCGTAAGTGGACCCTTGCCCTGAGCGTCCTCTGGCAGGCGAGTACTTAGATCCGGTGAAAGCAAATATCCAACTAGATACTGAGAAGATGGCTATCAACTCGCCTGACCCGGCGCCAGCGACTACTACCTCCGAAAGTCACCCGATTGCGAATCGTTTATTAGGAACTGAAGACGTTGAAATGGGAGAGCCCGCAGCAGTAAATTCACAGGATAAGGATGTGGGGCGCTTCGTAGTCCGCGATCAAACAGACGCTTACTTGTTTAATCCAGCTACGCGACTGGCCAGAACCAGTAGGGATCAAATCGCAGGGTCGGCCGTTGGCTATGCCCGGTCCGTCTAATACGAAACCCGACGACGATTCTGCAACCGAGAGCTCAGATGGTGGGGAGCACCTAATGCTAAACAAGAGCCCCGCACCTACACAGCCGCGTTCGCTAGCCACTCTGGATGAAAAGAAAGCGGATCATTCAAAATCCGGTTCGGAATCGCGCAAAGAACCTCAAGGGCCTGCCAAACAACCGGTGTCGCTCGGCTCCTCACCCCCGCTTGATAAACCCCCACCGATGAAGAAGGCGAAGCAGGCTATTTCAAGCTCTAGTGACTCGGACGAGAGCGATAGGGCCGTTGCTGGCCCCACTATCAAACGAGGAGCGAAGCAACCCGTCAAGCCCGGAGCCAGGCGCTTCTAAATCAAGGCAGTGAGAAAATCCCTAGAGAAGGGCTTCCAGGGCTCGAGCGCCATTCCAATTAACAACTGAATTAGCTCCTAATCTCGGATAGGGACACAGGGTAATACGTCTGTTTCGCAACCTCACAGCCATTACATATTCAACCCCGCTATCTTGATCAGTCCCCAGAACTTCTATTATTACTCTTTGGCCCTTACATTTTGTCACTTTTGGAAGCGATACCCTAAGCTTTTGCCTTCAATTGGGAAAGTGCGATCGTGTCGGCGGGGCGAGAAGGTACATTTGTGTAACCATAGACTTGTGAATATGTACAGGAAACGAATTACCCAAGCGAAAACATGTGGCACAGAATGTCCTGTATGATACATAGGATACCGGTGAACATAGTTTACATAATTTCACTGTTGCCTCGCGGGCCCTTTACGCTGAACGCAGTCTTCACAGCGGGTTTGGAGGATATTCGAAACGCGCTGATAGTCGTCGTAGTGCTGTAACGGCGGGAATATAAATGTGTCCACAGACCGGGAGGGGGGTAAACGAACATTTCGGCATCCGCAGGTCGTAGACTCTCCATGAGCGTGCCTACGGCTGAGTCTGCAGTTGGGTTGTTCGCAATCTTTCGTCTCGCCAGTATAGTAGATTCGGGCGTAGTGCTGGAGAGGGTATTAGTTAGGGGTCAATCAGCACGGTTGCCATCAATATTTACGCCGCATCCTCTATGTTGATCTCCAAAGCTGAATGTAATGAGTGGGTCAGAGCCGGCGGCGGGGGTTTGAGCAGATATTGTGACTTGCCATTCGGCTTGGCACATTGTAGCGTATAGAGGGGTGGGAGAAGGGTGGATATCAAGGAGAGGTGATGTGAGAGGCGAAGGGTTAGCGAGGCAGGGCCTGCTGGGGAACGGATAGGACGAGGTCCACGAATTTATAGTCAGAAACTAGCGCACTGTACAACGTCACGAAACTGAGGCAAGTCCGGTGCGGTTCATGGTCGAGATCTCATGACACATGAGTTTCCCAAGTAGAAACGCCGTTGCGTTTCTAAACGGGCGACCTTCCGACCATCCGAGGGTCGATCGCTCGGGCGCTAGGGGACTGTAAACGTCCCGAAAGATAGCTTAGAAAGGATCAGGTCAAATACGTCTTCATTAGGACCACCGGTGGCGGAGATAGTCACAACCATGGGACGAAGGTCCGGTTACAAAGCAAGCGCCCCCCGTTTCTGTGTAAAGTGCGGCGGCTGGAGTAGTGGTTCAGCCACCCGGGGGATGATTCACTAATAGATGGGTTGGTGAGCAGAGGAAACAGACAGTCTAGTGAACGGGAGACTAAAGAAGTAGCCAAATGGTTGTCCTTTGGACGGTGTCCCGTATTTTCCGTCCTGTGCAATTTTATCCGAGAAAAAGAATAGAGTGGTGATGCATAATGATAAAGATAATTTTCACGGGCTTGCCGTGATTAGGTATCCGAGTAAATCAATGTTGCGAAGCACATAACGGATAGGAATTGGTAGATCTGGAAGAGTTTATAGCCTATCTGAAAGGGGAGCCTCTGAAGTCGAACAAAAGGCAGGAAGAGATGCCCTTCACGGCACGTGAGGCAGGGGCGACCATGATCTTGCATACTCGTCGAGATACTTGACCCAAAAACCAGTGCTCCTGGCAGCGAAATCGTGAGTATGATACCACGCCATGATGAGCAATTTCTCCCCGGTACTGCCGAAAATCCGGAGAATTTTGTCATTTGGTCCGTAGGAAAAGATGAAGTCCCAGGTGACAAGATGCGAGAATTCGCGGGGGCTTTAGACAAAGGCTAGGTCCCATCATCCCATTCAAGCGTATTATTGTTTCCCACCGAGCGTCTGGAGGTGGGTGGTGGCCCAATCCAAAGGCCGATTTCGAAATTCCTGGGATCGGGAAACAACGCGGTCAGTTGTGTGACATGGTCACGTCCTGACGCGACGCTCAATGGCCGACTCCCAACAGGCCGGCCCCAAGGTGATTATCGGAATACCCCCCTTTCATATCCGCTAAAATGTACGTCAGTCTAATCTACAATATTTATCAGACAAAGGCGAGGAAGAGATACCTGAAGGCGAAGAAAGAACGACGGAAACAGCGAAAAAATTCCGTCCGGAGTGGGGGGCTTCCCGAAGCGGAAACTGACGACAATCCTGAAGATGCCCCGCCAGAAAAAACCTCCACTGTGATTGACCTGACTCAACTGACCAAGCAATCAAGCTCTGTCGCGGAGGATGACTCTAAAAGGAGGAAGAAACGGAAGCTTGATCATTCGATAACAGAGGACTCTGTGGAGGACCAGCAGTCACGAACGACTGGGGCAGATGAGCCAGACCTCGTGGATGAGTCAGGGTCCAAGCGTGCTCTCCCCCTATTTCCTTTGCCGACCCGTCCCGACGCTCCATCGAAAACTGAACTCGCTCTTCAGGGTCTCGACAGAGCCCAGATCGAAGCGGAACTTGTGGATCCCAACTCCACGCTCTCTATTGACTTGGATACTGGCAACAGCAAGTCGACCCTCGGCCTGAAAACCCGGAAAAGACTGGTTGACCTCGGTATCAATGAGCTATTTGCCGGTATTTCGCATTCTTTCGCTCGCTATATATCCCGGCCGCTAAGGTTGAACAGTTCAGACGGCCGTTATTCCGTTTCTGCTTCGATCCGGACACAATTACACTAGCCTTTATGACCCATATCACCCGCCGCGAGATGTGTGTGTTTCTGCCCCGACTGGTAGCGGGAAGACGCTCGCATATGCACTGCCATTAATTGAGGTGAAACATCCGACGAGGTTACATCAGTCCTTCTCATTCTAGTCGCAGCTCCTATCTTCGCGTGTTGTAACGAGGTTGCGCGCTCTGGTTGTCCTTCCAACTCGTGACCTCGTGACGCAGGTGAGGGAGGTATTCGAGATGGCTGGAAAAGGCCGGGGTCTGAAAGTGCGCGCCTGCCATATGAATGGGACCAGGTCGGTCTGACTTATGTGCAGGTTGGGACCGCTACCGGCCAACATTCCTTCTCACATGAGCAAGCCCAGCTTGTAACGGGCGAGGAGCCCGGAACGTACGTTCGACTCCCAAAATTCGGCGCTCCATGTTTTTTCCTGATTTTATTCATCGCGGCAGCGGAAGAACAAGCAAGGTCGACATTCTCATATGCACGCCAGGACGGCTGATAGACCACATCGACGGAACACCTCTTTTCACATTACGAGACCTGCGTTTCTTGGTATGTATTTGATCACTTGCTCACGGATCCACGAAGCAGGATTGTTGACATCAATAGGTTATTGATGAAGCGGATAAACTCCTGAACCAATCATTTCAAGACTGGCTTGCGAAGGTTCTGGCCGTCATTCATCGTCCGTATCACTCGTATCTGCCCCTGGAAACTTCGGGGGGCGGATTTTATGCGCTCGAAGATACGTCAACTGGAAGTGGCACAGCTGCGTCACTCATTTCACATGAGCCCCACTGCGAGTTTACGACGGACTACGACGAACCGATGCATTCTCCCTGTCAGAAACTCTTGTTTTCGGCCACATTAACCAGCGACCCAAGCAAGATAGCTTCGCTCGGACTGCGGGATCCAAAATACTTTGTTGTCCGTGAGACCACAGACAGCCATCATGTGCCATCAGAGAACTTCAGTATGCCGGCAAACCTTTCTGTGGGTTTCCCTCTACTCCACCGGTGAATTTTCTAAAATGGCACATAAAGGAACACATGATCGTGTGCGATTCTTCTCAGAAACCGCTGATACTCTTCTATCTTGTGCACACCCACAAAGTGGACAATGCGCTAGTATTCACGAAATCGGCCGAGTCTACTGCGCGCCTGGTCAAGCTTTTCGAGTTGTTTGGGGAAAATTCTCCGGTGGCCGGCGAACGGAAGTTCGTAATCCGCCCCTACTCAAGCGATTTACCTCCGTCGGAGCGGAAATCCATTCTCGAGCAATTCAAAGAGAAGAAATTTGACATGTGAGAACGACAGTTGATAGTTTTTGTGACGTCTTTATTAAACCCGTTTAGCCTGGTATGCTCGGATCTGATATCACGAGGATTGGACGTCAGCCATGTTGCCCATGTTGTTAGCTATGATGTACCGATTGACATTCGCAAGTATGTGCATCGGGTTGGTAGAACGGCCCGAGCGGGGAGGCGTGGCGAGGCATGGACTTTGGTCGAAGAACAAGAGGCAGGTTCGCTCGTTCTGACGTGTTTATGGTAAGCTGATACGTGTTATGCAGGCAAGGCATTTCAAAACGATGATGAAAGATGCTGGTCATTTTGATCAGATCAAGCGATTGCGGATATCGGATAAGGACCTTGTCCCATTCACCGCTGCATACGATGTACGTAACCTTGCCAAATCGTTCAGCGTTATAATGTGTTCACTGATCTTCCACTTTAGACTGCCCTTTCCCAGCTGAAAGAGTCCTATCGGCCCCATTGATAGGTGTCCTGAGTGGGAAGTATTGTCCAGCACCGTATGTAAGAATAAGCCGTCAATTACTCACCCATCAGTGAGCCGGTCCCGGCTGAAGGATCATCGATCGCCGCCGGTCCTGACTGATATTCCCCTTATAATGTGGTTGAATCGCATCGGGCAGAAACTGTCCCCAGCTCGTGCTCAAGATCACCAGATCTGTCCATCCACCTTGAATCTACCGGATGTATGGCCCAGGGGAATATTTACCTACGAGTGATAAAAGCCCTCTTTATCCTTCAATTTCAGCCTGGATTTGAGTTGATTTTCCAGGCGGCTGCAGCCCCCCTTCACCTGGTCAGTCCTAAGACCATTTCGGCACGTCCCCCCCCAGATTGATTCATTGAACAATATGATACCGACGACACGTAATGGCAAGACACTCCAGATGGCGACCGCGGCCAACCCAGACTACAGGATTCAGGCATGCGGTTCATAAGTTCCGGGTGGACGACTGAGGTTAATCAAAATCCCAGTTCCGTTTCTTGCGAACCCCAAAAGTCGAAGTTCGAGGGGTGGGGTGCGCCCTTCACTGATGTCTGACATACAAGTTCCGGAATAATGACCGGCTTCCGAGCATCGTGAGCACGAGGATTGACGTCCATTTGCGGTTCCAAATGCGAGCCCGCTGATTGGTCCCTTTGGGCCCCTTATCTCCCATCACGTGTATCTCCCGCGAGGTGCTTCCCAACGGCTGGTCGGAACAAGCGCCCGGTGCTCCTCATAACTGTGGGAGGGCACTGTCGCTCTTTCAACAACCACCATATACCATTCTACGCGCCATGGGTGCCTCTCCTTCCAAGCTTACGACTGCTCCCCAACCGCCCCAGGAGGTTCTGGAGGAGAAGATGCGTAGTTCGATGAACTCGCTCTCCATTTCAGCAACGGACGTGGCACCTCTGTCGTCCTCCGGCACGTTGTCGTCGTCACTCATTGAAAATTGGGAGTCCGAGGCCACGTCAGACCCCCGTACCAAACTTGCCCGGACTGTGTTGGCTACTAACAACATTCGTTCCTCGCTGCTGGACCGCACTGCCCAGATTGCCGACCAGCACGTCTTCAACCACGCCATCGATTTCAAGACCGGCCCCCAGACTGACCAAAAGAGCAGTGGAAGGTGCTGGCTTTTCGCTACCACCAACGTGCTCAGGTACGAGGTCATGAAGAAGCTCAACGTATCTGAGCTCGAGCTCTCTCAGGTAAGTCGTAGCTTACCCCGTCGGGCTGGGCCGGGTATCCGATGTTGGTTCTGCAGGTAGCTGATCCCTGTTCGCGTGCATAGCCATACTTGTTCTTCTGGGATAAGCTGAACAAGTCCAACTACTATCTTGAACTCTCCATCGAGAACGCCGACAAGCCTCTCGACGACCGGTTAGTGTACTTCTTGTCTGGGGACCTCATCAGTGATGGTGGTCAGTGGGACATGGTCGTCAATGTCCTTGAGGTAGTACCCTACTCAATTGCAAGATACTCCATCCATGTGTACTTACCCGTATTGTCCAGCAATACGGAACTATCCCCAAAGCCCTCTATCCTGAATCCTACTCCTCGTCCTCCTCCGGCGTTTTGAATAAGCTGCTCAAGACCAAGCTTCGTGAACACGCGATTGTCCTCCGAGAGCTCTACGCCTCCCTCAAGGCTACCAACCTGACCCAAGAAGCCGTCTTGTGCGCGGTTCGCGCCAAGAAGGAGGAATTGATGAAAGAGGTATACACTATCCTGACCGCGACCCTTGGCGCGCCACCGCCGGCCGACAAGCCGTTTGTGTTCGATTACTGCGACAAGAACGGTAAGCCAGGAAGGTGGCAAGGTACCCCCATTGAGTTTTACAAGGTGCGTGTTTTGATCTCAAGAATGCTCCAGTGCCTCACAGATGAAGGGCACTGCAGAACGTCGCTTCCGGAAAGTATCCTCCCTCGGATTCATTCTCCCTTATCAACGACCCGAGGAATGAGTATGGAAAGCTCTATACCGTCAATAAGCTCGGAAACGTCTGGGGTGGACGATCCGTGCTCTGTATGTGGATGACCCTTCCGCTCCCGGTATAGGAATAATTAATCATCCCATCAGATGTTAATACCGAGGTCGACACCTTGAAGGCCACCGTTGTCAAGATGATCAAGGCCGGCATTCCTGTCTTCTTCGGTTGTGATGTTGGAAAGCACTCGGACTCTACTCTCGGTGTTATGGATCTCAAGTTATTTGACTACGATGTTCGTATCCTTCCTCCCCTCATCCAGACACGCATTGATGACAACCTTACAGACCGCCTTCAACATTAAACTCGGCATGACTAAGAAGCAGCGCCTCCAGGTTAACGAGTCGTCCATGACACATGCGATGGTCATCTGCGGCGTGCACGTCGACCCTGAGACCGGCAAGCCTATCAGGTACAAGGTTGAGAATTCCTGGGGCGAGACACCCGGGGAGAAGGGTTGGTTTATGATGACCGATGACTGGTTCTCCGAATACGTTTTCCAAATTGTCGTCCCCAAGGCTCTGGCTCCCAAGGAGCTCGTCAAGGTATTCGAGGACGGCAATCCACATGTCTTACCTGCCTGGGATCCTATGGGCTCTTTGGCTTGAGGGAACTCCGTGAGCCCTGAACGGTGTATTTCTTGATTCATCTCAGAAATGTATGATAGTACATTTTTCCTAGCTGTAGTTGTTGTTTTCTTGTCAAGGTCGTTCTTCGATACCGCCCCCGCGTTACCCTTGTTGCAACCGACCACGAAATATATTCATGTACAATCGAAGATCCTTGGAGTGCATGAACGAGAAGTCAAGATACAATGAGGAATGTAGGGTCTTCT
>Ga0307517_10001995_pt1 | contig 33247 bp, 48 predicted proteins | sample 23_EM_MG_FD_194515 | JGI IMG/M metagenome (GOLD analysis project Ga0307517, IMG submission 194515) | Populus trichocarpa ectomycorrhiza microbial communities from riparian zone in the Pacific Northwest, United States - 23_EM | ecosystem: Host-associated > Plants > Roots > Unclassified | place... | reverse complement strand
TCCCAAAGGTCTTCAAGTTCCTTTGTTGTCCTACGGAAGATGACACCCTTGAAGTGAGGATCGTCTCGATACTTGAGCGGATATAGTAGAGCGATATGGCTCTTACCAGATCCAGCAGCGCCTCCAATAACCGCTGTTTCAGCGGTTACATTTAGCATTTTATATTGCTTCGGACTCGCAGGCCCGATGAATTCTTTCTTAGGCTGCATAGTATTCTCCTGCAATCTCTAGCAGAGAGTCCAGAGAAGTGAGAATGCAGCACTCTGTCTTACCGGCGAACTCTAAGTTGGTCTTGTGTTTTAAACCGCTCTTCTTGGCGAACCGCAACAGCCGCATCTCAAGAAGTCCTGCATCTGTATTCTGCATGCGGAGGAGTAAGACCGGCTCTACGTGGAAACCATCTTTGCGATACAGTGCGAACCGTTGGTTGGGGCGGCTTGAAACACCAACCTTTAAGAAGTCTTCATCCATACCAGATAGGCGTAGGATGTATAAGTAGCCTTGCCGAGTACCGAAGTCTGGGGACTTACACTTCCCGAGGAATGTGTAGCCTTCGCCCCCGACCTTGCAGCCGCAAGATGTTGTATTGCCTGTGCGTAGATCTTGGCCCGTGACAACTGATTTGACACCACACTCGCAGACGCAGTGCCAAGTCACTAAGGAGCGAACCCCAGTAGGCTTGTTCTCTGCACGAGATGTTACGGTCAGATAACCATATGAGTTACCAATCAAATCTGTAGCTGTCTTGCCGTTTCTCGGTAGGAGGTGGGCTCGACTTTTAGCTACTTCGATCTTCAAGCAACCGCACGAGTGTGTGGTTGTTAATGCATCACTACGGACTTCAAACTCTGTCTGACAGTCGCATATGCAGTTCCACATTACCCGGCGTTTGCCGCTAGGTGAGAACTTATCTGATGCTCTTGAAGTTACAGTAAACCTAGTGCCACGGAAGCCCACCTTATCGGTGATTGTGAGCTTACCCATTGTGTATCCTTATGCCGCGAGGGCAGCTAGATATTCTTTGACCATCTTCGCACGTTCTTTACCCTTGACTCCGACACCGGCACATACTTTGCGGAAGTCAGCCCACTCTAGAGCTTCAAGAGTTTCAGCAGTGTATGTGAACTCAGCAACATCAATGCCGAAGCAGTTGAGGTAGGCATCATTCTTCCAGAGCCAATTATCTTTATCAGCCGGACCTTCAACGTACAAACCAATTCGCATTGGCAGAGTGCGGAGGTGGGCGAACTCAGTTGGGTCAACCTTGGCGCCCTTGAGGATGTATTCTTCAAGTTTGGCGATCAGGGTCATTGGGTCAGCAGAGTACAGAGTAATCTTCTGTTTAACGAGTTTCACACTGGTAGCTTTAGCAGCCTTAGTTGGCTTCACTACTTCAGTTGTGGTGGCTTCAGCCACGGCAGCTTGTTCGGTCATTTAACGCTCTTCAGTTGGGATTTTGTGGGTAGTTGATGTAGGGAGAACTCAGCAAGTGGCTCACCATCATCTTCACCCTCTGCCTGAGCTTCTGTGAGGCCGCTAGCGCCGTCTCTGTCCTTCAACCCGTTCAACTCTATCTCTTCAGACATAGCAGCCTTGGAGACGGTTACAGTGGTCGTTACAACCCACTTGGATGTGTTCACCACTTCTTTATCAACGGGCTCGCCTTCGACACTCTTGCGAATGTTCTCAAGGGCAGCGGGGTTGAGTTTCAGAAGTTCTTTCTCAGTCTTGCGAAGTTTACTTTGCTTCAACTTGGCAGCTTTCTGTTCGGGTGTTTCTTTTGGGCGTCCCGCTGGATTCAGCGAAGCTCCACCCTTTTGCAAGTTAGGATTTCCAGCCATGTTTTCCTCGGAAACGACAAAGCCCAGCAGAGGGCTGGGCTTCAGAAGTGTGGTCCTCAGTGATGGAATCAAACCACCGTAAGCACCGTGTAAAGATGCCGTTCTATCATTGAACTAACCGAGGATGAAATTGGTGCGGGACTAGGGACTCGAACCCTAAAGACCGACTTGGAAGGACGGCATGTTGCCAATTACATCAGTCACGCATTGTGTGGTGCCCCGGCACGGATTCGAACCGCGATAACCTGATTACAAAACAGGCATAATAGCCTTTATATGACAGGGGCAAATTGGTTGGGGCCGGAGATTCGAACTCCCCACTTCGTGTCACAGACGAAGATGCTATCCGCTACATCAAACCCCACATTGAATCTTGCTGGATCGTCTACAGGGTGCAGCCCTCTGATCCGTCACTTTCTGCACTGCTAAATTGGTCACCACGGGGTGAGTCGAACACCCGCCACTTCGTTCCAAACAAAGTACGCTACCGTAACGCTTCGTGGAGATAAAAATCTTTTGTTGCAAACTAGCTTGACGTTCCTAGTGTCATCTGACTAAGCTCTAGTCACTACCCACTAACACAGCACTAGGAACTCGCCATGACTTCGATCATCAACCAGTACCGAGACACTGAGAACGCCATCAAAGAGCTTCAGGCTCGGATGGAGGCACTGAAGAATGATGCACGCCTACAGGTTGAACTGGAGTTCGAAGGTAAGCTTCGTGCCCTCATGGGCGAGTACTCCAAGTCTCTTAGGGACGTTCTCTCCATCCTTGATACAGAGCACAAGGTGCCGAAGGCCGCTAAGCCTACATCTGGCACTCCGAAGGTTCCCGGGGCTCCACGAGCTTTACGCAAAATCAAGCAGTATCGGAATCCACACAACGGTGAAGTCATTGAAACCAAAGGTGGTAACCACAAAGCATTGCTTGAGTGGAAAGCCAAATGGGGTGCCGAAACTGTTGAGAGCTGGATGACTCTGCTGGACTGATCTAGTTTGTAACATCCAACGCCGGGGCCAACCCGGCGTTTTCTATTTGGCGGTAGCTTAGAGGATCGAACTCTAAAGGCGTTTCCGCTCGGCTGTTTTCAAGACAGTTCCCGTCGCCAGCCATCGGGTTGAGCTACCATATAATTCTTGAGGAGCGTGCTTGGGACTTGTACCCCAGTGCCCGGGTTGCATACCGGACCTCAAAAGACTGCGTGCTCCCTCGACAGTCAATGCTTTCTTACCGAGTGCGACTCGATCATCCTGTTAACGAGAGGGAGTTTACTCAACCTCAATCGTTGTAATTGGTGGGCAACCTCGGACTCGAACCGAGAACACTGGCGTTCTAAGCGCCATACGTCTACCAAATTGCGTCAGATGCCCATGTTTGGCAGTAGATGAGTGATTCGAACACTCGGAGCTTTTACACTCTACGGTTTAGCAAACCGCTACCTTCGTCCAGCTCGGTCAATCTACTATGTTTGGTGAAACGCCCGCGACTCGAACGCGGAATAGTCGGCTTAAAAGGCCGATGCTGTAACCAATTTAGCTAGCGTCTCATTGTTTGTTATTGCACACGGTACTCTGCATAATCTTTGCCAAGAGTCACAGTTACCTGACCATCAATCCTTTCAACAGGGATGAGGTACTGGGAAAAGTCGCCGCAATGGATGTACAGTAGATCACAAGAATCTTTAGTGATAACCTTCACTACACCATTCCACGAGGTGTTACCGCCCTTGGTCCTAAGCTCAGCAGCGTAGTTGCCGGATGGCTTCTTATACGATGTAGTCTTAACTTGAACCTTCTGTAAGGTGGTGCCATCATCAACTATAAAGTCGTATGGTGTGTTCTCAAACATAGGTTTTGAAACAATGAATCCTTGCTTTGTGAAGTACAGCAGAGCTGCGGCCTCACCGACATTCCCTTGAGCCTTATTCATCCTTTCTCGCTAATTGGTGCCGCCTGATGGAATCGAACCACATATCCTCGGCCAAGCGTTTACAGCGCTCTAGTAGTCCCAGCTACTGGTCAGTCGGCATTTGTTTCTGGAACCCTGTGCTGGAGTCTCACCAGCCTCTAGTCGCTTTGCAGGCGACTGCCTAAGATGCTCAGCCAACAGGGCATTTCATTTGGCTTGGAAGGTAGGCTTCGAACCTACAGTTGACTTTCGTCGCCGCATTAACAGTGCGGAGGGTCTACCAATTCCCCTACTTCCAAATTGATCGTGCCACACTTATTTAGACAGTCTGTGGCGACTGTAGCTGCTGGGGAGCAAGCATTTGTTATCGAAGGATGAGTAAGCCTCATCACGCAGACCATGTTTCTCAATGGCTTCGATATTCGATTTGAAGCGGACGTTCTCTCTCGGTATCGGCAGTGGAACACTACCCTGCTATCAGAATCCATCGTCTCTTACTTTAGGCTGGTGACCTAACTTCAAATTTGGTAGCGAGGCCGTGAATCGAACACGGAAGCGGAGGGTTATGAGCCCTCTGACATCGACCAGACAGTCTTAGCTGCCTCGCTATAATAAAGGGGGCGTACCCCGTTCGACTTAGAATGGCTAGAGCCATAAGTCTTTTATGTTAACTTGGTGGACCGTGGCGGAGTCAAACCGCCCCTTCCTACGTGCAAGGCAGGCGAACTATCGAAATTCTTACAGCCCAGAAATTGGTTTGTGGTAGCGGCTCTCATGTCCGTTTTGCTCTCCTATCCAGCCCACTCAGTTGCCGGGAGAGATTCGCCTAATGGTAACACTAGGACGAACGTTTGGTAGTCAAACATGGAATCGAACCATGACCTTCCGCTTATCAGGCGGGCGTACAGAAACCACTATACTATTCGACTGGAATTAGGCGGGATGTTTTCTAGAGGTTACCCAGCCTCTTGGCGATTTACACTAGCTGCTAGATGCTTACCACAGCATCTCGAATTTCCGTACTAGCTTGGACGCTTCCCCTTACCGAGATAGGGAGCAATTACGACACAATACCTTTCGGCGTTAGTAGTCCTCGGGTAACAATATTGGCGAGTAATACGGTATTCGAAACCGCAGCGACCACATAGACAGTGTGGCTTCCTTCCCAGAGGAATCATTACCCTTGAAACTTGGAACACGTGATAGGATTCGAACCTACCTAAATCTTCCTTCGTAGGGAAGTGCCTCAGTCCAGATCGAGCCACACGTGTATGTATTTCTTTAAGTCCGGGTATAGTATCAGACTTATTGATTCTGTCAACCCCTTAGTGTAATCTTTTTCACTAAAAGTCTGACACTTCGTAAATGGGAGCTTTCGCTACTACGCTTTCCACGAAGTTGGCAGGGGAGACTGGATTCGAACCAGCATTGACTCCGTTACACGACTGCGGTTTAGAAGACCGCTGTGGTACACCCCTAGAATTCTTACCCGCTTTATCGATCAGCTCTCGCTTTTGCCTCTAGCGGTCAACGCGTAACCCTCCGGCCAGTGAGGGCAGTCCATCTTCAAACTCAGGCCAAGCGCTTTTGTGCCTTATCGTACGTTGGCTTACTCGACCAGTACCTGAGTTATCGTTGTTGGTGCAAACGCTTGGAGTCGAACCAAGTCCTGCGGATTTTCAATCCACCGCTACTACCGAGTCAGCTTCGAATGCAATGTTCGGCACTACCTCAAGGATAGTGCCTCAGCCACTGTGAGAGTGGGTCAGGGCGTTGTTACCTGATACTAGATCAACTGGATTGCCCAGTAACGGAGGGTGGTCTAAAGACCCCTGTAGACCCTCTAACCTACATCACTGGAAGTATCGGCTGATCTTTCCAGTGACTGGGTGCTTGCTCGACAACCCTTTGTTCGGGTGACGACCTTTCCCATCTGTCTTACGGGTCTTGTCGATTGGAGCGTGCTCTTTTGTTGCGTCGTAGAACTTAGTTGCCATGTTACTTGCTTCCCTTCTCTTCTTTAAATTGGTACACATAGTGGGACATCGAACCCAACATTACCTGCTTGAAAGGCGGGCGTATTAACCTTTATACGATATGTGTATTGAAACTAGGCCCCTGTGGGAAGATTCGAACTTCCACTTTCTGCGCGCAGTGATGTGCGTCCATTACACTACACAGGGATAAAACTTGGCGGGCCACGACAGACTCGAACTGCCACTGTGCGCCTTTGGAGGACGCAGTGCTGCCATTACACCAATGACCCTGAATTAGTGAGGGCATTTATGAATCGCTGCCACTCTGAGCGATTAGCCTCTGGGTTGGTTCCAGAGAATCCCAAGGCGCGGGATGTTTGTACTGAGAGAGTGATCCAGAGCTATCACCGTCTTCTGGAGCCTATCCCCAGTGCTTTCACATTTAAGCTACTCTCAATTTGGCAGACAATGAACGGATCGAACGTTCTCGTAACTGGGTCAAAGCCAGTTGTGTTCCCACTTCACCAATTGTCCATATCAATTTTCCTATAGGCAGCAGCACCGGGGCGTCGTCAGAGTCGATAGCTAACACTACTCAACCTTTGATCCGGGATTTGAATAACTTTGAACTTATGGAAGTTGAACACTTTCGAAGTTTACTCGTTAAACTTTTCAGCTTTACTGGTTGTTCGTTGAACTTTGAACGTAGTCACCGCAATTGATGTGTTAGGGCGCTGTGGCCCGAACTTATCTGATTTATGGTTACTTAGCCAGTAATTCGGATGTTTAAGGCACACCCGAGAAGCCTCAGCTAGTCAAGACAACTCGCTGCTACAGGAGAAAACTTTGCTTACACTGTAATCAGTGTCTTAGCGTTTACTTCACTCAGTGCGTAATCCACTTCCAGAAGGAAGGCGTCCAAGTCTTTCGACATACGCTCGATTACTTCAGTCAAACCGTTAGGGTCGATCAGCTTCGCCTCACGCTGCTTCTTGAACGGGCCAGTGATGGCCTCCAGCTCAGCAGCAGTACTCTGGCGATCACGCCCTACAGCAGTGTTCAGAAGCGTCTCAGCTTGCTTGTCCACTTCTACGTTGATGCGTTCAGCTTCAGCGGTAAAGCGGGACTGCTGAGCTACAACTTGGTTCAACAGTTGCTTCTCCAGCTCAATAGAGCTTTTACGCTCGATGGCCTCAGCTACTGTCATTACCACACCACCGATTGATACGGCAGTTACTGCGTTACTTTTTACAACCGCAGATTTCAGTGCTTTCCGCACCTTGATCAACTCTTCAACCGACTGGAGAGAACCCTTCAGAAGTGTTTCAACTTCTTGGATGGACTTGCCAGAGTTGTGTTTGCCACCTACGGATACAGCGATGAAAGCACCGCCGTTGACGCCACGCTGAATACGATCAGTCAGGCTTTTAACTTGTGCAAGTGCACGAGTTACAGAAATTTGAGTCATTTACTTCGTTCCCTTTTTCTTCGACAGTAGCTAGTGTGCTACTTTGTGGTCGATAATTCTACAGTGTTTTCTCTTACTGTCAACAACTTTCGTTAGTGTCAGAGAAAATAGGTTGGGAAGGGATTGGGGAGGAGGGTGCCGCAGACTTACACGATGGAAGGGAGGAAACCTGATGCTACGACATTAAATCTCGGAAACGACAAAACCGAAAACGAGCCGCATAGATTACACGACGGTTTCCGGTTTGTCAAGCCCTAACGGATTTTTATTTCTTAACTATCGAGAGGTGGGCCTTTCCGGCTCGCAGAGTTTCAATCCTCTCTAGTGCAATCAAGGCAGCACATGCAACATCGTGACTGCCTTCGAAAGCTACACCTTGCTCAACTTCAAGCAAGTCTTCTTCTGTGACACTGATAACCTCAGAGAACTCTTGCGTTGTGAATCCAAGCTTTTCTCTGCGACTTGCTACCTGAGCTGCGATGTCCATCCGGATATCAAAATCAGTGGTAGCGAAATCTCTTACTGCTTCCCGTTGTGCCAACAGCATTCACGCCTCCCCGTGTAAATCCAAATGGAAATCTGTCAGACACTAAGGCTACCGTTAAGCAGCCTTACCCCGCGTTCGCGGTGCTTGTGTCATTGCCGCACTCATTGCTACGTCTCTTGCTATTGTGTAGTTATCGCAGTCTTGCACTTCACCTTCGTACAGCTTCACTACTCTGTATAGGCCGTTTGGCAGCTTCTCGATAGTGCTGACTGCACGAGTCGATTTGTAGCAGATACGGACATCGGTAGAGTTCACTGAGTACTTGATTACTGGCAATGCTGCTTGTGCTTGAGTCTGGGTCATTTTCGTTCACCTTATCAATCGGTTAAAAGATTTGGGTACGACTTGCTCCATGCCATAGCCGTGTTTCGCTTTGGTTGAGACGCAAGATACGGAAGTGTCCGAGTAACGGCCAATTGATATTTTCTATGGATCAGTGGTGGCTGATAGCGTCTTCCTCAGCCAGCTCTTGCAGTTGCCGGGAGACTTGACGGTAACGGAGGTCAGACAGCCAGTCCGCATTGTGCCGATCCCCTTTACTCGTGTTGCATGACTGACACAGGATCTGGAGATTTCTGAGGATGTGTCTTCCACCGTAGCTGACTGGCGTGATGTGATCTAGTGTCATGTGCACCTCATCGAAGGACGTGAAGCATCCGTTACACATGCCTCCCTGCGATTCTAAGAGAGATTCGATAGCTTCAACAGTAATCGATTCATCCTCTTTCTCGTGCTGCCATCCGTATTGCTTTGAGCGGGCCTTGAAACTGTGTACACAGTTTGACAGGCGCTTCTGCATGCCTTCCCCGGTAACTGGTGTTTGGCGCAGTGTACGCCATCGTAGGGCGCTCTCAGCTTGTTCTTTGATGCGGAGTAGGTGCGTACGCCTCTCGGCGTTATTCTCTGCAATACACTCCTTGCAGCGCCCGCTGAAGTGGGTTGCTTGAGAATACGCATGCATGTCGCATACGAAATATTCTGACATTGTTTTACCTTAGTATGTTTGACAGTAGCTTATAGGCACTGTATGTAATGGTTTACTCTTGGGATATATTATAGAGTTTATAACTGTAGAAGTTATTATAATATAGAGTAAAGAATAGAAGAAGAGAAGTAATAAAATACATAATAGAGTTATATATCTTAGAAGTATTCCCTAATAGAGTTAAGATCAAAAGCTTTTAAAGCAGTCTACATAAACTACCACACTTTCTCGATCTGTCAACCCCTCACGATGAGATTTTTCCATTTCTCTGCCTCTTCCTGAAAAGTCTGGCACTCAAGGCTTAGTGTAAAAGTTTTCGTGCAGAGGCTTGACAGGGGGCTGAGAGGTGCTAGGATGGCGACCTCAACCAGTAGTAGGGACCACGAAGTACATGAAAGCCGCTAGTGTAGAAGAAAAAGTCAAACGATTCAAAGAAGGTGAAATCAAAGAGCTGATCATTGCGGGGGTAAGGATCAGCATCGTAACGTTCGAGGTGTTCTCTGCATACGACTTCGAAGCTCCTGCAACATTCTTCAACCGCTCAGCGATGGGTGACTACTACTTCTACCGTACCCACACCCGTGCTAAGGCTCAGGAAGCCTGTAATCAGATCTTTGGTGCAGGACGGTACAACGTAACCGCTACAAAGACGCAGAAGGGTAATGGTGCAGCACCAACTTGCACCGGCACTCACACTCGCAAGAAATAACCTCTAACAAGACCATTGGGGAAGTACATGAAATTCGTATCAGTCGAGTTTGAATCTTTCGTTGCCAATTACTATGTGAACAAGGCGCAGTCTGCCAAGGATCGTGGCGTAGAGTGGGGCCTGAGCCTCGTCAGCGTGCGTAACATGATGCGTTGCACCAAGTGCCCATACACCGGGGAAGAACTCACTATCCCTAACCAGAAGGCTTCGCCACGCCCAACTGACGTGACGATTGATCGCATCCACTCCAGCAAGGGTTATGTGCCCGGGAATGTGATGGTAGTTAGTCGTGCGGCAAACAACTTCAAGTCTATCTTCGAGAACCCACAGTATCCGTTGGATATGGCAACAGCTCACAAGGCACTGGGGATCATGCAGAAGCGTATGAGTAAGGCAACACTGGCAAATGCAAGCTCCAAGTAAGTTGATGCGGAGACGCAAGAAATTCGGAAGATGTCCGATACATGGGCAAGGTTGTGAAGTTGCCCATGAGATACGCCGGGAAGGGACTCGCAACGACGACCGGCGAGATATAGTGCAGGCGTTGAAGCTTGCAACACTTGAACAGCAGGAGCAGTAGATTTGGGAAGTCCGCGTACGCAACAACGTAGTAAGAATGAACGTGAACGCACTAAGCAAGAGAAAGGCCAAGAGACTGGTGGTCGTCCTCCGAAGAAAGAGAGTTTCCAAGAGGCACGGAATGCTCGAATTCTCCCGCTGGTAGCGAAGAGTCAGGCACAGAAAACTGCCTTGGCTGCATTCACTGAGCAGCAATTGGTCGTGCTCTCTGGCTCGGCTGGTACAGGTAAGACGGAGTTGATGGTGTGGGTTGCCAGTAAGCTTTGGCTGGAAGGGAAGATTGACAACATCGTAATCTGCCGTCCGCACCAATCGCTCGGGAATGATTATGGTGCAGTAACTGGTAACGACACTCAGAAGTTGCTTCCGTTCTGTATGTCCATGCTGATGAAGTTCAAGAAGTATCTTGGCGTTGATATCTTGCAGGCTAACTTCCGCTATGAAGTGCAAGAGAGTTTGTTCCAAGAGGCATCTGGCATCCAGATTGTGCCAATCGAGAAGATCCAAGGTCTGAGTTTTGGTCCGAAGACTATTATCTTGGCGGATGAGCTACAGAATGCTTACCCAGCTCAGATCAAGGCACTGGTTACTCGGGCAGAAGAAGGTTGCCAACTTATCTGTGCAGGGGACATTACTCAGTCGGCTCTGAGAGAGGCTGACAATGGTCTGCGTAAACTGGAGGAAGCTCTGGCGAAGTATCCGCACCCAGACGCTGTGGTCGTCAAGTTCACTCCTGCGGATAACTGCCGCTCGGGCATTGCTGGACACTTGGCAAGTATCTTCGAAGCACAAGGGGCTTGGTAATGAAAAGTCCTGCACTAGAAGAGAACAAGAAAGCTGATCAGGGCTTTGCAGAGATGCTTATGCCGATCATGGGCCAGCGTCCGAAGAACATCATCGCCCGTCAGCGGCTGGCAATGGAGTATGTAGTCCCCATCACCACAGTGATTGGCGAGATTGATGAGTTCGGAGAGGAAGTTCAGATCCTTTCTCTGGCACTTCCGGAAGATGAAGTTATCATCCAGCTCAGCTCTCCGGGCGGAAGTTTGGAGACTTGCGACTACTTGTGCCGTCGCATGGATGAGTGTCAGGCAAAGATTACGGTAGAGATTGGCCTTACCTGTGCCAGTGCTGCCTCTGCAATGGCTCTCCACGCTGACGAATGGCTTATCCATGACAGTAGCACGATGATGGTTCACGCTTGCTCTTACTCTCCGGGTTACGGCAAAGAGTCGGATGTTCGTGCAAGTGTCGCATATACCGAGCGGCTGAACCGTGAGTGGGTTGAACGGACTTACCGTGGATTCCTGACGCCAGATGAGTTTGTGGCGATTCTCGATAACGGCAAAGATCTGTACTTCTTCGCAGATGATCTTCGTGAGCGTCTTCCGAAGTATGCAGCCTACCGGGCAGAGATTGAAGAACAGCAGTACAACGAGATGCAAGAGTTCTTCGAACAGCAACAAGCAGCGTAATCAACTTGGCGCCTGACTATATGCGGGCGCCTTATTAAATGAAAGAAGGGAAGTAGTAATGGGTAATGTAGTAAATATCACTGGTAACACCGAGTCCCGCGTAGTATCGTCCCGTGACATGGCGAAACTGCTTGGCAAGCAACATAACAATGTAATCACCCTAGTTCGAAAGTTAGCTAGCCGTGGAGACATTACCGGAGATACACCCTCCGTACAGTACACGCATCCGCAGAATGGTCGCCAATATACGTACCTTAGCCTCACCGTCCCGCAGGCCTTGGTTGTAACCGACTACATGTCTCACGGTGCGACTGAGATTCTGCGGGCACACCTTGGACTACCTCTTATCAAGGAAGTGCCACCAGTGGCAGTCCAGAAGGAGACAACCATCTTGGCGTTGGTCGATCCGAACGTGGCTAGCATGACTAGTGAAGAGATTTCAGAGCTGGTGGGGAGCCGACACAACAACGTGAAGGTATCCATCGAACGCCTGCTGGACCGGGGTGTGATTCAACATGCTGCAATGCAGCAAGTTAAAAATACACTCGGCCAGACTGTTGAGCAGTACGTCTTCTCCGGTCCACAGGGTAAGCGGGACTCGATCATTGTCGTGGCTCAGCTATCCCCAGAGTTCACAGCTCGCTTGGTGGATCGTTGGCAAGAACTGGAGGCCGAGGTAGCGAAGCCTGTTGCCAACCTGTCTGATGCAGCATCACTCCGTGGCCTGCTACTGGGTTACACCGAACAAGTGTTGCAACTGGAACACAAGATCACCGAGGACAAGCCCAAGGTTGAGTTCTACGACAATGTTGCTGTAGCAGTTGGCACTCAGACGGTTCAGGACGTGGCGAAAGAGTTCGGCATGGGCTCCACCAAGTTCTACAAGTTGCTGCGTGATGAGAAGATCCTAATGGGTCATCCGAACCAGAACGTGCCATACCAGAAGCACATGGATGCCAAGCACTTCGAAGTTGTAGTTGGTGAGTGGAAAGTCCAAGAGACTGGCGAAGTTAAGCTCAAGCCTCGCAGCTTTGTAACTGCCAAAGGTTTGATCTATCTGGAACGTCGCCTGAACAAATTGGGACACTTCCGGAATACACAAGCCGCTGCATAAGGAAGTCATGTACAGAGACGCAGTTGAATATCGCCCGGGGCATTGGCTTGCCCCGGGAAGTAAAGCCCTTGAGCTTTACAAAGAGAAGAAGTTCAAAGAGTTGGATGCACTTCTAAAAGAAACTGACGCCGCGTGGCGTAAACTTGAAGGACGGAAATGATCGACTTTATTCTGGCAAAGTGGGCTGCCATCGCAGTTGCCTACGCAATCATCTACGCAACCTATGTGATCTATGCACTGTTCGCACTCCGGTTCAAACGTCAGGCTCAAGGTCAGCGTGTAACTGAGGCAGACTTCTACGAAGTTCTAGGTGAGGCGTTCATCGGTCCAATCCTGTTGCCATGCCGGGTTGTGAAGAACTGCTTCAGTGTCGTGAAGGTGGCACTGCTGGGCATGGTCAACGCGGGCTTGCCGAAGGAAGAAGGGCCACAGAATTGGGGTAAGAAGTAATGTTCAAGAGTGACGACAAAGTGGTAGTAGTTGCGAATACAGAGTATCCAGAGTCTGAACAGTCAGAAGAGTTGATTGGTTGGAAAGGTGTCATCACCCATGTGTACGCAAGTGGGGCTGTGTCTGTGGATTTCACGGAATGCAAGGGACTTTACTTCGCAGCAAATGAACTGGAGTTGGTGAAGTAATGTACTGCCGAGATATTGAATGTAATAGCTGTAACCCACAAGAGCGCTGTGAAATCCACGGCACGTTGTATCGTGGTTATTGTGAAGAGTGTGAGGAGGAAGAGTCTGTAATCCACGACTTCGATCCTTCTGGGGACGAACACCACCCAGCCTGTATGTGCCCATGCTGCGACTTAGCTGAAGGGAAGATGTAATGGAACTCGTAACCGTAGAGTTTGATGCCAGTCAGTTCCCGCAATGGCTACCGCACTGGGCTGACGCCAAACTGGACGGAGACTGGGTGGTCAACGCTCAGCTCCCGACGAAAGATGGTCGCAAGATGGGGAACGCGATCATCTTGTCCACAGAGGAAGTTGTCTGGGATGACAAGCCAGTGACCTTGTACACCATCCTGACGGACTTCGGTACACAGTGCCGCCTGACTGTTAGCGAGCTGAACTGGTTCTTCCACCCGCCACAGTGGCGGATGATCGCGGAGCGAGTACAACGCCGGATGGCGTACATAGAGGGCTACATCGATTGAAAATGAAACACTTGCACGCATACATGGCCTGTGCTAAGGCGTTCGCCAAATGTAGTGTCGGAGAAAGGCTAAAAGTCGGTACGGTCATTGTAAAAGGTAACCGGATCATCTCATGCGGATACAATGCGCTTCCAGAGCACCTTCACGGGCCTCTGGAGGACGCTGAGAACAAAACCAAGCCAGAGGTTAGGCACAGCGAGAAGAACGCTCTCATGGGCCTTGTACGGTCCTCAGAAAGCGCCGTGGGAGCGTCTATGTTCTGCACTCACTCACCTTGCTACCTCTGTGCGGTGGACATCGTGGATGCCGGGATCACTGAGCTGTACTTCTCCAATTTCTTTCGCACTAACGGAGGACTAAAACACTTGCTAAGTGTCGGAGTAAAGGTTACGCTCTTGCACCTTGATGATTTTGCTACAGAAATTCGGTTAGGAGATTTGGATGTCGGAGCTGATGTCGCTGACGGCGGTAACGTTGGCAGAGTTGAAATGTGCAATTGTGGACCGTAAGGCAGCAATAAAAAGGCTTGACGCAGCAGTCAGGCTAGCGGTCCCCAAGTACAAAGACACACTCAACCTGAAGTGGTGGAACTTCCTCCAGAAGAGGAAGACTTCTGCGGAGTTGTTGCGTGACGATGTAAACAGTGCATGGTGGCGAACAAGAGATGACATCTTGTACCACGCGAACCTACTGCCCAAGGGCGTCTATGTTGATCGCTATGCAGACAACTATGGCGTACTGCAAACTGTTGAACACCTCGTCGCCTCAAACAAAGATTCGTTCCATGTGAGCGAAGCAATCATTCGATTTATGAACAAGTGGAAAACTAAGGAAGCTTAATGCAACACATTGAACACCCGCTGGACAAATACATCTTGACTACTAAGGCTCAACTTACTGCACTGACTGGCGAACAAGAAATTGATACCAGCCTTCTGCAACTCCAGTGTCTGGAGAAGTTTGCAAACCTTCAGGGTTACCGGCTGGAACGTGGCTTGTTCGTCAATGACAACCCAGCTTGCAAAGTAACTACCCTGAATAACATGGTAGCTCTGTACAACAACACTATGAAGTCTATGGGCGAGCACTTGAAACATCACGGCTTCATTGAGAAGGTTTACCTCTCTGGCCGTAACTTGCGTAGCAATACTGTAGTGATGCATCACCGGGTGAAGTTCCTGTGAAGTTCTCAGTACCCCCAACAGATGTAGCAGGCAAGATTATCGAAGTTGGCGATACCGTCGCCTTCTGCGTCGCTGGAAGATCTTCCGATATGCGTCTCGGTAAAGTCATGAGCATTATGAAGAAGCAGTGCTCAATTGAACACACGGCGGATGCAGTATGGAACGGGCGGGAATATGTGCCTGCCGAATACCCAGCTCGCACTCTGCGTAATTTCTGTAACGTGGCAAAAGTTTAGGGAGCAACTGTGTCAGAGATTTACAAGGAAACGTTGTACGGGTTGGATAAGAAGGGCGGTGTAAAGGTCTGGATCATTGAGACTTATGATCGCCAAGATGGTGCTTCAGAAATCCGAGTTAAGTATGGCGCCCTTGGGGGCGTCATGACAGAGCAGGACACTGGGATTACCCAAGGAAAGCAGGGTCGCACTGTAAGCGAACAAGCAATCAACGAGGCCAAGGGTAAGGTCAAGAAGCAACTCGATAAGAACTATCGCCGCGAGCAGGACGAGCTGAAGGCATTGCCGATGCTACCAATGTTGGCTGGCGACTACCGCAAGATTGGTCACCGTATCAAGTACGAACTTGGTGTGGACCTCTCGGATAAGTTCGACGGCGTACGTCTTCTGGCGAAGTGCGAATACATGGGCGTCATTAAGTTGATGTCCCGTACAGGCCAACCGTACTCGATTCCCCACATCGAACGTGAACTGATGTGGATTATGAATCCGGGCGATGTACTGGACGGTGAAGCTTACTTGCACGGTGAAGTTCTTCAGGATATCACTTCAGCAGTTGAGCGAACTGACACTCAAACCAAGATCGATGAAGTACAGCGAGCAATTGCTAAGAAGGGTGCTGACTTCCGCAAGCCTTCGAAAGATCCGAGGATCATTAACCCGACCTTGGCTGAGGAGTTACAAAACGCTGAGCTGATTCACAACATCCGGCCACAACTTCAGTTCCATGTATTCGATCTACCAAGCGATAAAGTTTGGACAGAGCGTCTGGAAGAACTAACCGGGTATGCTCAGGAACGCTTCCGTGTAACAGATGCATTCGTCCTGCTGGTTAAGTACACCCGCGTCTTCACAGAAGAGGCGATGAAGGTCTGGCACAAGGATGCAGTGGATCGTGGTTATGAAGGAATCATGCTGCGTAATGCCAACGGCCTGTACGAGAGTGGCAAGCGTTCTGCGGATCTTCAGAAGTACAAGGAATTCTTGGAAGCTGAGTTCCAAGTGGAAGGCTACACCGTCGATAAGGATGGCCACATTGTTTTCATCTGCCGTAACGATCTGAACAAAAGGCAGTTCAATGTGATCTTTGGTACTGCTGAAGAGAAGGCAGCAATGTTGGCAATGGCCGAGGACTTCTTGATGGAGTACTTGAAGGTGAAGTTCCAGAGCCGATACAAGAAGACGCTGTTACCGCAATTCCCTACGGGCGTGATGTTCCGTAAGGGTCGAATGGTAGATGGAGAGTTTGTTCCAAATGAATAAGAGTGAGTTCCCGTGGTGGTGTAGCGACTTTCACTTCGAGCATGGCAACATTGTTAAGTACTCTGGTCGCCCTTGGCTGCAAGAGAACAACACAGAAGAGCTGATCAAACGCTGGAATAGTCGCGTCGGGCCAGTTGATGACGTATACCACTTCGGAGACTTCGCTTTCATTTACCCGAAGAAAGTTGGGCTCCTGATTGAAATCATCAAAGAGTTGAACGGTAACATCCACTTCCTCCGTGGTAACCATTGCGACAAGCGTACGTGGCAACTTCTGGAAGACTCAGGAGTTATTCACGTCGAGTGGATCAAGGATTACCACGAGATGAAAGTGCAGGGCCAAAGCATTGTGATGTGCCACTACCCAATGGAAGTTTGGAACGGTAGTCACCACGGCTCGTGGATGTTGCACGGCCACTGTCACGGCTCACTTCCGCCACGCGGTAAACGCCTAGATGTTGGGATCGATAACCACCCAGACTTCCAAGTTTGGTCTTGGGAGGAAATCAAGGCGCACATGGCGAAACAAGAAATCGTGATCATGGATCACCACAACGGGGACAGGATGTAATGTTTGATGATTTGGTACTGAGAGGGCTTGTAAAGGGCAAGTCCTACGAGAACGGCCTGACTGTATATAAGTACTCTCGGAAAGTTTTCTACGATGCACTTTGGAACGAAGATCCACTGTTGCTGGAAGCCCGGGGCATGGTGCTGGACGCTGAGGGGAATAAGGTCATCTGGCCTTTCACTAAAGTGTTCAACCACCACGAGAACGGCACTGAGTTACCACTTGATACCTCTGTTATCGCTCCTCGTAAAGTGAATGGCTTCATGGCAGCTTGCCGTATGTACAAGGGCGAACTGATTGTCTCGACAACTGGCACCCTCGACAGTGATTACGCAGCAATGGCACGTAAGCACATTGAAGCCCTGACTGCACCGTATTACGTCCGAGATTACGCAGAGGACTTTACTCTCCTCTTCGAGATCTGTGACGCCTCGGACCCACACATTGTGGAAGAGGAGGTTGGTGCATACCTGATCGGCGCCCGTTATATGCAACGCGACGGATATGAGCAATACGGCCAGATGTGCACAGAGAGCTGCCTAGATGGTATGGCTTCCGCTATTGGTGCGAAACGTCCGGCGATGTTTTACGGGAAGTTCTACCAACTGCTGGACATGCTGAAGACATGCAAGCACGAGGGATACATGGTGCGATTGCTCTATGGTGAAGAAACGGTAATGAAACTCAAGTCTCCGCACTACCTGACGAAGAAATTCCTCATGCGGATGGGGAAGAACAAGGTCGAGTACATGTACGACTACAAGGAAGACTTCCTGCGATCTATCGATGAGGAGTTCTACACCGTAGTTCACTACATCACTGACGTATTCACTAAAGAGATGTGGACGATGTATAGCGATAAACTTCGCCGGGAAATCATCGAAGACTTCTTCCACTGCACAGAACGATAAGGGAAACACATGACTATTAAAATGCGACTGGATACCGATAGCCTCCGTTCACTGATCAAAGATAATCCAGAACTGGAAATCGAGATTGGGAAAGAGGTGATGAAGAACATTAAGGACGACGACCTGACAAGTAAGGTTCTCAACAGGATCGAGGCGTGCCTTCGTGGCATGGTTACCTCTAGTGGCGGATGGAATGCTACCTACACACCGAAGGCGCCAGAACTCAAACAAGCTATCAAAGTTGCTGTAGATGCCCTCGTCCACGAACAACTGGAGCAATCCGTTGCAGCGATGGTCAGTGCACGCGTTGGTGACGCAATGCGAAGTGAGCGAGAATTGCTTGTTCGTGATGTGAAAGCCTTGCTGCGCGAACTGGTTACGCCGGAGATGGCACGCGAGATTATGCGAGAAAAGATTTTGTGAACAGAAATCTGTACCTGATTCGAGGCTTGCCGGGTTCCGGCAAGTCAACCTTTGCGGCACGTCTAGCCGAGTGCCTTGGGGCGGTTCACTGCGAGGCAGACCACTACTTCCTAGACGAGCACGGGAATTACAACTGGGACGGGAATTTTGTCTACGAGGCCCACCTGTGGTGCAGGGCTCTAGCCCGGGAGTCTATGGAGGATGGGAAGCCCGTCGTAATCTCGAACACTTCCACTACTGTAAAAGAAATCAAACCATACCTTGCACTCGCACTTGAGCACGGGTATGATGTGACCTCGCTAATCACTGAGAACAGACACGGTAACTCTTCTATCCACAACGTCCCTCAAGAGACAATGGATAAAATGAGGAATCGGTTCTCTATTCAACTTTAGGAGCAATGGTTTGGGGCAGTTTCAATGGATCATCGCAGCCGAGCTGGCTGCGAAGTACCACGAAGGGCAGATGTATGGGACGGACCCGTATGTGAAGCATCTGTACGATGTAGACGCATTTGTGATCACTCACGAGATGCCTGTCAAGGATCATTGCGAGCAGTACATCAAAGTTCCCGGGGAGTACCGCGACCTGCTTCGCGCAACGGTTTGGCTGCATGACATCATTGAGGATACTTCCTGTAAAATCAGTGACTTACTAGCAGCAGGCATTTGCAAAGAGGTAGTGGAAGCTGTAGTATTGCTGTCCAAGACGCCGGGGTACAACTTGGCAGATTACTTGAACGCTATTTGCACTAACCCAATCGCCCGCACAGTCAAGCAGTGGGACAGTTGGGCCAACTTCAATCAGAATGTTTGCGAGAAGAACTTTGAACGTGCCTTCAAGTACGTCCACCAGTTCTGGGTGCTCGTGGACGGTAAGTGGTTTGAACCTACAACAATCTACAAGGCAGCAGCATGAACTTCACAGGTTTTAAGAAAGCCTTCATTCCACTAGTGGCAATGGGCATGGTGGTATTTGCTGACGTATCTTACGCAGCATTTGGCTCCTCACGTAGTAGCAGCGGCGTATCTCGCTCCTACAGTCGTCCAGCGTCGAGTTCGTCTTACAGCAGACCAGTAAGTAAGCCGTCAAGCTCTTACACGCCAAGCAGCTCTAGTTCCAGCAGCTCTGGTAGTTTCTGGTCTAGTAAGCCGAGCACCAGTAGCTCTAGCAATACGGGTTACAGGACCAGCAATCAGAACTATCAGCAGAACTACCAGCAACAAGCTCCACGCCAGAACTCTGCAATGCGAGACATTGGTGTGACGGCAGCAGGCGTAGCTGGTGGTGTGTTGGCAGCAACGGCGATCACTGCATTGGTTAGCAGCCCAAGCCACTCTGGGATGTTTACTCACCCGCAATACCCGGGACAGTACTTCAATCAGCAAGGTCAGCCTGTAGCAGCTCCACGAGCGGCGGCAGAACCGCAACTGATGATGCCTGAGCAATATCCACAGACGGTGAATCAGCAACAGTACGCTCCGCAGCAGCAACCGCAGTCTTATGTCGTTGTCCAGCATAAGCAAGAGTCTGGCAGCTTCATGGGCGCTCTCTGGGGTTTCCTGTGGTTCATTCTGCAACTGGTCTTCTTCCTCGGCGTAGTTGGTGCCATTGCATTCGGAGTGTACAAATTGTTCCTGCTGGGTCGCACCAAAGAAGTACAGGCGAAGGTTCGTGAGACGCTGAATGTTCCGGCAACAGTGAACATGGAACGTGATGATCTAGATAGCAATGCAATGCAGATCTTCTACGACTTCCAGAAGAACAGTAATGACAAAGTGTGGGTTGCGGCTAACACCAAGTATCTGCCTGTAGATGATTGCCTGTCTCCACCGTCACGTGTACTGCAATACGAACATCGCACAACTGACTGTGCAATGGAGCAAGGCAAGTTGCGTGGCTCCGTTCTGTACAAAGCTGTCCTCGATGACGGCACTGGTGAAGTTACAGTGAATCAATACTGGAACTTCGAGAAAGATAACGGCACTTGGAAACTGATCGGGTTTGAAAGCAATGACTGAGAATTACAACGAATACCGCTTCTACCGTCAATTGGAAGAAGCTAGTAACGGTGATACTGAAGCTCTGGCAGCAGATGTAGAGCGAGCTGTTACAAACCTGTTCCGCGAAGAGAGTGTGACAGTAGAGGAATACAATTCCGGCCTGAGCCCAGACGGCCTCGCCCTCGCAGCGATGTTCATCTTCGCAGATAGTCCAGAGGGACACGAGTACTGGGTGGCCCGGGGTGGATTGTCCCGATGACTGATTACAGCGAATACGAGTTTCATAAGCAACTTGTTGCCTTCCACAATGGTGATATGGAGAAGGTGGCAGAGGACGAAGCTCTCGCCCTCAAAAACTTAACACTCACTCGCCCATTGTTGAAGCATCACGGCCTCTCCGCCATGTTCGTCTGGAGTGAGTCACTAGAGGGCAACCCGTACTGGGCTCAACGTGCGGGGTGGTCGAAATGATTGAGTACCGCAAGGGTTGTGTAGTAGAGGCGTTCAAGACGGGCAAGTACTTCGCACTTCTGCACCAAGCCAACTGCTTCAACACGATGAATAGTGGGGTGGCGAAAGCCATCCGGGAGACTTACCCAGAAGCCTACGAGGCCGACTGTAAGACGGTTAAGGGTGATCGCGCTAAGTTGGGGACATACTCCCAAGCGGAAGTGACTGTACGTGGTCATGACCTGCACTTCATCATTAACATGTACGGCCAGTACGACTACGGGAAGGACGGCAAGAAGTACACGCAAGTTGGGAAACTCGAACAAGCCCTTGGTAGTTTTGCAGAGTGGGCAGTTGCGCCAAGCTGGGCAATTAGCGTATGCATTCCGAAGAAGATGGGTTGTGGATTGGGTGGAGCTGACTGGGACACTGAAGTTGTTCCAGCGATTGAACGTCAATTGATTAGCCGTGGCATCAAAGTCCACGTGTACGAGAAGTAAGGGAGCAATATGTCAGTAATGGTAAAAAGTTTGGTGGAACCTAAGATCCTTCCGGACGAAGATCCGCTCTTTGGTGGTAATCTAGTGACCTACAACGGGAAAGTGGTATTGGTCACGGGCGATGGTTCTAGCGGAGAGTACTTCGCAGGCGTAACCGTAGGTGGTCAACACATCGGTGCGGCATCTGACGGCTTCATCCGTAAATACTGGTCCCAGTTCCTCGGCAAAGTAACTCTGGAAGCAAAACTGTGAAGATCGCAAAGCAATCGTGGCACTACCGTTTGAACGATAGCATTCAAGGTTACTCTTTCGTGGACCGTCTCCGTGGTCGCAAGATGACCACTTGCAGTTACATCCGCACCACCATTCGCAGTATGTTGCAACTGATTGCTGCTGTCATCGGCCTAGCATTTCTCGGCGGGATTGTTCTGGCATTCACCCTGAATGCCTTGTATGTACCGTTGGCGATTTTCTTTGATCTACCGCTACATAAGACGCAATTGCTCCCGGCCTTTATGGGTATGCTGATGACAGTGGCAGCACTGGTTATCACACTGCTCGAATGTTTCAAGGGTAAGTTGCGTAAAGCACTATCTGTTCGCCAAGAGAAGCAACTTTCTCTGCTAGAGCAACGTATCAAAGATGGCAAAGAAGGCATTTGCACTATTGTAGAGGCAGCATGATCAAGTATTCGTATCGCGGCATTACAACCCCAGTCCGTGTATTTAACTTCCCGGGCGGTGAAACTGGCATTGACATCAACATCGGGGCTCAATACCCAGACTACGCTACGCAGCTCGTACGGGTTTCTGCTGCACTCCAGAATGACGCCGAGATTATGGCACTTCTTCAGACGGTGAACGCCCTCCGTAAGCAGTTCCCACGGGCTGCGTTGGACCTGAGCCTGCCATACGTGCCCTACGCTCGCCAAGATCGCGCCTGCAACGCTGGGGAGGCTCACAGCATGGTCGTCATGGCGGATCTGATCAACCTGTGCGGGTTCTCCCGTGTGGAGGTTCTGGACGCTCACAGTGACGTGGCACCGGCCCTGATCAAAAACTGTACGAATCTTCCACAGAGCATCATTTTTCGGAAAATCGTTGACACTTTCGAAGATTACTTTATAGTGGCGCCCGACGCAGGGGCTTACAAGAAAGCACACAACTTGGCTAAGGCACTTCATGCTAAAGGTGTCATCTGTGCGAACAAGGTTCGGGATGTAGCAACTGGCAAGATTCTTAGTGTAACGATCAATGAGAACGTCGAAGGTTTGAACCTTCTGGTAGCAGACGACATCTGCGATGGTGGACGTACGTTCATCGAACTGGCAGAAGTTCTCCGGAAGAAGAATTGCGGTACTTTGAAGTTGGTTGTAACTCACGGTCTGTTCACTAAGGGCGTGGGAGTTGTAGCTGACTATTACGATAAAATTTACACCACCAACTCTTACTTGGTTGAACCGATTGTTCACCCAAAAGTTGATTGGGTTAGTGTGGTATAGGGAGCACGCATGCAGTTTGAAGTGAAAGATCCACTTGACGATGTTTGTCTGACTTTGGATCTAGATGGCCCACCGGGCGATCAGATCGTCTTTCTCCGTGAGAAGGCAACCGATAAGACCATGATCATCTTCGAAGACGAGCTGGAAAGCTTGATCGAAGGTTTGACCATCATGAAGAACACCATCTTCCCAGTTAAGGAAGCAGCATGAAACTCGAAGCAACTTGCGGTACAGACATCTACAAGGTCGGCCACGGCCCAATGTACCGTCGCGGCACCAATCGTGTGAACGCCAACAACACTCCGCGTACTGACCGCATCTACCGCGACAAGGCCACTGCCTTCTATGACGGCTTCCTCGTTGTGGCTGGCCTCCAAGGCGGCGTCCAAGAGATTCATGAACTGTGGCAAGAGACTTTCTTCGACAAGCCAAAGGCGGAAGTGATCGACTTCTACGCCACGCTGATGACTGGCGTATTCGGTAGCCGGCCTCTGGCTGTAGCAATGATGGCCGAGTTGCACGACATCGGTTATCTGCCCGTTGAAATCAAGGCTCTGGCTGAAGGCGTGAAAGTTCCAATGGGGACTCCAGTCTTCACCATCACCAACACCGTAGACTCGGCCTTCTGGCTGGTCAACTATCTGGAAACCATCCTGTCCAACTCGACTTGGCAGCCGATGACTAACGCAACTATCGCAGAAGAGTACTTTGCGATTGCAGAACATTTCCGCCTGATTACTGGTGGCGATCCGTTCAGCGTGAAAGTTCAGATGCACGACTTCTCTTGCCGTGGCATGCCGGGTATGGAAGCAGCAGCTCGTTCGAACTTCCCGCACTTGTGGCGCTTCTTGGGCTCGGATACCGCGACTTGCTTGCCGTACGCTGTCCGTTACTACGATACCCCGGCTGACTCGCTGATCATGGTGTCTGTTCCGGCAACTGAACACGCGGTAACTAGCTCGAACATCCTCTTCATTGAAGAAGAGTTGAAGGCTGGTACTTACGAGTTCCTGAACGAAGAACACACACAGATCTTCGTCAATATGTCGGTTGTTGGTGAAGACATTCGCCTGATTGCAGAAGTGATGTTTGTTTACGAGCTGATCACTGTACTGGTGCCGCAAGGTATTGTATCGAACGTCTCGGATACTTATGACTTCTGGGCAATGATTACTCGTGGCTATGTTTACTTGAAAGAAGTGATCATGCGTCGTGCAAGTAACGGTGTAACCCCGGGCCGTCTGGTTGTTCGTCCAGATTCTGGTGATCCTGTCAAAGTTATCTGCGGTCTGGACGAAACTCAGTATCGCCGCACTCGTGACGGTATTGCCTACCCGATTGCTGCTTGGGATGGTGCTGCATTCAAAGGTGGATACGATCCGATCCCGGAAGAAGAGATTCGTGGTGCAATCGAAACTCTGTGGGACTTGTTTGATGGCGGAGTTAACGAGAAAGGTTACAAAGTTCTCAATGACCACATCGGCCTGATCTATGGTGACTCGATTACCACCAAGCGGGCGCTGGAAATCTTGACTAAGTTGGAGAAGAAAGGCTTCGCATCTTCTTGCATCGTATTCGGAATCGGGTCTTATACATATCAGTGCAACACACGCGATACTTTCGGCTTTGCTGTAAAGGCAACTAGTACTACTGTTGGAGAAAAGCGAATCGCCATCTTCAAAGCGCCGAAGACTGATAGCAAGAAGAACTCGGCCAAAGGGTTGTTGTTTGTTGGCCGTAACTCCGAAGGCTATTTCCTGATCAACGATGTAAGTCAGGAAGAGTACGACTCTGAAGAAAATATGTTGAAAACTCTGTACCGAGATGGCGTTTTCGTACGCCGTACCAATCTGGCAGAGATTCGTGAACGACTGGAGAAAAACTGATGCACTTGCAAGATCGTCAGATGGAAGTGGTCAACAAACTGTCTGACCCGCAGAAAGCGATTTACGCCGGGATCGGCATGGCACTTCGACATCTCTACGGGAGTGATGAAGGTTTCCTCGATGGCCTGAAAGCTCTGAAGGCTCTGACCACTACGATGGAGATGGCGTTGGAAGACGCCAAGGCTGACGGTGTGGTCATTCCGTCCGAGGGTTGCCAAAAAGAGGAACACTACTGATGAACCTCGATGAAGTGTCAAAGAAAATCCAAATAGCCTTGCTTTCTCAAGCACTTACGGATAATCTGATGCAACTGGATGACGACGACCTAGAAGGGCTGAGTGTTGAAGTCCACGCTGAAATGGATCGTCGCGGCATGATCGACAAAGAGTAATTCCGAAGGAGGAATGTGTGGGTTTCAAGGCAACTGGTGAACAGCTTCACATCGTAGAGCTTAGCAAGAATCATCGAGTCGTAAAGGTTGAAGCGGGAGCCGGTTGTACGAAAACTACAACCCTTGCTCTGGTAGCTCAGGCTAACCAAGTACCCAGCCTCTACCTCGCTTTCAACAAGAAGCTGGTAGAGGACGCTGAGGGTAAATTCCCTAGCTGGGTAACTCGCAAGACAACTCACTCCGTAGCATACGGCGCCTTTGGCGCCCAGTTACAGCACAAGTTGAAGCGTCCAGAAGGTCCGTATCAGAACGTGTGTGGCACGGGTAGTGAAATTGCCCGTTACTACAAGATCCGGGCAGAGTGTTTCTGTGACGATGACGACAAGATCATCACAGCAGCAGGGCTTGGAGTTGCGGTAAAAGAGACTCTGGCGAAGTTCGAGGCTTCAGCAGATGAGCTGCTGGGTAAGCAACACGTTAGTTACAAGCCAGCCAAGGCGTACTTGCAAGACCCGTCGTTTAAACACACTGGTTACTGCACTACGGTACTGTCTTACGCGGCGATGTTGTGGAAGGAACGCATCAATATAGCTTCGAAGATCATGGCAACCCATGACACCTATCTGAAGTTGTACCAGCTCTCGAAGCCGGACCTCAGCCAGTACGCAATGATCTATCTGGATGAGCAGCAGGATTCGTCGGATTGCGTGATTGATATCGCAAAACGTCAAGCGAAGAGCAGCATTGTCCTCGTGGGTGATGATGCCCAAGCGATCTACGGCTGGAGAGGCGCTGTAAGCGCTATGGACAAGTTTGAAGGACAAGTGGGGCAACTCAGTACGTCTTTCCGTTTCGGCCCTGCAATCGCCTCTGAGGCGCGTATGGTGCTGTCTCTGAAGGAGAAGGTAGGGTTGGCTATCCAAGGCTGGGATCAAGTGAAGTCTGAAGTACTGGACTACTTGCCGCCAGAGATGGAGCCACTGTCTCGTTGCATCCTGTATCGAACCAACGCAGCTCTGATTTCAGATGGAGTTGAGTACATCCTAGCAGGGCGGAAAGTTGCTCTGGAGATGGACACGTACGACTACATCAACATCATGAATAGTGTTGTTGCTCTGAAGTTTAACGATACGAAGAACGTCAAGCACGAGGAGGTAGTTCCTTACCCGAGCTGGCGACACTTGATGGAAGAGTTGGAACACTTGAGTGGTGGGGATCTTCCTCGCATTGCTAAGTTGGTAGCCGAGAATCAACACACCCGTGTTCTTCAGGCACTAGCCAACTACAAGAAGCCACGTGATCCGGACTTGATCCTGACTACAGCTCACAAGTCGAAAGGCCGAGAGTTCGACATCGTTGTACTGGCGAGTGACTTCCCAGATGTGTTCGATAAGGACGGGGAGTTCGTTGGGCTGGAAGACGCGGAAGCAAACTTGCTGTATGTGGCACTGACCCGGGCGAAGTTCTACCTGATTCGGAACACTACGCTGAGAGACATTCGTAAGAAGTTGCTTGCGGATTGGAAGCCACCAACTCTGGTAGTTGGTAAAGGCTCTCAGCCAATGACTGCTGAACAAGTGGTCAAGAAGATTGCTGGTGAGATGCTGGCAAGCGAAGACGATATCAACGATGCCCTTGCAATGGCTCTCGCAGAAGAGGCCGAAAATGCAAGCTATGACTACTGGGATGACAGGCAATGCGCGTAACGCTGGTTTGTAAGAAAGAGTTGGACGGTGTAACTCTCCGTCAGGAATACCCGTTCGTGTTTGATAGCAGCTACGACGATGGCACGGATGGCTACATTATCGAGGACGATAAGGGCATGCACTGGCTGACCCTGCCGTCGAACTGCCATAAGCGTCCAGAAGGCTCTTGGAAGTCTTCTGATTACTTCGCTGAAGTCGTACACGATCCGGAGCATTGATATGAGCGAGTTCTTCGCCAACTTAGGCGACAAGGTAGAAATCCATGCAACCCGCATCAGCCTGATTGGCGTTGAGTACAGCACTGTGACTCTGGCAGCAAAGCGGTTGGAATGGCTACAGCAACACATTAACAAAACTGACGGGAAACTGGTGGATGCAAGTTTCATCGTCGGAAAGGATGAATCTGCACGAGTGTGGAAACTTCTGAAAGGCGATGCACCGGACCCGCTACTGGCATAAGAGGGTGTAGTGAGTCACGAGATTAAAAAGTTTGGACAAGTAGTTGATCTAAGCAAAGAGGGGCACCATCCGTGCCCCGTCTGCCGGAAGAAGGGCCACGACCGCTCAGGGGATAACCTGCACGTTTACGGCCTTGACTCTATTGGTCGGCATAAGGGATGTCGCTGCTTCAAATGCGAGTGGAGTTACCCAAGTGTTGAATGGATTGAGGAGAATGGTGGCTATGAGGAAAGAGAGGAGGAAATTTCAGTAGTGGGCAAGCCGTTTAACGAAAAGATTCACAACCAGCTCAAAGAAGAGACTGGCATAAAGACAAAGGGATATCGCGGCATCCGAGATGACACATCTCAGAAGTTCATGTTGAGATACCGATACGATGAGGAAGATGGCTCAGTAGCCGAAAGTTACTACCCCTGCACTGCGAACTACAAGCTCTCTGGATACCGCATCAGACAACACCCGAAAGACTTCGTAAATCCCTTCGGTGAAACTGGCCTGAACTGTGACTTGTTCGGTCAAATCTGGTTCAAAACCTTTACTCATACTGTTCTCATCTGTGGTGGCGAGCATGACGCTCTTGCTGCATATCAGATGCTCAGTGACGCCCAAAAGAACAAGGCGTTCGATCCGGTAGCAGTTGTATCGGGTACGTGTGGTGAAGGTAGCGTCCACAAGCAGATTCAGAAGCAATATGAGTTCTTCAATCAGTTCAAGAAGATCATCATTTGCATGGACAACGATGATGCAGGCCGAGCTGCTACCGAGAAGATTGTAAAAGTTCTCCCTCGTGGCAAAGTGCACGTGATGAAGTTGCGGAAGAAAGATCCGAACGCTTACATCTACGACAACAACACTGGGAAGCGAGTAGGAGCTGAACAGGACTTCATCAACGACTTCTGGGGTTCGCAACCACACACCCCGGCTGGTGTATACGCCTCGACGGCATTGAAGAAGGCAGCAATGGATCGGGCTGACTTGCCGATCATCTCGCTCCCAGAGTGCTTCAAGGGAGTTTCTGCGAAGTCTGGTGGCGGTATTGTGAAACAGGAAATCTTCCTGATGTTGGCTAAGACCAGTATCGGTAAGACTACAGCAATGAGTGCCCTGACAGAGCACATGGCGTTGTACGAGCCAGATGAAGTTGTGGGTGTGTTGTCGCTTGAACAGGACCACGGTAAGTTCTCGCTGAACTTGCTCTCGTACTATCTCGGCTGTGCATTGCACCGGATGGGTAAAGAGGAACGTCAGGCGTACTTGACGGAACATGACGCCAAGATCGATAAGCTGTACATGCGGGAAGATGGTTCGCCAACTCTGTATGTCTGCGATGACCGAGGAGCAACATGGGAGCAAATCAAGGAGAAGATCCTTGAGATGATTATCAGTATGGGCGTGACCCTGTTGATTATCGACCCATACTCTGACTTGTTGTCCGGCATGAGCGTTAGTGAGCAAGAAGATGTTGCAACTTGGCTCAAGAAGATCATTAAGGAATACGGCATTACACCAATCATCGTTTCTCACGTCCGCAAGACAAGTAACGGTGGGAAGGATAGTCCGCTGACTGAAGATGATGCACAGGGTAGTTCGTTCCTTGTTAAAGCCTCCGGCCTGACTGTATCGCTGGAACGTGACAAACAGAGCCCTAACCCGATTCTGCGGAACAAGACAGCAACGAACATCTTGAAGAACCGGGACTTCTCTGAGACGGGACCGGCTGGGGGTATGTTTTACAATATCCCTACAGCGCGTCTTCATGACTTTGAAACTTACATGGATAACAACCCGCATCTCGCAGTGTTGTTGGAACAAGAGGAAGAAGGGAAATGAGTATCCTTGACGCAATCTTTGGCCCGGGTACATCTGTGAACATCAATGGTGCTCTCTACAGTGGCCGATCCATCTCGATTACCAACGGAAAGGTGATTGTGGATGGTAAAGAGCAGGGGCAAGTCTCTGAGCACCAAGTTACTGTCAACATCACCGGGAATGTGGAGCAAGTCTCCACAGTCTCGGGGGACATCAATGTTGTTGGTGACGTGAAAGACGCTCGAACAACTAGCGGAGACATCGATTGCAATCATGTAATCGGTAATGTGGAAACCGTATCAGGAGATGTTGATTGCGGTGATATCGCTGGCCGTGTCCGCACTGTGTCCGGCAACATCCGTCAACGATAAGGAGTAAGTGTGGAACCGTTGAAGATTACATGGGACTGTGAGACTACTGGGCTGCTTAACAGCAGCTCGATTGACTACACCAAAGTTCCATATAAGTTGAAAGAAAGTTTCCGGATGCACTGTATTGTAGTCGAGTTTGATGATAAGATCGTCGCATTCCACGATGGTCCCAAATTCATCTTCGACGGTCGCCCGCATAACATTGATCTTAGTGCTGCGGATGACAAGTACTCGTATGTGTTCGAAGGCTATGAGCCACTAGAGTATATCCACCGGCCACTAAGCGATTTCCCGAAGTTCGTTAAGTGGATTCCGGCAGGCAGCACGATCATTGCTCACAACCAAATCAACTTCGACTTGCTGGTAGTCAAGTTGTACTACGGCATTGATTACAAAGTTGAGATGGGGATGGATACCCCGTTGGGCGACGACACTTGGGACGGTAAGTCACTCGTGTTTGACGATACGATGGTTCGCTCCAAAGCATTGAACCCTGACAGGTTTGGTGGGCATAGTCTGGACAACCTCTCCTCGGGATCGAAAGACGAGAAGATGGACTTCCGCCCCGGCGTACCTCGTGACGTAAAGTTCGAGTACTTCGGCGGAGACATGGTGTATTACAACATCCTCGACGTGAAAGCGAACAAGGTTGTTGCCCAGAAGCTCGACGCTGAGATGACACTGTGGGACTGGAACGAGAAGTGGCACCCGGCAATCAAGCTTGAGAAGCAAGTTATTGAGCTGATTACCCGTCAGGAACACCGAGGCTTTGACTTCGATAAGGAGTTGGCTGAGCAGAACCTGATAGAGCTGGATGCCATGATGGAGGAGCGCCGTCAGAAGATTGAGGCGATTGTTCCGGATCGGCCAGCCACTAAGGCGTTCATGAAGGACTTCACTCCACCAAAGAACCAGTTCAAGAAGAACGGGGACGTAGCAGCCAATCTGATCAAGTTCGCAGATAAGCTGGGAGCGGAGATTCGTGAAGTAGAGGAGGGGCATGTATTTGTCTGGAACGGGGAGACTTACTCTCTACCCTTGCCTCCAGAAGTGCCACTTGTGACCACGATGAAGGCCACAATCAATGACACTACGCATATCAAGGAGTGGTTGGTAGGGCTCGGCTGGTCGCCACTAGAATACAAAGAGAAAGACTTGACGGTGGACTCTGGAAAGATTAAACTTTCCCCCGAGAAGTTAGATGCTGCCATTCAACGGTACATCGAACAGACAATGAACACCGAGTTCCGAAAGGACCGGATGGAGTTTCTGGAACTCTCCCCCGCTGGAAATGAGCAAAGTGTACGGGCTCGACTCAATGGTTACTTCGCAAAGCGTAAGCTGCGCGGTGGAGGCATGAAGGTCCAGACCAACCCAAGCTTCACAACAGGCCAAGAGAAAGAAATCTGTAAGAACTTGAAGGCGATTGCCGAGAGTTCAGAGGAACTTGGCTGCATTACTGACATCACTGAGTACCTGACGTATCGTCACCGCCGTAACTCGATTCTGGGTGGTGGCCAAACCTTCGAAGACTTCGAAGACGATACCGATGAGCAAACTTCCAAAGGTTATTTGGCGAACATCCGTGAAGATGGACGTATCCCAACGCCTGCGGGAACATGTGATGCTGCTACATCACGAATGAGACACCGCCTAGTTGTTAACGTGCCACGCTCTACGAGCTTGTACGGTGAGAAAATGCGGGCCTTGTTCCGGGCAGACAGTAATGTGGCATGGCAACTGGGGTACGACTTCAGCTCGCTTGAGGCACGGATTGAAGGGCATTACTGCTGGGTACATGAGCAGGACATCAGCAAGGCTTACTGCAACTCTCTGATTCAAGAGAAGCCGTTTGACGTGCACACAATGATGTCGAAACGTATTAGTGAGATTATCGCCAGTGACTTTGGCCGTAGCCCTGCGAAAAACGTTAAATATGGCTGTACCTACGGCGCTCAGGCAGCGAAAGTTGCTAAGACCATTGGTGCACCACTAGCAGTTGGTCAGCAAGTGTTTGATGCGTTCTGGGAGGCCGCTGAGCCGCTAGCCAAGCTGAAGGAAGCGTTGAAGAAAGAGTGGGAGAAGCAGTTCCAGAAGAAGCGGATCATTGGTATTGATGGCCGTCTGGTTCCAACTCGTTCAGCTCACGCAATCCTGAACAGTCTGTTCCAAGGTGGTGGGGTTGTATGTGCGAAGAAGGTAATGGTTTATCACGACCGACTAGCAGCCGCTGAAGGAATGGTTGTGGATTTCTTCACCCAGTCGCTCGATGAAGTCGAGCATTGGTGGCAGCAGATGATTGCGATGCACGACGAAGCCCAAGGTGAAGTCAACAAGAAGTCCGTGAAGTTTAAACTCTTCACGAAAGAGGCTCTTGGCTGGAAGAAGATCGAGCATGAAGACAAGTCGGAGCGTAAGAAACTTCAGGCTGCGGAAGATGCACGGTGTGAGAAAGTTGCGGCTGATTTCAAGGCTGCACAGGAAGGCGTCTGGAGCGATGTACAGCACACAGACAAGGGATGGTTCGTAGCCTATTGCCGCCAAGGAGAACTCATCTCTAAGGCAGTCCAGAAGGTCAACGAAGACTACAACCTCAACGTGCCGCTGGATGCTGGGTACGTTCTAGGGAAGTCGTGGCAGGATTGCCACTGAGTTAAAGTATTTTCTTAAATATGTGTGGTAAGCGCTTGACAGGCCGAATTTTTCAGGTAGGATAGCGCTCCCCACACAGCAACGGAGGTAATGCTGTGTCGGTAAGCTTGACGGAAGATCAAATAGAAGAGTTGGATGATCTGTTCAAAGACGACTCTGTAGAAATTGAAGGTTTCACTTATCAGCTCCACGAGAAGTCTGATGAAACCAACGAAGGCAAGACAGTAAGCTGGGAAACAGTTTACAAACGCAATGACGGTAAGTTCTTCATTCAATACAACTCAAAGTCGGGAAGTTACTTCTCAGATTACGAGTTCTATTTGGGCGAGTACTTATACGAAGTTGAACTAGTTGAAGTTAAGAAAATGGAATGGAGATTTGTGAAGTGAGTTTGAAAGTTGGTGATAAGGTCCGCGTTAAACCTGAAGTTAAGCGGCCTTCTAGTGGTTGGGGCTGTGTAGATCACACATCTGTTGGCGAAGTGGCGTTCATCGGAACTTACGGTGATCTGATTATCGACTTCCCACGGCATAAGGGCTGGAGCGGGACGCAAGCCGATCTGGCGTTGGCAACTCCGGAAATTAAAGCGGCAGAAGTCATCGTGCGTAAGACCAAGCGTAAGTCGCCTGAGAAGGTACTGGCGTACGGCATCATGAAGGCTGGTGAGCTACACGAGATTGAAACTGATCGAGACATGGCGCGGTTGATCAAATATGAACTTGGTGGCAAGAGAGCAGGCGTCACCATCGTTGTACTAAATGCAGGCAAGGAGATTCGATAATGTACTTCATCCACAACCCAAGTGCGGTAAGTAAATTTCAAGACGAGCTTTACGGGCCGGGTATGCGAGCAGCTAACCCGACTGCGAAGAAAACTGGTGCAGACCAAGTAGTGGTACGGTGTACCGTCAGTGGCGTTGAACGCACTGTCAAGAAGTAAGCAAGTAGTTAAATAACCCTCGCCCTAAGTGGCACTTAAATAGAAATAGAGAGAAATAGAAACATGGCTTTCAAAGTAATTGGTACTCCGCAATCTGATAACGCTGGCTCGAACATCGACTTCGATGCCCTGAACAAGTACATGGTTCAAGCCGCTGGCCTGCAAGAGCGTGAAACTCTGCCCGGTTATGTTGCCTCGATTATCGACTTGGGCGTTCAGAAGCAGC